>JADDYB010000044.1_pt1 | contig 34718 bp, 33 predicted proteins | sample 8641941 | NCBI WGS metagenome assembly JADDYB01 (sample SAMN16275377, study PRJNA637457) | freshwater sediment metagenome | isolation source: Lake Kineret sediment | place: Israel: Lake Kineret | collected 2013
ATAGATCCTCGAGGAATTACCTTCAAATCCCTGAAGGGTATCTCTCACCTCATCTATGTTGAAGCCTTTGATCTTCTCTATTTCCTCCAGGAGGGCCTCAATGTGTTCTCGGGCAGCCTGCAGGGTCAACTATCGAATGCAACAGGCAGGCAGTACAATGAACTTCATGCCTGCACGACCAGACACCTTCACTTACACTACTGAGCAGGGATACTCCCTGAATTACGGAATTTGTGTAGGTTGCTCTGGTGCGCTTCCTCTAGCCACACATGTCTATGACACATGTTACCGTTGCACATCGCGCACTTGTTATGAAACATGTGGTCTCCAGCCAACGTGCATTCTGACACTATGCGTAGAGTGTTAATACCCCAGTCTATTATCTTTTTTCTTTTTTATACGTTGAGTGATCATTTCATTTGTTCTTGTCTATTGACAACATAAAAAATAAGAAAATAACTACACGTGAGCCCATTTCATGAAGCAATCCCGTAGTCCCATCCGTTACTATTGAGAAGACTTCTTCAAGAACACAGGCTATATTCTCAAGATGAGACCAGTCTCATTTATTGTAATTCAAAGAATGACACGTGATCAAACAGCTTTTATCGTCAAAATACCCGAGAACATACGATCAGTATAACGACTATGAATCAAAAAGAAAATACTCTATCCAAACTGAAGTCAGTAAGGAAATTACGCACACCAAAGGTGCAAAAGGTTTATAAAGGACAAGTTCAGTAGTGCCCATATATAGTATCATGGAATCTGATGGAGTGGTGAAAAATGAACAAAAGTTCAAGTTCAAATGGTAACAGGAAAGAGACACTCAAATATTTTTCATTGGTTATCTTGCTCACGCTGTCGTTTAATTTCTTTTCCGCAAATATTAGTTACTTCCCTTTGACATCTCTGAGATTCTTTGGGTTCATTCTTCTGTTCATAGCTGTATTGGCTTTTTTCCCCTTTAAAGCCTTAGACCGTATAGTATCTTCGAGGATACGTAAGGACAGAGAAAGCAGGAACAATGCAGTGGCTGTCCTGATGATGATGGTGGCTTTTATCATTTTATTTGGATCTTCCCAAAGGATATACTGGATGCTGTCTTTTTGCATCTTCATTTTTGGCCTCAACAGTATATCCAAGATGAAAATGGGAAAAGAGACCTCTTTGATCATGGCTGGCACTCTTTTTTATATTGCCTTTTTCCTGCTGACAATGTACAATCCTTACGTGTACAAGAGTGTATCTTCTCTGTCATTTGCTTTCACAAACCTTGTAGGGAAAGCCTTCCGTGTGCCCCTGGAATTAGGGCCGAGCCCCAGTGGATTCTGGATTTGGTTCTATTTTGTTATGAGCATACTTGCGGTATTCCTCTATGATGTGAAAAGGGGAGAGAAAATAAAAAGTGTGAAGCAGTTTCTACTCTCTTTGTGTGGATGTGTATCCCTGTGGATTGTAGCTCTCTTATGTTACGGGTATGTCTTTTCATCGTTAAAGGCTGATGCCCTTGTTCCTGTCACCCTCTTACAGGTAACCCTGTTCTTCATGCTGGCGAGCCTCTTCTTTGTCTCTCTGAGAAGGATGGAATTCACCCCACAACCAGTTAAAATCCAGTTGAAACCCTGGAGAAAGACAGTGGCCTTAGTTTTAGTGTTTGTCTCTGCAGTTTTTCTGACCACACTTCCCTACCTGAGCGAAGGAAAACCAGGAAAAGTTGTATTTTACCAGAGAGACTGTGCCATGGGCTCCTACTTACCAGAATTCCCCAAGGAGGGGGAATCTTTCCAGGGCGACATGGGGATATCGGTGGGTGCTATGCTGCTGTACTTTGAGGAGAGAGGCTACACTGTCGAGACGTTGGATGACACCAACACGACCAGTATAAAAGAGGCTCTGCAGGATGCAGCTGTCTTCATTATCGCTAACCCGAAAAACCCTCTCCCGTACGAGGACTGTCAGTCCATTCACGCCTTTGTGAAGAATGGTGGTGGATTATTCGTCCTGGGAGAGCACACCAACATGATGGTTAATGCAGTCGATTTCCAGAGAGGTCGCCACCCCCTCAATGATGTGCTGGAGCCCACAGGTATCAGGGTGGTAACAGATACAGCAGAATGGACTCACGCACACTGGCAGTCTTCCCAGGAGTTCATGCCGCACGCAGTGGTCAGAGGACTCACCCCCGAAGAGGTCAGGACTGGTTCTGTGGGTGCTTCTCTCTCTTTGACAGGGAGTGCCTTCCCCATCATAGTAGGTAGATACGCCTTTTCTGATAATCCGAATCCTCTGGAACCAGGGTACCTAGGGAACAGGGAATTTGACAGTGGAGAACACATGGGCGACATCGTCCTTGCAGCAGGAGACACTTACGGTGAGGGGAGAGTCTTGGTTTTCGGTGATACCTCATACGGGTTTAATGAAGCACTTCCTTCGACATGGAAATTGATAGAGAACTCTGTTACCTTTTTGACCAGCGAGAATACGCCTCAGTACCTGAACTGGACTGCATTCATATTCTTCATAGGTACCCTCATTCTGTGGGCACTCGTTGGAGCTGGCAGAGAGATCATGGGTACCAGTATTCTGTTCATTGCAGCACTGCTCGCAGCACTCTTCATTGCGAGTGCAGTCTCTGCATCAGTGGATGTACCGCAGATAAAAACAGATAGTGTTGCGTGGATAGATACTTCTCACTGCAACCGTGTCAATGTTTCTGGTTACCAGGAAAACAGTATAGATGGGTTAACCAAGAACCTCCTGAGAAACCACTACTTACCATTGTTCATGGATGACACAGCCCAACTCAAAGAAGGGAAAGTCCTCGTCATCATTGCCCCCACCAAAGGTTACTCTTCACGGGAAATGAGAGACATTAGAACATTTGTTGAAAATGGAGGATTACTTCTCATGAGTGTGGGAGCTGGAGAAAAAGATGGTGCACAATCTCTGTTGAGAACGTTTGAAATGGATATAGCAGATGTACCTCTGGGACCTGTGCCGTGGATCATCGAGACCCACGGGACAACACCCCAGATAGCTCCAGAAGACCTGGAGAAGTACTGGCATGAACCCAAGTTCATGGAGGTCTACCCTGTGGGCTGCAGCAACCCAGTGAAGTCCTACGCTTCTTTAACCTATCTCGGGAAGACCTACGACCTCATCATAAGTAAACAGTACGGGAAAGGGATGGTGGTCTTGATAGGTGATTCTCGATTCTTGCTGGACGAAAACCTGGAATACTCTCTGAGTTCTGCCCAATTGAACAAACCCCAGTTTGCAGCCATATGGGTGGGTAATGTGGAGCTTTTAAAAGATGTATTTACTGATTTCAACAAGGAGGAGATATCATGAACGGAAAAAAATGGATTCTGGGGATAATCTTATTATCCTCTACAGCGTTCTGGCTGTGTTCATTACGAATATTCATGCTGCAGCCGATGACAATCCCTGCGCTTTTCTTCCTTCTATTGACAGTAGGGCTGGCTCTTGTGCTGTTTAGGAGGTCTGATTATACAGTAGACAGAAAATGGAGTGTCCTCTTCATCGTGTCAGTTTTCTCCTCTCTTTTCATCCAGTACCCCTACAATGCGGGGCTCATGCTCCTAGCTTTCGGCTTCTTACTCCTTGCTGTCTTCCCACGGTTCTGGCTCGGGGTTACCATCAGCGGCCTCATTGTAACACTCCAGGCAGGTATCGTCGGTGTGTACTACCTGCTGATTCCATCAGGGCATTCTGCCACCATATTGTCATACGTGCTCTATCCCCTCATCAGGGTCTTTGGTTACACTGCCACGCTTGACAGGGGAGTCATCTACATACTGCAGGCGGAGGACATATTTCCCTTCCCCACTACGTGGGACACTTTGGGGATTTATCCTTTTATCCTCCTATTCGTACCCGTCTTGTTCTTCCTTTTACTTAATTCCGAAACGCTCAATGAGGCAGTAAGACGAGCCGTGGGCTCTGCAGCACTGGGGCTCGTGTACCTCCTCTTCAGGTACGTGGTTTTGATCCATTTCTTCTTTTCAGGAAGCCTGGGGACCGATGCTGTGGGCACTTTCAGGGAACTGTTTTTCAGTCCCCTGTCAATGGCTCTATCCTTTATTCCCTTCGTCGTTATCCTCTTTTTCGTGTACCCCTTCTCTTTTGAGGTGGAATTCCCCACCTTCAGTGTAGAGAAACGGCTGCTGACTGTATGTGCGGTCCTCTTTATCAGCAGTTTCTTGCTGGTGGGAGCCTTTACCTTCCAGGACCCGGGTGTTGAGAAAAAGGGAAGAGTCTTGGTAGATGAGATCCACTCGACGTGGGAACCTTCCTCCTTGATCCTCGATAAGGAGTGGTACGGCTCAGAGTCCACCTACAACGCGTACTCTATGATCGAGTGGTTGAAAGTGAGCTACGATGTGGACAGGGTGATGGGTGAGGCGTATGTTGACTGGAACCCTGGTGAACACATCAGCAAGGCGGAGCCTGACATTGTCTCTGATGAGATCACTGCTGAAATGCTGAAAAACTACGATATACTGATCTTGAAAACGCCTGCCATGTACACTGAAAAAGAAGTAGAAGCTATTGTCAACTTTGTGGAAAATGGTGGCGGCCTCTTTGTCATTGGAGACCACAGCAACTTCTCCGGGACCAGTACAGCTTTGAATGAGATCATAAGACACTTTGGTATGCAGTTGGAATTTGACAGCGTAAACACTGCTGAGGGAAGACTTTCCACGTATGAGAGAGGGAGGATAGCGCATCCCTGTGCCAAGTACATGCCTTACTTTGATTTCCTGACCTCATGCAGTATTGCTGCCCCCGTGTCAGTGGGAAGGATTATTCCTGGCTACGGGTTAATGGCAGAACCTGGTGAGTACGCATCTACTGGCTTTTTCAGAGAGACCAGGCGAGACCTGTCCATATTGGCGACAGACAGGAACTGGGGAATATTCCACCAGTCTGTGGCTGGCACCTACGGGAAGGGGAGGATAGCCGTGTTTGCTGACAGCACGACCATATCCAACTTCAGGATCTTTTTTGGAGGGTCTCCAAACCTGATCATTGGGTGCATGGAGTATTTGAACTACAGCAATAAATATCAGTTCGTGACAAAGCTCTTTTTGGCAGGTGGTGTCATCCTGGCTGCTGCAGGCGTGTATCTCTTTGGGAAGCTCGAAAAGAAGCAGAGGATGGGAACCTTCCTTGTATTAGTGTGTGTCATGGGGTTGGGGAGCGGGTTATCTGTGGCTGTGTTCTCCCCGACGTTGTACACTACGATACCTGAAAAGTACTACGACTGGGAGACAACGGTGTGCTTTGATGGTAAGCACTCCTCTGAAATCGTCAATTCTGGTGATCGTGAAGGTGTTTACACGAACTTTTTGATATGGGCCCAGAGGGTTGGACTTGTCCCGACTATAGAACCCTCTCTTGAGGAATGTGTACAGAAGGGGAAGACCATTGTCATCATAGACCCAGTGAAGGAAGAGTTTTCTCAAAAAGAAGTAGAGCTCTTGAAGGAGCACGTGAAGAAGGGTGGGAATGTCCTCATGATGGTGGACCAGTCCCAGGTGCTTGGACTGAACCTTCTCAAAGAGTTCGATCTGGAGATTGAGGAAATCATGAAACCGTATGATGCACCGAAGGAAGAAGTGCTGTTTGCACCGTGGGGTCCTTCTATAAAAGGTGGAGAAGCACTGAAGAAGGTGGAAGAGCGGGTCATACTTGCCAGAGCGTCTTACGGGGAAGGTTACTTTGTACTGTGCACAGCCTCGCACATGTTCAGAGACGGATTTGCTGGGCAGCCTGGATACATGGGTTACAATGGTACTGATCCTGATATTCTGGATGAAGACCAGAAAGCTATTGTGTGGGAGCTCTATAACCTTGAATTCGAGCTGTTTGAAGAGATCCTAAAAGTAAAAGGTTAATGTATCCTTGTAGATGGTGGAGAATCCCATCTACTCTTTGATTTTTAGAGCACGTGAACTTACTTACTTCTACGATGTGATCCTTTAAATCCTGATTTTCTCCCTGATTTTTTTCCCAATTTGATGAATCATTTTCAGTCCCATCCTTTATCAGCAGCTTAATGTAGTGATATTTTAGATCTGTTAGTGAAAAACGTAAAAAAGAAAAATGACAAAATATTACTGGAAAATAGAAAAAATACATTATGATTTTTACTTAATAGAATATGTGTCGTGCAGAGAAGTTATAGTGGGAACTCTTCAATGATTTTCAGACTTTCAGAGGTGCGAAAATGAACATTGAGAATTTTCCCTTCAGACTTGTCTGTTGATTGCATTGAAAAACTGAGACAATTTAGCTTCATCCAGTACCCCATTGGTGCGCACACCACTGCACACATCGACGCCAAAGGGTTCGACCTGCTGGACAGCTTCTTTAACATTTTGAGGGGTCAACCCACCAGCCAGAAACACGGGGACATCTACTGACTCACGTATTTTTCTGCTAATACTCCAGTCATGGGTTCTGCCAGTGCCGCCCAGTTCCTTCACTGGTAGAGAGGGATTTCCTGAGTCCAGGAGCAAAGCATCGACGTGGGGGGATACTGTTACTGCTTCTTCTACCGATTTGTCTGTCACGTGAATGACCTGCACAAGTCTGATGCCAGGCATATTATCTCGTAAATCTGCATACGTTCCTGATTGAAGGTGATCGCACATCTGGATTGTGTTCACCTTTGTACGTTTCTGTTGGTCAATGATAGACTTAACATCCTGTTTACTTGTTAAGAGAAAAGAAGACACACAAGGGGGTATAACACGAGCAATCTCTGCTATTTTGTTCTCTGGAATGACACCAGGGCCGCTGGGCATGTCAGAGACCAATCCTAAAGCTGAAGCACCATGCTTAATGGCTGTCCAGGCTTCTTCAATACTGTTTATGCAGCAGATTTTGACTCGAGGTCTTGCGGTAGGTTCCATAGTTCATAACTTCTTTCACAGTTAAAAAGGTAGTGCAGTGCGAGGTGCCACTTTGGAAATCATTTCGTCACAACGTTACCACAGATTTTTGAGGTTGACTCAATAGCTGCGTATTGTTTCTACTCTTCGTTGAGATGATTACATTTCCTCTGGTATTGAGAATGTCATAATAGGTCCATGAACCACGTTTCCTTTTTATTTACACTTTTCCTTCTTCTATTCTAATTTAACCCGAAAATTGTGAATGATTTCAATTTGTATCTTTATGGATCCTCATTCAATCTGTAATCTTCCACTTCATTCATTTTCTGATCTTTTCCTGCACTCACACATGACAGTACAGAGTGACCATGGCAGGATCATCAGGGTTGTAACCAGGTCTTTTTCCAGTGAAAGGTTCATCAGTCACTTTCAAATCAACCATTTTTTCCACGCGGAAAAGCTTCCACCCAGAAGGATTCCCCGATTCACTGTGTCCTCTGACCTGATACGCCCGCAACAATTCGATACCATTCTTAGTCACTCCGTAACAAAAAGGTTCTACTGTGCGGTGTCCTCCGTTGTAGTAAACCTGGAGTGTCCGCTTCGTGTCTATTGCAGAACAGATTAAAGAGTTCATAGCCCTTCACTGCTCCACCCTCGTTTTCTCGCCCTCAGAATGAGGGTAGAGGGCAGCTTCCTTTGAACAGTGTACTGGTTCCCACTCCACCGACACAGGCGGGGCAGGTAAGGTATCTCTTCTTTCTCCTCTTCTGACATGTGGGCCACATCCTCTATCCCCTGTTCCACCATCTTCTCCAGGATGAACCCACTCTCCAAGAGAGGATTGATGACCTGGGAGAGAGTCCTGTCACACCCCCACATCTGGATTGTTCTATCCTCTGCATTTGTACCCCCAACATCCCACTGCCACGTCGTAACCTTAGGCCATGAAAGGTAGTCTCTGATCTCAGGTTCTTCAGGGTCTCCCCCCAGATACCACCCCACTGCATCAAAATACGGGTGACCCACACATAAGACAAAAATCCCACCTTTTCTCAGGGTCCTGTAGACTTCTTTGTACGCTTTTTCAATATCTCTTACATAACCGAAGGCATGTGAGGAAAAAACGAGGTCAAATGACTCATTTTTGAAAAGAGACAAATCCTCTGCCGGTGTCACCTCAAAAGTACAATCTACACCGCATTCTTTGGCGAGACTTCGGGCGTAGTCAATTTGATTGCGAGAAGGGTCCACCCCAAAAGCTTCAGCACCCCACCGTGCCACCGCTATGGTGTTCTGCCCTCCTCCACACCCCACTTCGAGGACACGGGCTCCCTTTACCTCACCAAGCAGATGTAATCGGTTCTCTCCGTAGGCAAGGGGCCCGTAGTGGACATCGTGGGTGGAGATACGAACACTCTTCTGGTAGTAGGGGGAGAGTTTTTCCCATGCTGCTCTTTTTTCAGATTCTATGTCCATAGTGGTACCTGGGCTCTTTCTGTATAAAATCCTTTTGGACATTTGATGGTACGAGAGATAGGTTTCGCTTGGCTTTTACGGGTAGACGTAGTGAGAAGAATGCAGGAGAATTTAATGGAAAAGAAGAAGTTTCTATGCGTAAGGAGAAAGAAGACCATTTTTTGCCCATGTGAACGCAAAAAATACCCTTTGGTAACTTGGTTATGATCTCCTCTGGCGAAATTTGGGAACGAAAAATTTTCGGGACTCCATACTGACATTAGCACCGAAAGATTTATAGGTACTTTCCACATAGATTAAAACAACGGAGGTGATAAAATGAATAAGAGAAACGTGTCGTTTGTAGCGATAGGGCTAGCTATCTCGCTTTTGGCCATAACTGGAGTGACTGCCACTTCTCGACCATTATATACACCATTATTCACGTATCGGATGGAACAGGCAAGCGGTGAGATGAACTTTTCAGCTACAACAATGAATAATTTTACCTATAACAGTGAAAAGGGATACAATCTGAACTATAATGTATGTGGTCAATATTGCAGCGGTGCAGAGCCACTTGGCAATTGTACCTACCTCAGTACTACCTGCAGCAGTACCTGCCCCCAGACGTGCCCTCAGACGTGCCCTCAGACTTGTCAAGGATACACAACATGTGACACATCATCATGCCAGCCAACGTGCAAGCAGCTAACATGTGAAACTTGTGAAGGGCCCACCTGTGTCGGTACGTGTCCCTATGATGAGACATGTCGCTACTATGTCACATGCTGGCATTGTCCGATACCCTAATTTTAACCCCGAAGGGGAATCCCCTCTTTTTAAAGAGGGGTCTTGGAAAAATCGAGACAGTGTGACGGAGTCAATATTAGGTTGGGCGGCGGTTTCAAACCGCCGGTTTTAACCGGCGGTCCGCCGCCCGTAAAATTTGACGCGGTTGATTGCTCTATTTTTTTCTTTTCTAATTTTTTCCATTCTTTCTATTCTACTTCATTCAAATCTCTTCGAATGCATGAGGAGAATACCTCATCGATAACTCACTTGATTTCCTTTGACCGCTTTGTCATGATCTCGTCAGGCGACGTTCTACCACAAAAAATATCGGGACTCACAACTAGCACTGAGCACCGAAAGATTTATAAATACTTTCCACATAGATTAAAACAACGGAGGTGATAAAATGAATAAGAGAAACGTGTCGTTTGTAGCGATAGGGCTAGCTATCTCGCTTTTGGCCATAACTGGAGTGACTGCCACTTCTCGACCATTATATACACCATTATTCACGTATCGGATGGAACAGGCAAGCGGTGAGATGAACTTTTCAGCTACAACAATGAATAATTTTACCTATAACAGTGAAAAGGGATACAATCTGAACTATAATGTATGCGGTCAATATTGCAGCGGTGCAGAGCCACTTGGCAATTGTACCTACCTCAGTACTACCTGCAACAGTACCTGCCCCCAGACGTGCCCTCAGACGTGCCCTCAGACTTGTCAAGGATACACATGTGACCCCACATCATGCCAGCCAACATGTGAAACTTGTCAAGGGCCCACCTGTGTCTATACGTGTTTCTCTACATGCCCCTATGATGAGACTTGTCGCTACTATGTCACATGCTGGCATTGTCCGATACCTTAGTTCTAATGCTCTATTTTTTTCTTTTTCTAATTTTCCTATTCTTTTTATTTCACTTCACTCAAATTTCTTCGAATGCAGAAGAAGAACATTCATTGGCTGGCCTTTAAGATGTGTGCAAACTTTTTGTGCTTTTTGTGCCGTACCACCTCATCGATGCCTCACTTGATTTCCTTTGACCGCTTCGTCATGATCTCGTCAGGCGACGTTCTACCACAAAAAATATCGGGACTCACAACTAGCACTGAGCACCGAAAAACTTATAAATACTTTCCACATAGATTAAAACAACGGAGGTGATAAAATGAATAAGAGAAACGTGTCGTTTGTAGCGATAGGGCTAGCTATCTCGCTTTTGGCCATAACTGGAGTGACTGCCACTTCTCGACCATTATATACACCATTATTCACGTATCGGATGGAACAGGCAAGCGGTGAGATGAACTTTTCAGCTACAACAATGAATAATTTTACCTATAACAGTGAAAAGGGATACAATCTGAACTATAATGTATGTGGTCAATATTGCAGCGGTGCAGAGCCACTTGGCAATTGTACCTACCTCAGTACTACCTGCAGCGTTACTTGTCCCGCATCCTGTTATGGTACATGCGACACATGTAGCGGATATACATGTGACGATACATCATGTCAGCCAACATGCATAACATGTCTAGACACATGCGAAACGTGTCAAGGACGTACATGTGATGAAACATGCATGAATTCTTGTAATGGCACCTGTTAACAGCCCTCTTTTTCTTTCTTTTTTCTTTTTACAAACTTTTTATCTGTGAATACTTCCTTCAAATCTCTTACAAAAACTAAAAAATGCCACTATATATAACCCTACTGGAAAAGTGCTATTCATATATCTTCTCGTCAGTACGGGACTCCTGCGCATCATCCTCCACATCACGCACATTTCCTCTGCTCCCCAAAACTTCTCTGTAGTACTCGTGCTGTATAATTAAATCCATGATCTCATTAGTTCCCGTCCAGATCATCATCAACCGCGCATCCCGCAGCATCCTCTCCACCGGATACACATTCGTGTAACCAATACCGCCCAGAATCTGCATCGCATTATTAATGACCTCCCACGCCGTGTCAGTCGCATATTTCTTGGCTTCAGACACCATCCTTCTCGTGTACCCTGTGCACCCGTATCTATCGACAGCAGAAGCTGCCCCATACACCAATCCACTGGCCGCGTCCAATCTCGTGACACTGTCTGCGACCTTGAAACTCACCCCCTCGAACTTCCGTATTTTCTGACCAAATGCTTTTCTTCGATCACTGTATCGGGCTGCAATCTCTAAGGCTGCCCGTGACAATCCTAAAGCACCAGCAGCTGACGTCATGCGCTCAGGAATCATCATCTGGTAAAAAATGTCTGCACCCTTGTTCTCTCCGTGCAGGATGTTCTCTGCTGGCACTTCCGTGTCCTCGAAGATGAGCCTCCCCGCCCCGCCGCCCCTGGTTCCCATGAGCCCGTACACGTATTTGACCGTGATACCCATGTATCGTTCCACGATGAAGGCGCTCAAAGAGTGCGAAGGATCTCCCTCACCCGTTTTAGCGTACACTAAAAAAATATCTGCACCCTCTGCTCCGACGACAAACCGTTTCTGTCCATTCAGTACGTACCTATCACCTTTCTTCACTGCTTTCGTCGTGGTGCCAAAGAAATCAGAGCCACCGCGTGGTTCTGTCAAAGCCTCAGCACAGAAGCGTTCTCCCTTTACTAAAGGTTTAAGATATTTCCGTTTCTGGGTTTCTGTCCCAAAAACATGGAGTGCTTCGCCCACAATACTGACGAGCGAGTATAAGCACGCTAGTGAGGCACCGAGAATCCCAACTTCCTCCAAAGCAACAATTTCGTCCACCCATTTCAGCCCTCTGCCTCCGTATTCTTTTGAAAATCGTAACCCTAAGAGGTTCTGTCGAGCTGCTTCAATGACGTAATCACGAGGGTACACAACAGTGTTGGCGTCCATGTCTAAGAGGAGCTGTCGGGGGACCCCTTTCACAAATTCGCGCACTTCATCTCGCAACTTTCTCTGCGGTTCGGTCAACAAAGCTTCAATCATAGGTTCACCTTTCCTCCCTTGACAGAGGGGTTATTAACCCTTCCCTTTGAGTGCTCCATCATACCCTTCGTTTGTCTTTTCTCTGTACAGGTTATGCGGGATGAAGGGGGACTCCAGTGCTGATTTCGTTTCTTCAGAAAGGCTCACAGTTTCAACTACTTCTTTCCCCGCTCTCTGTAAGAGGGCTTTGTAACTGGAGAGCAGTGGGTTCAGCAAAGGGTGGTTTACGTGGAGGAGTTCGCCAGCTCCTCGGTAGATTTCAGCAATGACTTCCGAATGCATGTGAGACAGACAACACCCTGCATGACCAAACCTCCTGAGCAACCTTCATAATCCCTATTTGAGCAAACCTTTATAATCGCTTCTTACTACTCATTTTATGGACAAGAGATTGGGAGTGTTGGGTATCATTGTCATTATGGTCACAGTTCTTTTTTCCCTCTTCACGGTTGTGAAACCTTTAAAAGAGAGGTAATGTCTTTCTCCCCATGCTCACCGAGCTGCAGAGCTTCAGCAGGAATGCCCGATTGTTCATCCTGTCAACCTCACTGTTCTCGGCAGGTTCAGGTATCTTCTACTTAGTCTTCAACATCTACGTCGTTGAGGGACTATCCTACTCAGAATACTTTCTGGGTGCTCTCTTGTCTGCATCACCCTTTGCTGCAGCGCTCTTCTGCCTGCCTGCAGGCATTATTGGGGACAAAATAGGGAGAAAACGATGCCTCCTGGTGGGCAATGCGGCTACTGTCTTATTCATGGCGTTATTAGCTATTATCACCTCAGGTCCCATGCTCATTGCGGCAAATGCATTACTGGGATTGGTCAACACTCTAGCCTTTGTGTCTTTTGCTCCCTTCATGATGGAGAATGCCTCCCAGAAAGAGAGGGTGCACCTCTTCAGTGTACAAAGTGCTGTCAACACCCTGGGCTTCATGGTAGGATCGATCATGGGAGGGAAATTACCCTCTCTCTTCGGTACAGGACCAGAATCCTTACGAGCTACCCTCCTCATAGCGGTAGTTCTCTCCTGCATGGGGGTTATCCCTTTAATATTTTTGACTGAAGAGAAGAAAGAAGTCCTTTTTTCCAGGAGGATTGTAGAAAGCACCTCTTTGATGGAGAAATTCCTGTTCATGCAGTTATTGATAGGGTTTGGTGCAGGGTTGATCGTTCCCTTCTTCAACATCTTCTTCAGGATAAAAATGAACGTGAGCATGGAAATGATCGGTGTCATCTTCTCGGTAGGGAATATTGCCATCGGAATTGCCATGTTCTTGGCAGCACCCCTGGCTTCGCGATGGGGAAAGGTGCGGAGCGTTGTTGTTACTGAACTGGGTTCACTACCCTTTTTGTTACTGCTGGCGTATTCACCGCACGTACAGTTAGCAGTCATTGGGTACATTGCCCGCGGAGCGCTCATGAACATGGGAGGGCCTATTGTGTCAGCTTTCATGATGGAGAATTTGAAAGAGAGGGAAAGAGCAACTGTCAACGGGATTATCCAAGGAGCGTGGAATGGTTCTTGGGCAGTGTCAAACATTGTTGCAGGGACCTTGATGAGTAGAAACATGTATGAGATGCCCTTTTTGCTCACGTGTGTGCTGTATGGGATTTCCAGTGTGTTGTTTTACTGGTTTTTTGCACCACTAGAATCACGGAAGAAGGAACCCATTTAAACAGGAAAATAAAAGGATACAGAACTCCAAGCCGGAATGTGTGGCAATCTACTTTTTTGAACACTTCTGAGAGAGGTCCACCTCTTTGATTACGATAGTCACCTCCTACACCTTGTTTGTTTTATTCTCATGATAAATATAATTAACAAATGATTTAAAAAGTTATTTTCAAAAAAATAAAAAATAGGAAAATTATTTTTTTTGGGTTTTTGAAGTCTTTTCTGAGGGTTCAGACTTTAATTTAGTTGTCGAATTACATGAATCAGAGGATGTGTCTTCACCATGAAGTTTTGCGAATTTTTCCCTTCTTGGGTTGACAGACTGAAGATAGTCTCCAGAAAGGAAATCCTCTCCTCTTAATTCGTTCTCGATCTTCTCTTTAGTTTCTTTCTCCATTTCATTCACTTCCATTTTTGAGAGTTTTTCTCAACGTTTTTTCAGGTCATGGCTAGTCTTTGTGTTTTGTTGTCTATGCCCCTTTATAAAGTTCACCTCATCAAGTGAAGCGCTGTGGGTGCACTGCTCTAACCATTCTGGTGGGAAATCAAACAGCTCTTCTCCTGTTGGAGATCTTCCCTAGGTTAGTGGTTCTTCGTGAATCTCTGGTTTCTATTTTGCATTATATTACTGATCACCTATGATTTCAAGCTTTATGTTCTGAAAATCTAATGATAATTTGGTCTGCAGCCTTATACTACATATTTCCGATGAACAGAACTATTTCTTAGGTTTTAAAGTTAAAAGAACATTTCATTGAAAAACAAGAGCTAGCCTCTCTCCTCTTAATCTGTATTGGCTGCATACTATCCCTAAATAGTCGCCTTCCTTACCCTTCTCTGAGAGAAATAGGATTCCCGTACTGAGCGTATGACTCGTCGTGCGTAAAGATGATAACCTGCGTCGTCTGGGATATCTCTCTTAAGACCTGCAGTGTCTCTTTCAACCGTTCTTCATCAAAGGTGGCAAATGCTTCATCAAACAGTAAGGGTGGGTTCTTATCCCCACTCCATGTCCACGTCAATCAGTTCCTCCCTATTTGGCACCTTCATGAACACTTCTAAATCTTCTTTTCTCACCGTAATATCCTTGTACTTCCCCTGGGTAATGCGACCCATAAGAAACTCAGTTCTCTCTTCCAGCTCTGGTGCAAACCGCTCTTTCAGATCCTGGTACAGCATTTGTATCACGTTGTGAGCGATCTCATCTGCCTTTCTCTGTAACGCTTTTTCCTCCATTTCCTTTTTTAATCGCAGCAACTCTTCCCGCATCATCAGTAATTGAAACCTGCATTATAGGAGCGTGGGAAAGTACAATAAGTTGCATTATGTTTGTGTGCAATCATTTATATTTTCTGTAGAGAGCGGTATCTAAAATAAATTTGACAAAAATAGCGAGAGACATGTAATTAGATTCTTTTAGATCACAGGACTGTAAAGGTATTATAAGAAGGATTCCGCTCACTATGTGGTAAATCTGTGAATGAATAAAAGAAAGAATTGATAACGATTCAGATAAATGTAGCAGTGAGAATGAAAAGAATGTGATTTTAGGGATTTTAAATTTTACAATCGCAGGCGAAGCTTGAGAAAGTCGCAGATACGATGGATCCACTCCCCCCTCCGCATGAAAAAGCACATCAAAAAGCTCGTGCAAGACACAGACTTTTACACCTCCTGTTTTCTCAACCCCTGCATCCCAAAGACCACCAGTCAATTAGAAAACTACTACCGCCAAACAGATCCCCAGAAGATGAAAAAACGATACAAAATACCCCACGGATTGACCCGGACCTTATATCGAAAGGCACCCTCCTGGATTGTTCGAAATGGCTTCATTTCAGAGGAAGATTCCCTTCACATTGCACAGAAGTACCTGGGCACTCACTACAACAGGGGGAATATTCACAAGATGTTCTCCCCGAAGAAAAAACACGTCCTTAAGTACTGGTTAAGTGACCCTCTGAAATAACTCAATCTCAAGCAATTACTCAAAAATGAGTGAGCACCATAAGACTTGACAACCTCTTCACGATAGGTTTATAAGACATTTCCCCAAACCTTCCCCATGAAAGAACTCCCAATTGAGGAATTCAGGATAAAGTATGGCGAAGAGATTGTATTTGATGAGAAAGGTATCGCCAATCTAGGCTACGGCTACTATGCAAAGTTAGAAGGAGACACAGTAAGAATCTATGAGGAAGAAGAGAAATCTTGACTGCAGGAAGAAACCAAAATGTTCATCCACGAGACTGAATACTGAAAGGGATGACGAACCTGCGTGTATTGCGGGTTTAAAGAGGAATGACAGTTACGTTTGGATGGTAACGCAGTGAGGAGTGTCATGTGAAGACTGTCGTGTGCAATTTGACCCATCTCTGCGAACTTTACGGTGAGGACTAAAATAACTGACGATTTCTTCATTTACGATTTCTTCATGTGATTCGAGTATGCTCTCTAAAAAACTGCCAGATAACCTCACTCCCCTTAATATCCCTGCATGTCCTCCCAATGACACGCTTTGACCGATACTGGGGACCACCTGGCCAGGTATGCCCTCCTCCTTCAATCGCGTACAGGATGACTTCCGTTCCCTCTTCACCCTGTCCATATACTTCCTTACGCACCTTTGTGCCATCTTCTCGATCTGTATCTGGCAACCATGTTGTAGTAGGCGACGAACAGCCATTATGGTCTACCCAGTACTTCACCGTATCAGCAACAGAGAGAGTTCTCCCCAGGACTCTGGCACCCTCTGCAATCTCTCCACCTCCCCAAAGTATCAGCCGATCTTCTGTGCCATTCATGAGTAACACTGAAATTGGTCGAGAAGGTGAACAGTAGGCGGAGAAATCTTCCGGCATGGCTCCAGCCACCATGGCAATTGCTGCTATTTCCTCGGAGAGCTCGCATGCAAGTCGGCACGACATCATGGCCCCATTTGAGATCCCTGTAGCATAGATGCGGGTTTTGTCAATGGCAATCTCTTCAGTAAGGTGGTCGATTAACGCTTCTATGAAGCCTACATCATCGATGTCATCTCTGTGGGCACGGTACTCCTGTATTTCCCTCCCATCGTTCCAGTGATTCTCAACACCCTGGGGGTACACCACGATGAACCCTTCTCTGTCTGAGAGAGTGTCAAAACCAGTGAGGGAGGTCATCTCCTCAGCTGTTGAACCACCTCCGTGAAGGGCGATCACCAGCGGTGTGAGCTCATTCTTTGTGTAGGAGGGCGGGACATGGAGAAGGTATGTTCTTTCTAACCCATCCACCATGAGTGAGCCAGTCTTCTCTGAAGAGGTGCCTTCAGACCTCTGCTGAACACAGCCTGACAGACTCACAGCAATGAGTGATACGAGCACTATCCTTTTCAGGGTTCCACAGTGCATAGTGAAAGAGAGGCACACACCCATATAAGGTAACCCCACCCTTCTGGTGAGACCTTGTTCTCATCAGAGATTCTGCCTGATCCTCTTTCAGAATGTGGAGATTATTCCCATTTCCCCAGAGCAACTGACATGGCTTGTCTACAAATGCCTGAATGAGTATAAAATATGGAAGTAACTCACCATTGCAGCAGAAACACTTTCACAGGTGTGAGGTTACTGCTTGAAGATGCGAAACTCTTTCTTTAGTATACTCATCTCTTTTTCAGATAACGTATTGGGGTCCACAGGAAGCAGCAGTCGGGAATTAGACATTGTGATGTGATCATTGAGAGAGTGCAAGGTTTTTATCACTTTTTCAAAACTGTTCTGAATTATGAGATACTCAATTCCTTCCAGGAGGATCACGGAATTGGTGGCTCTCCTCAGAAACTCGTTCAAGAGGTGGTTGATCTTGGCCAGGTCCTTGGGGTCTAAGGAGTCTTCTGCTCCACTGGTTGACAGCCACAGTATGGGAGTTTTCTTCAACTCATACCTGCGTCTCACCTTCTGCGGATGCATTCTGCAGATAGAGAACCCCTCTATCCCGTGTGTTACTGCATCTATGAAAGCATCAAAGGCTTCTGTGGACTGCTTACTCTCAAAGAGGAAGCTCTCACCCGCTTCTAGGTGGTACTTCATGGTTGAGCTCAATGTGTTCTCCACTGCAGGAGTGATGAGGAATCTCGTGCTTTCCACAAAACTGGCAGCCTGGTTGGCAAACAACATCAAATCGTCCAGCTCATCGTAAGAAATGGGTTTTCCAGACGTCTTGTTATACCCAGAAATGGCTCCAAGGACTTCATCCTGGATCATGATGGGAACCCATGCAAAGGACTCCATGATGGGCTCGATCTGTTTTTTTACCCTGCTGTCAGTGGATGCGTGCTGTATGTCTATGGGCTTTTTCTGGGCCACACACTGAGCTGCCACGTACTCCAGGGCATTCAGAGGGATTTCCTCTTTTTTCTCTCCTCCTGTTGCAACAATATTTTCTAAGACTCCCCTGGCTTCATTGATGAGGAAAATCTCCAGATTTTCGAACCCTAATCCCTTGGCAGCACCTTCTAGAATGATCTGCATGCCATTCTCCCAGCTGGTGACCTCCCGCAATCGGTAGCTGGTCTCCAGGAGTGCTTCCCTCTTGCGAGTCCTCTCTCGCACCTTGGACTCCATGAGTTCTGCGTACTGGTTGATCTGTCTGTAGAGACGGGCATTCTCGATGGCAATGGCAGCCTGCGTGGCAAACAACTCAACTGGTGCCAGGTCCTCTGCGGTGGGGGCCTTGCCCTCCGCAGGATCATCTACTGAAATGAGGCCAATGACTTTGTTTTTTTCCCCGTACAGGGGAATGAACAGAAAATCGTCGGGGTGCCAGTCTTTCATTTGTTCTGGTTTCAACTTGCTCTCCACGCCTGTCTTCCCCCACGGTGTCTGGTCGTGACGGATGTAGTACGATTGTCCTATCTTGAACCTCTCCTGCAGAATACTCTTCCTCTGCTCAGGTGAGAGGTGGCTCTGCAGAGCTGTGGTCTTTTCTTCCTGGGTCAGCCCTGCAAATGCCAGGTTGGTGGCCTCGAACGCTTCATCTAGAAGAAAGATAATCACTCTCCCAAAACCGCAGTGGTCCCGTATAGCGCTGGCTACTGTATCGAGGATTTCGTCCAGGTTTCTCCTCTGCAGGATATCATTTGCAATGGAGGTCAGGTGAACTCTCTGCTTTTCCAGCCGCATTTTATCTGTAATGTTTCTGGCACTTCCGCAGCTCCCAACGACCTTCCCGTGATGGAATAAAGGGGCACCATTGATCTCAAGCCACAGGGGTTCCCCTGTCTTACTGAAAACCTGAATCTGGTACATGGGCGATGTGATGCCCTTCGTGCGCTTCTCAAACTCTTCTCGTGCCAGGCCTCTGTACTGAGGGACAACGACTTCCTCAAAGGATTTTCCAACCACATCTTCTCCCATGACATCTGCCGCCTTCCGATTGACGTACACGAAGATGCCATTGAGGTCCATGATAAAGATCATGTCCTCTGTGGTATGGATCATGACTTCGTAATAGTCTCTCAGGAACTGATCTCCTTTGCCAGCTGGGATCAATTTGTAGAGAGTGTGATCAGAAATATCAACGGATGATACCTCCATCAGGACGCGGGTCCCGTTTTTGTGCAGAAATTCTCTTTTAACTGAAGAACCTTTCTCAAGGGATGAGAGGCCCTCCCTATGAGCGATCCCTTCTGAAGGCAAGAACTTCTCAAGAGGCATACCGTCCATTTCTCCTGCAGAATATCCCAAAAGGGCTGCAGCCTCCTTGTTAGCATGGATAATACCTCCTTTATCATCCAGAAGTAAAAGAAAATCATCAGAAGTTTCTATTTGTTTGTATATTTCAAATTCTTTTTCTTTCAATTTTGAAAGTCTGAGATAGATAGTGTTCGCAACCTGAATTGAAAACAGGGTGAGATCTGCAGTTTCATCCTCTGAGAAGGGGGTCTCCCTGTACAGGCAAAGAACCCCCAGCAGCCTGCCACCTGAAATGAGAGGGTTCACCATCACGTACAACTGCGAGAGTTCAGCCTCAAGAGTGAGGCCCATTCGAGAGAAAAAGGAAAAAGCTGGTTCTCCCTGAAGTTTTTCTGGTTTTCGTACATCTTTTGGGAGGTCAGCACCACGAATGAGCACCTGCATGTTCTTTGCCATCTCTTCAATACTTTTTTTGTCGAGAAGGGCTTCAAGGTATTCATTCTTAATGAAAAGGATGGTATGACCTCGAATCCTCTCCTGAACTAGCTGCATGAAGACGTGAATGACAGTGGGAAAGGATTCGTCACTTCCCACCATGTTCTCAGCAGTTTGGAAAAGTTGGAATTGTGCAGGTTCGAGATGCTGCATAGTCACTGATGCAGATGAGGTTTTATATATGTTTGCCTCGAAAAAAGAGGGAAGACCTTGCAGATGAAGACTCTGCCGGAGACTTCTTACCCAATTCCCGAACCACAAAGGGAGGAGCTTTTCAAAGCGTGCTGATCTCCTCACTTGATGAGAACCCTGTGCAGTCATAAAGGTGATTCCCACAGTCATACGCCCTTGTTACGGCTGACATTTTCGTTCATGAATCTAATCTGAAGAGATGTGGAAAAATAATTCTGGACTGCAGAATACTCTCTCATCAGCAAAAACCCTTTTTTTGAAATGAGGCATTTTTCCTCCACCGGGTCTGTCTCAATCAGATGGCAGCCAATAAGAGGGACAACCTCTGCGATGGTTCGGCTGAAATGTCAAACCTTATAAGGAAGAAAAAACACCACACAGCGTGGAACGAGTCAGTACTGGAATTCCAGGGTTAGATGAAATCTTGGGAGGTGGTTATCCTAAAGGCACGAATGTCCTGGTCTGCGGTGCATCAGGCACAGGAAAAACCATCTTCTGTATGCAGTTCCTTCGCGAAGGTATTACAGCACGGCAGGAAGGAGGGATTTTTATCACGCTCGAAGAGAGGACACCTGACCTGCGTGAAGAAATGCTTTCTCTGGGCTGGGACCTGGCAGAGCATGAAAAAAATGGGAATCTCGTCATCGTTGATGCTGCCTCCTCAAGGATAAACCTGCCAAGTACTGATGAATTCAAGATGGGGAGTGGATTTGATATTGATTCTTTAATCCTGGAGGTCCACAGGGTTACCACGAAAATCAATGCCAAAAGGTTAGTTTTAGACTCCATCCCTGCCCTGGAGTTAAAGATCAATGAACCCTCAGAATTTCGTAAGACTCTTTTTCGATTGAGCTCCCTGCTCCTGGAGATCGGTATTACCTCTTTGATGACGACAGAGAGTGCTGAACCGTACCTGATCTCCCGGTATGGGATTGAAGAATTTGTGTCCAGGGGAGTCATTGTCCTTTCCCTGGAGGAGGAAGCCTCAGATCTGAAGCGGTTTCTCAGAGTGAGAAAGATGCGGGGGACGAAGCACTCACTGAGAAATCTCTCCTTTGACATTGTGGTAAAAGAGGGGATCGTCCTCTACATAGCAAAGTAGGCTCCAGCTTCTTTGTACCATGTACCCATTGGGATGCAGAACGAAAACCTTTTTATTACATTTCAACACCCTTAACAGGTGATCACATGGACTTTCAAACTATATTGGTAGAAAAAAAAGGACGTATTGGTGTTTTAACTGTGAATCGTCCCAAAAAATTGAATGCTCTCAACACTCAAGTAGTTGAAGAGATTGCATCAGCATTTGAGAACTTTGAACGTGACCCAGACATTAAAGTCATCATCATCACGGGCGCAGAGGACAAAGCATTCATTGCCGGTGCTGACATTTCCGAAATGCAGGACATGACACCCTTACAGGCTCTGGAATTCGCATCGAAGGGGCAGAAAACCCTGGAAGCCATGGAGAAAAGCGATAAGATCGTCATTGCAGCCATAAATGGGTACGCTTTGGGTGGTGGCCTCGAGCTTTCCATGGCCTGTGATGTGAGGATTGCCTCTGCTACTGCAAAAATGGGGCAGCCAGAAATCACTATTGGCGTCATCCCTGGATGGGCGGGGACTCAAAGGTTGACCCGCCTGGTAGGGAAGACCAAGGCCAAAGAACTGATTTTGACAGGACAAATGATAACAGCAGAGGAAGCTTACCGGATTGGCCTCATCAACAAGGTGGTCCCCCTGGAGAAGCTTTCAGAAGAAGTCATGAAGACAGCAGAAACCATAGCCTCTTTTGGAACTTTTGCCCTGCGTGCAGCCAAACATGCCATTGATGATGGTTCTGAAGTGGATTTTGATAAAGCCCAGGAGATGGAGCGCCAGTTCTTCGCCCTGTGCTTTGCCCATCCAGATCAGAAGGAGGGAATGATCGCCTTTTTGGAAAAACGAAAGCCCACGTTTTCCTGAGATTCACGCTCACACCAGTGAGGAAAAGGAGAGGGTGAAAAGCTTTTTAAGGTATGTCCCCTTCTGATGGAGCATGACTACTGTTTACGACATTCCAGCGCATGCTCTCATCACCAGGCTCACCGAAGACCTGAAAGAAGTAGACGAGGTGAAACCACCTGAGTGGTCTCGCTTTGTGAAAACAGGGGTGTGCAAGGATCGTCCCCCTGTGCAGGAAGACTGGTGGTACATCAGGGCAGCCTCTGTCATGCGTCGGCTTTACATCGATGGACCTGTGGGCATTGAAAGGTTACGCAGGTACTACGGCGGGAAGAAGAACCGGGGTTACAAACCAGAACAGTCGAGAAAGGGTGGCGGCGCTATCATACGGAACATATTAAAACAGCTGGAGAAGGCTGGATTTGTGGAAACATCCCCTAAGGGGAGGAAACTGACTCCGAAAGGTGCATCGCGCCTGGACAGACTGGCCAATGAGGTGAAGCTGGCTGTAGGGTTGGAAGAACTTGAGCTCTACTGAGGGATACTATGGAAGGAGATGTGGAGGAAATTAGGAGAAGAAGACTGGAAGAGTTGAAGAGGGAACAAGAAGAAGAACAGGCCAGAATCCAACAAGAGGTACAGAAACAGGCAGTTTTAAAGCAGATTCTGGATACAAAGGCCAGAGAACGGTTGACTAGGATAAAGATGGCAAATCCCCAGTATGCAGAACAGATAGAGGCAGTCTTATTCCAATTACTGCAGGCAGGCAGGATCAAGGGAAAGCTCAGTGAAGAAACGTTCAAACAGCTGATCCAGCAGGTATTTGGCAGTCAGAAGAAGGATTTTCACATCGAGAGGAGATAATATGTCGCGAAACAAAAGTTTGGGAAAGAAACTGAGATTGGGTAAAGCAGCAAAGCAGAACAGGAGAGTTCCCGTCTGGGTGTGGATGAAGACGCAGTTGGAAGTGAGAACCCACCCAAAGAGACGGAACTGGAGAAGAACAAGCCTACAGAAGTGAGAATATGGAAGAAGGAGAAGAGAGAGTATATGTGATCCCCTTGCGAAAGGCCAAGGTTGTCCCCCGGCGGAAGAGAACCCCCCGGGCAGTGAGGGAGCTGCGCTCCTTTTTGAAACGCCACACCAAGGTGGACAAGATCATCATCGAAAAGAACCTGAATGAGCGGTTGTGGTCAAGAGGAATCCAGAAACCGCCTCCTCGGGTGAGAGTGAAAGCCACCAAGTATGTTGAGGAAGAAGAAGAGTTCGTGAGGGCTGAACTGGCGGAATGAGATGATCTCCAAAATGGATTTTGAAGGTATTCCCTTCATTGGGGTCTACGGGTTTTGTACAGATTCTGTGACCATGATACGACCCAATCTAGGGAAAAAATGCGAAAAGATGAAAGAAGTGCTTAGAACGCCCGTCGTGGAGGTTACTGTTGGAAAATCAAACCTTCTGGGCGTTTTCGCAGCTGGAAACTCCAGATGTGTGGTGCTGCCCTACTTTATAGAGGAAGAGGAGATTAAGACTGCGAAGGAACATTGCGAGGTAGCAGTGTACCCTAAGAAACATACAGCACTGGGGAACCTGGTGCTTGCCAATGATAAGGCGGGGATTGTCAGCCCTACTTTGGACAAGAAGTTTTTTGAAGATGCTTTGGGCACTGAAGTGGTCAAGGCGAAACTGGGAGAGTTCACGACCGTGGGCTCCGTTGGCGTGGTGACCAATAAGGCAGGGCTGCTGCATCCTTCCCTTTCACGAGAAGATTTAGAGTTCGTGGAGGAGTTGTTGCAGGTGCCCTGTGCTTCAGCGACCGCCAATAGGGGAGTGGGCTTTCTGAGGCTGTGTTTACTGGCCAATTCGTACGGAGCCATTGCCGGAAGGCACACGACAGGACCTGAACTGGTCCATATTGAAGATATTCTGGAGGGTTAGTATGTCTGCTAAGAAAGGTGATACCACAGAAGAAGAGAAGGTCGAAGAGAAAAAATCAAAGACCAGGATTAAACCTAGAGAAAAGGAAATAAAACCCAAAGAAAAAGAGGTAAAACCTAGGAAAGAGGTCAAAAGCAAAGAGACTCAGCTTGAAGCTAAAGCTGAATCCAAAGAAAAGGAAGTCAAACCCAAGAAAGAGGTTAAACCCAAGAAAGAGGTTAAACCCAAGAGAGAGGTTAAACCCAAGAGAGAGGTTAAACCCAAGAGAGAGGTTAAACCCAAGAGAGAGGTTATACCTAAAAAAGAAGTTATACCTAAGAAAGAGATTGTACCTGAAAAACAGGTTAAACCCAAGGGTGAAGAGGTTATACCTAAAAAAGAGGTTATACCTAAGAAAGAGATTGTACCTAAAAAAGAGGTCAAACCTGAGAAACAGGTTAAACCCAAGAAAGAAGTCAAACCCAAGGGTGAAGAAATCAAGCCCAAGAAAGAGGTTAGACCAAAAGTAGAGGAAGTCAAACCTGAGGCAAAGGAAATCACGCCGAAAGAAAAAGTGGCTGAACCTAGGGAAAAAGAAAGGAAAATGAAGAAGTATAGAATATCAGGAGCCTTCCTCATGGGTGAAGACCTGAGGAAGTTCGTGAAAGAGGTGGAAGCTCCAGGTGAACTGAGGGCACGAGAAAGAATATTCCAAGACCTGGGGTCACGCCACCGCGTTAAAAGATCACGAGTCCTGGTAAGTAGTGTGGAGGAAGTAAAATGAATGAAGGAGAAAAGATGAATGAGCAGGAGCTCCTGGTGAATATCCAAATTCTCCGGGAACAGGCCAAAATCATTGCCTCAAATGTGGAAATGCTCAGCATCTATCTGCAGGAGCTTGCATCTGCCAAGGCTACCCTGGAAGGAGTCAAACCCCTCAAGAGAGGAGATGAGATTCTAGTCCCTATAGGGGGTGCCAGCTTTATTCGGGCCCGCATCGACGATACAGAAGGCGTCATCATTGGCGTGGGAGCAGATGTATCTGTGGACAGGACCTTAACTGAAGCCATAGCAGTGGCAGAAGAGAAGATCAACTTCACCCAGTCGAAGATAACAGAAAGCCAGGAAGCCTACATGAAAGTCACTTCAACACTGGAGGAATTGAGCGCCCAAGCTCAGGATCTCTTGCGCGAGAAGGAAGAAAATGTTTGATTCCCTCAAGAAAAAGCTTGACACCTTCGTGCAGAAGACGATCAGTGAAAAAGACCTGGACAATGCCTTCTGGGAACTGGAAGTCTCCTTGATGGAGAGCGATGTTTCCATGAAGGCTTCTGAAAAGGTCATAGAAACCCTGAAAAAAACCCTTGTGGGAACAAAAGTGGGGTTAACAGAAAGGAAAAAAGACATCATCCAGGACGCCTTGAAGAGAGCAGTCTCAGAAATTCTGGAATCCAACCCAGTCAATCTGGAAGACTTAATTGAAAGGAAAAAAAGAGAGGGAAAACCCTGTGTTATCCTTTTCGTGGGGTTTAATGGCACAGGGAAAACCACCACCATTGCAAAATTAGCCTACATTTTAAAGAAGAAATACTCGGTGGTGATAGCAGCTTCAGATACGTTCCGGGCAGGTTCCCAGGAACAGCTGGAAAAACATGCAAACAAAGTGGGGGTCAAGGTCATAAAACATGGGTACGGTGCAGACCCTGCAGCTGTGGCCTTTGATGCGATAAAGCATGCAGAAGCCAAGGGCATAGACGTGGTCCTGATCGATACGGCAGGGAGGGCAGAGACTAACAGGAATTTAATGGAGCAGATGAAAAAGATGAAGAGAGTGACCAATCCTGATGCCACCATTTTCGTGGGCGACGCTCTGGCAGGCAATGCAGCAGTGGAGCAGGCTGAAAAATTCGGTGAAGTGGGCATTGATGGTTCTATTCTGACCAAGATCGATGCAGATGCGCGCGGAGGGGCAGCACTCTCCATCACCTACGTTACGGGGAGGCCTATCCTCTACGTGGGTAACGGGCAGGAGTACAAAGATCTTGAACCCTTTGATAAGAACTGGCTCATGGGAAACTTGTTCTAAATTCGGGTTCTCTCTTTCTGGGAGTTAACGTTCTCCTTGACTGCAATGCTGATTACTACCCTCATTTCCATGGTGTAACTTACCTGTTTTTGTCAGGGTTCTCCAAGCTGCACAATGCAGGGAGAGCATAAAGTATAAATAGTGGTATCTGAAAAGAGCACTTGCAGTTGAGGTGCGCTTCATGGATTTTCCCAATGGAGAGGTTTTACAGCGATTCCCGGCGCAAGACATGGACCTGGGAAATGTGATCAAGTCCCTGCAGAAGAGAGAGTTTACAGGAGTCATCAAGTACTCTGGAGAAAAGCAGGGCAACGTCCTCCTTATACGAGGGGAGGTCGTGGCCCTTTCCTACGGAGATGATACAGGAGATCACGTAGGAGATATTTTACTGGAGGAGAGCAGAAAAGGAGGAAGCGTAGAGATCCATCGGCTGGACCCGCAGAGTGCTCGATCTACCTTGCGGTATTACACTGATGTTCTGGAGCATCCCATAGTCATCTGGAAACTGGAAGATGCACGCAGTGAAGTGTTGAAGAGGGCTGGAATAGCAGAGCCAGACGTCGCCACTTTGGAGCAGATGCTGGAGTCTGAAGGGATGGCGCACTTACTGAAGAAACCCTCTCCCGAAATCATGAGGGCCCGCAAAGAGGTCACCTGCGGATGGGACTCTGTCGGATTAATGGACCAGTATCCTGTTCCCCCCGATACACACATGAACATTTTAGTCATGGGAGGACCCAACCCTCACAAACAGCTGTGGTGCCAGCAGTTCATGTACGGCGAATTGGTCAAAGGGCTGGGCGGGCTCTACTTTAACTTTAACACGACGCCTCAGGACATACGCAAGAACTTTGTGCGATTTGGTATGGATATTGACAAATTTGAGGAAGAGAAGAAGTTCTTTTTCGTGGATTGCTTCCCCTGGAGACTGAAAAAATCTCCCGAACCTTTCAATGCCGCCATTGACAAGTCGTCATTGCTGGATTTTGGGTTGGCTCTTTCTGAAGCTTCGAGAGAGATAGATGCCCTCTCTGGTGTGGTGATTTTTGACTCTTTGTCCAATTTGATGATCTACTTTGACCCGGATCAGGTCATCAAATTTGCAGTCAATCAGGCATCCAAGTTAAAGGAAATGGAATGGACAGGACTTTACATTGTGGAAGAAGGAGTAAATGATGTAAAAATTGAGAATTCTCTGCGATTCTTACTGGACGGCGTTTTCGGGATTCAAAGTACGGAGGAAAAAAAGTACTTGGGAGAATTCAAGATCGATTGGATCCGGGGAATTGTGGATAAACCGGCGGTGTACTACTTTGACGTGTCTGAAAAAGGGCTGAGGCTTATCCCCAAAAAGTGAAGAAAGAAGAGGGGATGTACTGACGTACTGACTACTATATATCGAGAACGCACTGGAAGAACTTCAACCCGTTTTCTTCACCGCTTTTCAGCCCAAAATAGGTAGCAGCCTTGACTTCTGTCTTGATCTCATGTTTTTCCACGTCTAGAGGTTCTCCTTTTGCTTTACCAGAGAGCATGACCTCTTCATTGACATCTGCAATCCCCACCTTGAATTCGGAGAACACCATCCCTGAGATATCTCTCTGCGCCAGTAAGGTGTTGAGCCATTCAATAAACAAGGAGTCCAAGTTCTCTGCTTTCGCTTCTAGCAGTGTCTCTTTCTCAGGGTTCACCTTTTCCAGGTTCACCATGACCGAAAACATGGCTTTTGCTCCGTTTTCAAAGGCTTCGTTCACCGTTTTTCCCCATCCCCTGATGCCGATGTCTGCATCATGGTCGAGAAATTCAAAGGTCTTCATGACTCGACTATTCTTTGGGGTAATAAAAACTTTCAGGTTACGCTTGAAAGGTGACCAAACCTTTAAGACCTCACATCATGTAGCGACGGCTGTCAACGCATGACCGAGTGATCCCATGAAAAAACTGGCTGCTCTAGTACTGGTTATCACCCTTTCCACAAGTATGGTGGCAGCTCATTACTACAGGAGCTTTGACCCTCACGTCGCTGTCTCCACATGGCCTCACGGAAAAAAGATGGCCTTTGCCATAACCTGTGACGACATCTCTGCAGGGTACCCTCTGGAATACTTCGAAGAGATTGAATCAACTCTTGAAAACTATGGGTTTAGAGCCACTTTTTTTGTGATCCCCTACCACGGAGAGTGGGACCTCCTCACAGAGTCTCCAGCCCTTGTGAGAGCCTTACATGCTGCTGAAGACAAAGGGCACGAGATTGCCCTTCACGGGTATGCCCACTACGAGAACGAGTTCACCTGTTCACCAGAAGAGCAGGAACAGCTTCTCGAAAAAGCTTTATCAGTCATGGGAGAAGCTGGATTCACGGTGAAGGGGTTCAGAGCACCTTGTCTGAAGGAAACTGCAGAGACGCAGAACCTTCTGAAGAAGTATGACCTTGTGTATGATGCCAGTGTCTTTCGCGAAAGTGGAGAACCCTTTATTGAGGGTGAGCTCCCGGAGGTGCCTTCTGGTCATGAGTATACCTGGTACCTGGATGAAAAGGAGCTCGTGGGGAATCTGGCACTGGCAACCCTGGAGAGTGAATTCCAATACCGGAAGGGGAGTGTTTTTTCTTTGGTCATCCACATGAAGGCTGTGAACGAAGGGGAAGGTATCACGTTTCTGGAGCAGTTCTTGCCCTCTATGGCTGAGAAAAAGGTGTGGAATTGCACGTTACTAGAACTGGTGGAATGGGAAATGCAGGTTCAAAAGGTGAAGTGGGAAAAGAGAAAGACCATCACGGGGGGTGAGATCACCTTTGAGAATGTACCTCGAGGGCTCAGGGTGGAAATTGGGTTACCACAGTACTACCAGTTGAAAGATCTTCCTGATGGGATTGACGTGGTGGCTGATACAGGACAGTCTCTTCTTGCCTTGACCTTTGATCAGGACTTTGAAAAAGTCACCTTATCCTTCGGTCTAACGTACAAGAGCCTTCCTGAGATGGATAATGAGCTCTTAGTCCTTTGTACCCCTGATTCTGGTACAGACTCCGCTTCTCAAGAAAGTGGCCAGGATGGTTTACAGTACAGTAATGAACATGACAGGGACCTCGGTCCTCTGAAAACTCTTTTAAATGCCTGGGAGATCCCCCTTCGAACTGTTGAGGTCAACCCGCAGATCACCACCGACCTCTTGGGAAGCTCTTCCTTTATCCTGGTGGACAAATCATTTCTGAGAAGACCTCTTACCCTGAGAGAAACCATTCTTCTGTATTCTCTTGAAAATAGAGTCATCATTTTCTCCCAAATTGATAAAATTCCCCTCTTTTTCTTGCCAAGAATGAGTGAACACGACCTGAACTACATCGCCTTACCCCTCGAAATACGAATTGTGAACTGCTATGGTGGTTTTAACCTGGGGTACTACAGGATCAGGGGCTTCAAAGGGAGGAGTACCTACCTCTACATTGAAAAGCTCAGAGACGACAGTCCTCCAGAACTCTACTACAATCTTTTGGTACGTTCCCTCTTTGTTTCCTCTCCTCTTCCTGTAAGAAAGCCTTTTTTTAGCCTGGAAATTGACGACTGTGCCATGTACAGAACCTACAATCAGGGACACTCATTGACTGCAGGGGTTCATGCGTATAGAAACAGCCTTGAGCTGGCAGAGTCGTACAAGGTGAAACCCCTCTATGGATTCACCACGTCCTATTTTATGTCAAACCGAGAAATTGAAGAAATTTTCTCTCTTTTGAAAACGAAATCAGTACTTATAGCCAACCACGGTTATGAACACTCTTTGAATTTTGCCAGCCCCCAGAAGTTAAAGAAAGAGATTTCTCAGGCCACTGCAGACATTGAAAAAATGTGGGGCGAACCTCCCCGCATCATTCTGGTCCCCGCCCATGAGATGAACCAGGAGTCTATGGTGCAGGCACTCAAAGGTACTCCCATCACCGTGGTGGGGGCAAGAGGAAGACAGTACCTCTATGGAGCCTTCAAAGATGTCTTCTTCTACGAGAGGACAAATCTTCAAATCACCAGTGATTCTGAGGATGATGCACCGCCCTTTTTGAGTTTGTTTTTATATTCACAGATTTTTCCCCCTTCTTTTTATGCAGTAACCCACATTTTCAACTACGCTGAGAAAGGTGCTGCCTACCAGCACATTGCAGACTGCCTCCAGTACCTGGTGAATACAGGGTATGAACCTTCTGATACACAGACTATGGTGGAAGAGGACCTCTTCTGGAGTTGTGTCAATGTAACCTCTCTAAAAAGGGGCAATCTCCTCATCATTAACCTTTCCGGGACAGAGAACCTCCCTCAAAAGGAATACACGATCCACTTCATGATGTATGGGAACCCAACCCTCCAGATAGACGCAGGCTCCTACATTCTGACTCCCTACGTTTCCTCACGAGACAAAATCACCTACGTAACCCTGCAACTACGACCAGAAAAGCACACACGTAAATGAGGAACCCTGCCAGAAAGGCGGAGGAGAACCCAAAGGAGAAGGCAAGTATCATCCCGATGATGCTTCCCATGACGGAACCGCCGCCATTCACAGCATACATCCAGATGACGTCTTTTTCGGCTTCTCGAGAGACGATCCGCAGCCCCAGAGGGAACGGCATCCCCATGAGGAGGTACAGGGGTGACAGCAACACGATGCTGTAGACGATCTTCACCGGGATGGGGTGGGGCATCAACCGGTAGATTAAAGGTGACAACCCCCAGCTGTACACAAGGGCCACGATGAGCACGGCGAACAGTATCACTTTCACCATTTTCTTCTCATTGATGAATCTCCCTGTGACAAAGCTCCCTGTCCCTGAGAACATGAGCATGGAGAATAGGATCACCTGGAAAGCGTACGCAGGCTGACCCAAAAACAGAGTTAACCTCTGGATGGAGACTGCCTGTATCAATATGTACCCTATACCAAGGAAAACGAAGTATGGCAGCATGATCAGACTGATCTTCCCCGCAACCTTTAGTCTCCTCTGCAATCCAACAGGGACAACCAAAAACAGCAGTGTGAAGAAGATGAACCCGTACAGCATGTCATACAAAAAGGAGGGGGCTCCCTTTTCCGTGTGATAGAAATAGGGGTGGTCATCGGTAGTCGGGGAAACGTCTCTTCCTGCAGGAATTTTGTCGATGTAGGAATTGAGATCTACCGATTCATGAAAAGGTGCATACAGACATTCAAATTTGAAGACATCAGCTTCTGCACTTTCCATCTCCATGTAGTGGTTTTTAATGAGGTTTTCTGTCTCTCGTGCTTTCTCCAAGATGGATTCCACTGTTTTTTCGTCCAATTCTCTCTTGAACACAAATGTGTAATCAGTCTGCCGATACACTGCCTGGTACCCGGAAGACATGACGTGTCTGAAGATCATGACATGCCTCTCTGGGTTGACCCCTTCTTCCCGTAATGCTTCAGCTGTCGTCAAATACTGCCGCAGTAACCGGTAGCTCACGCCCTTTTCTGTGTCTACAGCATTGTACTCGTCCATGAGACTGGTGACCAGAATCACCGCTACCCCGTCCTCGGATAAGTGCTCCCAGTAGTCTTTGTTCGCCTCCACCGTGTATACGTAGGTATCTGAAAAGGTCTGCACAATAGAAGAGGGTAAAATCAAGGCATCAGCACCTAAAACACCATTCTCTATTAAATCAAATTTTTTTTCAGTCCTGTTCACGTAGGTGCGCCCATCTTCTACAATGTATTCTACGCCCGGCCGGGAGTAGATGTCACCAGAGATCTCTCTAAACACGGACAACATCATATCCATGATGACGGGGTTGATCTCCACGCCGACGATATCGGAGGAACCTGCCTGTATGGCCATGCCCAGCTCCACTCCTCCTCCTGACCCAATGGCGAGCACTGATTGTGGGGTTTTAAAGAACATGAAATAGCGGGGATCATACTCATTCCCCGAGAAGTGCTGCCCAGAGGTCAGCACGGTGACAGGGTACGATCCGTTGACGATGAATTGAATCTTCCCTGAAGAGAACTTCACCACGTCTACACGGGAGGTAGGGCTCCACTTCGTGTATAAAATTTCAGACCCTTGCTTCACGTACGCTGCCAAGGGCTTCTTGGGCACGGGCTGTAATGCCTCCCGGTAGTGAAAGGCCACGCCTAGAAAGAGTACACCCACCACCATGAGGCTGACGATTTTTTTTGACGGTCTCTTAAAGAATATTGAGGAGGCTAAAGCCACAAAAGAGCAGAAAATGATCACGCCCTCCACGTTGAGCGCAGGGACCAGCAGTGAGACTAAAAATGACCCTGCACCAGCTCCAATTAAATCTCCAAAGTAAATGTAAGAGATTTCTTTCTTGATCTTGGTCGGGTAGTTCAAGGCAGAGCTCAAGACAATTCCTGCGAAAAAGAAGGGCACCGCAGGTACTATGGACAGATAAACGAGGAAGAGCAGGGATTTACTGGAAAGCAGCTGTAAGGAGGTAAGATTCACGTTTTCAAAAAATTGGGTCTTACTGATACTGGATAGTAAAAAAAGACTGATGACCATGAAAATGCTGAACGCAAAGGATGAATAGGATAACATCTGAACGTATTTCTCTTTTTTTGAGAGGAAATAACCCAGAATGCCTCCAAATCCCAGGCCGAACATGGCAATGGAAACAATTAAATAGGAGACATTGGTCCAGAACATGAACCCAAACTGGTAAGATAGAGATACTTCAAAGCACAGGCTGCTCATGGACAAAAGGAAAACGCCTGCAATGAAGATAGCCAACTTCCTGTTCATGCTGTGACATTTGACATTTCCTTATAAAGGTATTCAGGAAGGGTCAGCTTCTCAATTGCTTCTCAACCTTCAATTATCCACCGAGTTTCGATGCCATTGGTGACTAAAATTTCTGCACATGAGCTCCGAGCATCAGTGACTTCAAATGAAACGTATTCTGACATCTTCATCCGTAAAGGCGCAAGGGATTGGAGGGGGTATTTTCATGCAGGAAAAAAACTGGACGACCTGATGAACAATATCAAAGAAGTGGTGAAAACACGCTTCAAAGAGTTGCCTGAGGGAGGTGCTGCAGATCACGGGAAAGCAGGGTACACCGTGTACATGATGGAGGTGGAGCCAGAACGCTATGCCCTTGACGTTATCACAGAGAAGAACAAGGGGGCTGTTATCAACAACCTCCGAAAGGGAGAGGGGATGCTCTTCGTGGGTCAGTTTAACGATACGTTGATAGCGTCTTACCGTTCCAAGGACAACCCAACCCTCAAAATCCCTGGAGCGCAGGTCAAGAAGATAACTCCCATGAAGGGGATGTGGGGCTGCCTTGCTGAATACTAACTGAGCAGTGCAGTCTTTGAACCATTAATATGTTGTCATGACCAGATTGATTGAATGAGAGCTCTCTAATTGCTGTCAAAAAACGTTAAAAAAAAGAAGAAAAAAATAGTTGACTGGCTAATTGCTCGGAGTACACACATTCGTTACATCGATAATCCAGGTACCCGTGTACGTGCCTGCATCTTGAGGATCAGGTACAGTACCACCGAAGATTAGAATCCTTGTAGCCAAATTGGAATAACCTAAAATCCCCGGATCGGGTACTCCAGCTTCGTTCACTGCTCTGTAGTCATTGTAGATGACCTGGGCAGAGGTCGTGAGTGGAGTCTGGTTCGAACTCCCATCTTCCACAAAGAATTGACCCACCGGAATGGTGAAGGAACCGGAGGTCAAGTCTTCTCCAGTAACAGAAATGTCAACTTCCCCATTAGAGACAATGGAGATCACGTTGTCATTTGCTGGCGCCAGTGCGTCTCCTGGGTTGACATTCCCAAAGTCGATGGAATTAGTCTGGATGGCAAAGGACAGAAACTTGCTCACTGATGCATCTCCCGCAGTACTGACGACTGTTGGGTTTGCTGAATCTGTAGCCTCAATTAAGTAGTGCCAGTAGTTGGTGGATGTGGGTCGCGCAATCCCCGAAAGCTGCCAGTTCAGGTCAAAAGTTACTTCCTTGTCATTGGGCGTGATCGTCACGTTCGTTGTAGAGATATAGGTTCCAGCCACACTCTCTGACCAGTTCGCCGCATTCGTGAAGTCTGCCACCACAGGGTTACTGCCAGGGTTGGGGTTGGTCCACGTCCAGGTGTAGTAGTTTCTCCCATCGCCTGAGCTGTCAGTAGAGTAGTATATCTTAACTACGATAGTGTCAAGGTCAGCGAGCTTGTTTCTGTCACTGACTGTACCATTGATAGTGTACTGCACCTCAGGGTCAATGGCCAAAGGTCCTGCAGTGTTGTTGGTCACGTCTGGTGGAGCATTAGCCACTGTTATTGATATGTCGACATTTTCAGCATCTGCTCCAACACTGGTGAAGCTGATGAGTGCGAATCCGATGATTACCAAGGCAATGCATTTCCTGTTCATATGAACACCTTTTAACTACTACCCCAATAGTAGTATATAAAGGTTTTTGTGAAACCAGTAGATGGAAATGTAAAACATTTTTGCACATTTGTATAGATTAAAGACTTGCAGGTAGTGTATTTGTAAGGTACCGTCATGGTATAAATGTGTACATACTTTGAGAATTTTCACTTTTTATAGA
>JADDYB010000045.1_pt1 | contig 34432 bp, 48 predicted proteins | sample 8641941 | NCBI WGS metagenome assembly JADDYB01 (sample SAMN16275377, study PRJNA637457) | freshwater sediment metagenome | isolation source: Lake Kineret sediment | place: Israel: Lake Kineret | collected 2013
GGAATCAGCCAGGCGCACCATCACCCATAATCTTAAAAGAGGGGGAAGAGTTTGGATGAGGGTTTTTCCGGATAAACCAATCTCCTCAAGAGCGGCCGGCAAGAGAATGGGTGGGGGCAAGGGGGACATTTCCAAATATGTGGCGGTGATAAGACCGGGCAAGGTTCTTTTCGAAGTTGCCGGAGCGGCCAAGATTTATGTTGACGATGCTTTTGGCAAAGCCGCCGCCAAGTTGCCCATAAAAACCAAGATGGTTACCAAGGAGGAAGTATAAGCGAAGCTTGACTTTCGCGGACTCAAATGAAGAAAAAGGAATACAACGAGCTAAAATCAAAAGAAATAACCGACCTTTTGAAAATAGTTAAAGCCAAAAAAGCCGAACTTGCGAAGCTTGGCCCCAAGGCCATATCAGGCGAGGAGAAAAACCTTAAAAAAGCTGGCAATATAAGAAAAGAGGTAGCCCAGATATTAACTTTAATAAGAGAAAAAGAAATAGCAAAAGCCGAGGAGAAAAATGAAAATATTTAAAGGAAAAGTGGTTTCAACCAAGATGGCCAAAACGGCCACGGTTGTCGTGGAAAGAATTTTGGTCCACCCGATTTACAAGAAAAGGTTCAAAAGAGTCAGAAAGTTTCAGGTCCACGATGAGCTGGGAGTCAAGGTTGGGGATAGGGTCAGCTTTGCGGCCACCAAGCCTGTGAGCAAACTCAAGAAATGGAAGATTAGAAAAGTCCTGGGCGAGAAGAAAAAAGAGGAAAAGGGGAAAAAGAAATGATTCAACTAAGGAGTATGTTGACACCGGCCGATAATTCCGGAGCCAAAAGGCTGATGGTAATTGGTATTTCGACGAAGATAGGCAAAAAGGCAACCATCGGGGATGTTGTTCTTTGCGTTGTTAAAGGAGCCGACCCTTCCGGAGCCGTGGTTGACCACGAGAAAGTCAGGGTTTTAATTGTCAGAACCCGAAAAGAAGTCAAAAGACAAGACGGCAGTTATGTTCGCTTCGACCAGAACGCCGGCGTTGTCATCGACAAACAAGGGCTTCCCCGGGGAACAAGAATATTGGGCCCCATCGCCCGCGAGGTCAAGGAAGCCGGATACCATAAGATTGCATCCTTAGCCAGGGAGGTCGTCTAAACCGAAAGGTTGTTACATATGTTTAAATTTAAGCTCGGAGACAATATCAAAGTAACATTAGGCAAAGATAAAGGCCGCGAAGGAAAAATTGAGTCTATTGATTTAAAGCGGGCCGAAGTTGTCGTGCCCGGAGTCAACCTTTACAAAAAACATGTTAAGGGTGGAACCCAAAAAGGCCAAAAAGGAGGCATTTATGAGCTTCCCCGGCCTCTGGCCTTATCAAAAATTGCTCTGATTTGCCCCAAGTGCAAGAAAGTGACCAGAATAGGTTTAAGATTTGCCGGCAAAGAAAAAGTCAGGGTTTGCCGAAAATGCGGAAAGGAAATCGATACCAAATGAGCCGACTAAAAGAAAAATACGAAAAAGAAATCGCGGGGGTCTTGGCCAAAGAGTTTGAGATAAATAACAAACTGGCAATTCCCAAGATTGAAAAAATTGTTGTCAATATGGGTCTGGGGGAGATGATCAAATCCAAAGAGCTCAAAGCCACGGCATCTAAAGATTTGGCCGCAATTACGGGACAGACTCCCTCGGTCAGGGTCGCCAAAGTCTCAATTGCCGCCTTCGGCTTAAGAGCGGGAATGCCGGTTGGTCTGAGTGTTACCTTAAGGGGAGAGAGGATGTATGATTTCTTGGACAGACTGGTTTCGATTACCCTGCCCCGGTTCAGGGATTTTCGGGGAGTGCCGATAAAAAGTTTCGATAAGGTCGGCAACTACACCCTGGGAGTGGCCGAGCATACGGTTTTTCCCGAGATCGACATGACCAAAGGGGTAACCCCGAGAGGGCTGGAGATAACCATTGTGACAAATTCCAAGAGTATCGAGAAATCAAGGCGACTTTTAGAGCTTTTGGGCATGCCTTTTGAGAAAGAATAAAAAAATGAGCACAACCGCCAAAGAGGTCAGGGAAGAAAAGAAATTAAAGTACCAGGTTCGCTATAGGAACCGCTGCCGCTTATGTGGCCGAAGCCGCGGTTATATGCGAAAATACGGTCTTTGCCGACTTTGTTTTCGGGAGTATGCCTTAAAGGGCGAGATTCCCGGTGTTAGAAAGGCAAGCTGGTAATATGGCAACCAATTATCCGGTGGGCGATTTTGTAATAAGATTAAAAAACGCCAGCCTTGCAGGTAAGCACGAGGCCGAGGCTCCTTTGACAAAAGGGGTCAAGGCCGTTGCCGAAGCTTTAAAAAGGGCCGGTTTTATCGAGGAAGTAAAAACCGCCAAAGGAGTAATGACGGCAACAATCGCCTATCGCCGGAAAAAGCCGATAATGTTGGGAATTAAGCTGGTTTCCAAGCCCGGGCTGAGGATTTATCTGGACGTTGAGGATATCGAAAAGAAAAGAGGCCCCTCCACTTTTATCGTTTCGACACCCAAGGGAGTTTTGATATCTAAGGAAGTGATTGCCAAAAAAGCCAGCGGGGAGGTCTTAGCCGAGGTCTGGTAAAGGGTAACATGAGCAGAATTGGAAAATTACCGGTAAGTTTGCCCGAAGGAGTCACCGCCGAGGTCAAAGCGGGAGAGGTGACTATTTCCGGACCCAAAGGAAGTGTCTCCCGAAAAATTCCGGCCAGGATTGAAGTTGAGAAAAAAGACAATATCCTGATAGTTTCCACCAAGAGCAAGACCAAGCAGGGCAAGTCAACCTTCGGTACAACCCGGGCCCACCTTAATAATATGGTTTTGGGAGTTTCCCTGGGTTGGAAGAAAGAGCTTGAGCTGGTGGGAACCGGCTACCGGGCGGAGGTTTCCGGGAACAGCCTGATTTTAACCGTCGGTTTTTCCCACCCGGTGACAATTGCAGCGCCCGAAAAGGTTACTTTTAAGGTTGAAAAAACGATAATTACGATAGAAGGGATAGACAAAGAGGCGGTTGGGGAGACGGCGGCCAGGGTAAGGGCTGTGAGGCCCCCTGAGCCCTATAAAGGGAAGGGTATTAAGTATTTGGATGAAGTGATAAGGAGAAAGGCAGGTAAGGCCGCCAAGACGGTGGGAGCACCTGCTTAATAATATGAACAAGAAAGAAAGATATCTGCAAAGAAGAAAAAGAGTCGGGGCCAGGATAAAGTATTCTGGCCGGCCGAGGCTAACCGTTTTTCGGTCCAATAAAGCCATCTATGCCCAGATAATCGAGGACAGCCTAAGAAAAACCATGGTTTCGGCATCGAGTAAAGACAAAACGATAAAAGCCAAAAGCAAGATGGAGGCGGCCGGCCTGGTAGGGGAGCTTGTTGCCCAAAAAGCCCTTAAGGCTAAAATCAAGAAGGTCGTTTTCGACAAAGGCGGCTACAAATATCACGGCCGGGTTAAAGCCCTTGCGGAAGGGGCCAGAAAGGGAGGATTGGATTTTTAGTCCTTTTTCATAATGAACAATTACTATCAACCGGAGGTCAAAGAGTTTGAAGAAACTGTAGTTCAAATTAACCGAATTTCCAAGAAAACCAAAGGCGGAAACCAGATTCGCTTTTCGGCCTTGGTTGTGGTTGGGGACAGAAAAGGGAAAGTGGGAGTCGGCCTTTCCAAGGCGGGGGACGTCAGAAACGCGATCAGGAAAGCAATTGCCGCGGCCAAAAGAAGGCTCATCACCGTTCCCCTAAAAGGAACGACGGTCCCCTACTCCATCCGGGAAAAATTCTCGGCAGCCAAGATTTTGATACGCCCTGCCCCTCCGGGGTCCGGAATTATTGCCGGGGGCCCCATCAGGGTGGTCATGGAAGCGGCCGGAGTCAGGGACGTGTCGGGAAAAATCTTAGGTACCAAGAATAAAATTTCCAATGTTTACGCAACCCTGAAGGCGCTTGAATCCATATCCGATATGGTCAAAAGGAGGGAAAAATAATGGATCTTCCTAAAGTTGTTCAAAGAAGGGGCAAAAGACTCGGCCGGGGTTACGGCAGCGGCAAAGGCGGCCACACTTCGGGTCGGGGTCAAAAAGGGCAAAAATCCAGGGGCAAGGTTGGAATAATGTTTGAAGGCTTAAAGATTAAAAAATCCCTTCTTAAAAAGTTGCCTTTGGTACGCGGTAAAGACAAATTCAAGGCCCGTCCCAAGCCGATTATCGTTAAGCTGTCGATATTAAATTTGCTGCCGGCAAAGTCCAACGTCGATATCGACCTTTTGGTTAAAGAGGGTATAGTAAGTAAAGAGGACGCCAGGGAAGTTGGAGTAAAGATATTGGGCGACGGGACGCTTAAAAAAGCCTTAAACATTAAAGTTCCCATTTCCCGCTCGGCAGCCAAGGTGGTTGAGAAAGCCGGCGGAAAAATTTTGTAATGCTGACATCAATTGCCCGCTTTTTCGCTAAAGTCGTTAAATCTCCCGATATAAGGAAGAAGCTAATTATCACCGGGGTTATCCTTCTTGTTTTCAGATTGGTGGCCCACATTCCGGCGGCCGGGATAGACAGAACCAGCCTCCAGGCCCTTTTCTTGGGAAGCCCCCTTCTTTCTTTATTGGATGTTTTCTCGGGAGGGACCCTGGCCAACTTTTCGATTATGGCACTGGGCCTTAACCCCTACATCAATGCCTCCATTATCCTGCAGCTTTTAACCTATGTCGTGCCGTCCTTGGAAGAGCTTTCCAAAGAGGGCGAATACGGGCAGGAAAAGATTAACCAATATACCCGATTTCTGACCGTTCCCTTGGCCGCGGTCCAGGCTTTCGGGATGTATTCGCTTCTTCATTCCCAGGGAATAATTCCCGTCTTTTCCCCTCTGGCTTTAACCTCTTTGGTGATTACCATGACCGCCGGAACCGTATTTGCGGTTTGGCTGGGGGAGCTTATAACCGAATACGGCTTTTCAAACGGGGTCTCCCTGCTTATTTTCGCTGGGATAGTTGCCAGGCTTCCAGTGGTCCTTTTCCAATCCGTGGCTACCATCCAAACCCAGGATATTCTCAAGACAGCGGTTTTTTTGGCTCTGGCCACGCTGGTTATTGGGGCCATTGTTTTTATGAACGAGGCGGTCAGACAGATTCCCATCAACTATGCCCGGCGCGGAGCCAGGGTTTCTCCGGGATTTTCCTCGTATCTTCCTTTAAGGCTTAACCAGGCGGGGGTTATCCCCATCATCTTTGCCGTCTCTTTGGTTTTAGCCCCCTCGATGATTTCCCAGTTTCTTTCGGGAGTTACCGACCCGAGAGTCGCCGGCTTTGTGAATTTTCTGACAACGGCTTTTAATCCCAGAAGCGCTTTTTATAACATTTTCTATTTCGTTTTGGTGGTCGGATTTACCTATTTCTATACCGCCGTTGTTTTTAATCCCCAAAAAATTTCCGAGAATCTTCAGAAAAACGGCGGTTTTGTTCCCGGGATAAGACCCGGGAGCCAGACGGCCAACTATCTGTCTTTTGTCCTTAACCGAATTACCCTGGTCGGAGCCGTCTTTTTGGGGGCAGTCGCGGTTCTGCCCGCTGTTTTCCAAAACGTGATCGGGGTTGCCAATTTGGCCATAGGCGGGACGGGAATATTGATTGTGGTCTCGGTTGTTCTTGAAATTACCAGAGAATTGGAAAGTCAGCTGGTGATGAAGCGATACGAAGGGTTTTTGGGCCGATGAACATCATTATTTTGGGACCACAAGGCTCGGGCAAAGGAACCCAGGCACGCCTTTTATCCGAAAAGTTGGGGCTTTATTATTTTGAGACCGGAAGCTTTTTAAGGGAGATTTCCCTCAAAAACGAAAAAGTGAGGAATCTTTTGGTTCAGGGAAAATTGGTGCCGGACGAGGAGACGTCTTCATACATCCAGGCTTACCTTGAAGGGAAAGAAAAATACGACAATATCATTTTTGACGGATTTCCCCGAACGGTTGTCCAATACAACTTTTTCAAAGACTGGCTCAAGGGAAAGAACGCCCGAATCGACATCGTCATTGTTCTTAAGATTTCCCAGGAAGAAAGCCTGAGACGCCTGGGAGCCAGAAGGCAGGACCCGACGACGGGGAAAATCTATAACCTGATAACCGACCCTCCTCCCCAGGAGGTTGACAAATCCAGGCTTGTTCAAAGGGAAGACGACAAGCCCGAGGCAATAAGACAAAGACTTACCTGGTATCAAGATTTGGTTGTCCCCCTGATTGAGGAGATGAAGAAAGACGTTAAGGTTGTTGAGATTGACGGCGAAAGGCCCATTGAGGTCGTCTTCAAAGATATACTTGGAATTTTGGGAAAGTAGTCATGCAGAAAATCACCCTTAAAACTGAAGAAGATATTGCCATGATGAAGGAAGGCGGCCGACGTTTGGAAAAAGTTAAGGAGAGTTTAAGGAAGATGGTCAAAGAAGGCGTCTCCGCCTCCCGGATAGAAGAGGAAGCGGTTAGACTTATCAAGAAAGCGGGCGGGGAAGCCTCTTTCAAGATGGTGGAGGGCTACTCCTGGGCAACCTGCATTAATGTCAATGCGGGCCTGGTTCACGGAATTCCCAAAGAAAGCGTGGTTTTTAAGAAGGGAGACCTTGTCAGCGTCGACTTGGGAATGTATTACAAGGGATTTCATACCGATACTTCATTCTCAATTGCCATTGAGGTTGCCCCCGACGTCAAAAAATTTCTTGAGGTAGGGGTATCTGCTCTGAAAAAGGCTATCGATAAGGCACAGGCGGGAAACAGAATCTTTGACATCTCTTTGGCTATCCAGGAGACCGTCGAAGAGGCCGGCTTTTCGCCAATTCGGGCCTTAACCGGCCACGGAGTAGGCAAAGAGCTTCACGAGGAGCCGCAAATTCCCTGCTTTGTGGCAGGCTCAAGAGAATCCTCTCCGGAAATTAAGCCCGGCATGACTTTGGCCATTGAAGTAATGTATGCCCAAGGCAAACCCGATGTCGAGCTTGCCCAGGACGGATGGACAATTTCCGTGCGTGATGGTAAAATAGCAGCGCTTTTCGAGGAGACCGTAGCGGTAACTCCGCACGGTCCCCTTGTTTTGACGGCAGGGTAAATGATGGATAATTCCAGCGAAGAAATCGACGGGACAGTTCAAACGGCCCTACCCAATACCATGTTTAAAGTGGAATTGGTAGACGGCCGGGTGGTTTTGGCTACCCTTAAAGGCAGAATGAGAAGGCATTTTATCAGGATTTTTCCGGGAGACAAGGTTAAAGTGGAAATGACCCGATATGACGAGGAAAGAGGAAGGATAGTCTACAAGTATTAAGTCCGACTTAATACTTGGTTATTCTAAATACTTATAAGCGGAGCTTGAAATTTTAGGAAAAATTATGAAAGTTGTTTCATCTCTACAAATAAGGTGTAAAGACTGCAAGATAGTCAAGCGCGGCGGCGTTTTGTATGTAATTTGCAAAAATCCCCGCCACAAACAGAGGCAAGGCTAATATGGCAAGAATTTCTGGAGTTGAAGTCCAAGACAACTGGAAAATAGACTACGCCCTCACAAGAATAAGAGGGATAGGCTGGCCGTTGGCGAATGAGATACTGGGATCCCTAAAAATAAACGCAGACAAAAGAGTTTCGGAGTTAACTCCCGAGGAAATATCCAAAATCTCCGCAAAACTGGAAGATTATCCGACCGAAGGAGAGTTGGCCAGAGTCGTCCGGGGCAATATCAGCCGACTGCAAACGATAGGCGCCTACCGAGGTATGAGGCATACCAAAAATCTCCCCGCCAGAGGACAAAGAACAAGAACAAATGCCAGAACAAAAAGAGGAAAAAGAAAAACAGTGGGAGCATTTAAGAAGGAGATTCTCACCGCTCAAAAAGCAGCTACCCTAGAGGAGGAAAAGAAATAAAATGGCAGCCAAGAAGACAAGCGAGCTGGGAAAGGTCTTTATCTCGGCCTCATTTAACAACACTCTGGTTACCGTAACCAACGAAAAAGGAGAGGTTCTTGCTTGGGGATCATCCGGAACGGCAGGGTTTAAAGGAACCAGAAAAGCAACCCCCTATGCCGCCACGTTGGCTGTCGAAAAGGTAATTAAGAAAGCCAAGGACGATTTTGGAGTGGCGGAGGTTGAAATCTACGTCAAAGGACCGGGTCCGGGCAGGGATGCAGCCCTCAGGGCCATTAGGGCAGCCGGGGTTAAAATCTCCCTTATCGCCGATGTCACACCCATCCCCCACAACGGACCGAGGCCCAAAAAGAAAAGGAGAGCCTAAAGGAGAACTTTATATATGGCACGCTATACCGGACCAAAAGACAGATTATCAAGAAGAGAAGGCTTTGACCTTTTCGGCAAAGGTGCTAAATTAACACGCTTGACTGTTCCTCCTGGTGTTCACGGTCCAAAAGGATTAAGAAACCCTTCCCAATATGGGAAGCAGTTGAGGGAAAAACAGAAAGTCAAAAGACTCTACGGAGTTTTGGAGAAGCAGTTCAGAAAGTACGTTAACGAGGCTCTGAAAAGAAAAGGAAATACCGGAGAGATGCTCCTTTCGCTTTTGGAGAGGCGTCTTGACAATGTCGTTTTCAGGCTGGGTTTTGCCCCGAGCCGGCCGGCAGCGAGACAGCTGGTTTCCCACCGGCAGGTTCTGGTTAACGGCAAAAGGGTTAATATCCCTTCTTACCGGGTCGTTCCCGGGGAAGCAATTTCCCTTTCCACCAAGGCGATTAATAACCCGGTGGTCAAAAAGATGCTCGAGGATGATAAATATAAAACACCGGAATGGCTCAAAAGAAAAGCGGCCGTGGGAATGGTGGAGAGACTGCCAAAAGCTGATGATTTGACGGAGCCTATTTCAGTTCAGGACATTATTGAGTATTATTCGAGATAACATAAGGGAGGTGATATTTATGAACGAACCAATGTTTGAAATAAAGGAAGAAGAAAGCCAAAAGAACTATTCTAAATATGTAATTTCCCCCCTGGAACAGGGATATGGTGACACTTTGGGAAATGCCTTAAGAAGAGTTCTTTTGACTTCGCTTCCCGGAGCCGCGATTTCGACCGTCAGAATATCTGGGGTCAAGCATCAATTTTCTACCCTTAAGGGGATGAAGGAGGATGTGGTTGAGTTTTTATTAAATCTTAAAAAAGTCAGATTTTCCCTGGAGAAGTCTCCCAAAGGGGAAGAAAAGCCCATTAAGGCTACCCTTTCGGTAAAATCATCCGGAGAAGTCAAAGCAAAAGACATTAAAGTTCCCGCCGAGGTCAAAATTGCCAACCCGGAATTTGTTTTGGCCATCTTGAATAAAGGGTCAAAACTCGAAGCCGAGATGGAAATTACCACCGGCGTGGGCTATTCTCCGTCTGAAGACAGAGAAAAGGGCCCGATAGGGCAAATCCCGCTGGATGCTTCCTACTCCCCGATAGTCAGGGTCAATTATAAAGTCGAAGAGACTCGAGTCGGACGACTGACCAACTACGATAAGTTGATTCTTGAGGTTTGGACTGACGGAACGACAAGCGCCAAGGAGGCAATCAAAACCGCAGCCAAGATTTTGGTTTCATATTTTAACCAGGTTGTTTCTCCCAAGAAAGTAGTCAAGGAAGAAAAAGCCGAGGTTGTTGATACTTTAGGCCCGGTAGGCAAGCTCTCCGTTGAGGAGATCGGTCTTCCGACCCGAGTTGCCAACGCCTTGGTTAAAGCCGGATACGAGACGGTTGAACAGCTGGTTAACGCCAAGAAAGAAGATTTGGTCAAGGTCAGAAATCTTGGCGAGAAATCGATAAAGATAATCTCGGTTGCTCTTGCAGAAAAAGGAGCAACTTTTGGGGCGGAGGCTTAAGGAATGAAAAAAATGGTTTTCGGCAGGAAGTTGTCCCGGGGCAGGAAGGCACGGGAAGCGCTTTTTAAGTCTTTAACGGAAGCGCTCATCATGCGTGGGGCAATCACCACCACCAAAGCCAAGGCAAAAGCCATCCAGGGAGATATCGATAAGCTGATTACCCTTTCGAAGAAAGACTCGGTCGCCGCAAGAAGGAAAGCCTCGGCAATCTTGGGCAACAACCGTCAGTTGGTCTTAATACTTTTCGGAAAGATTGCCAAAGCGTTCGGCGCAAGAACCAGCGGATTTACCAGAATGATTCTTCTTCCCAGAAGAAAAGGAGACAATGCCGAGATGGCCAGACTCGAGTGGAGCGAAAAGATTAGCCTCGAGGAAAAAAAGGAAGAGAAGGCCCCGATAAAGAAAGAGGTAGTTAAGGCTGAACCGAAAAAGACGAGAAAAACCAGAAAGACAACCAAAAAAACCAAAGAATGAAAACCTATCAACTAAAAGCAAAAGACATTAAGCGGGCTTGGCATCTCTTGGACGCCAAAGATGCGGTCTTGGGAAGATTGGCCTCGCAGGCCTCAGCACATCTCATGGGGAAAAATAAAGTCGATTATTCTCCGAATATTGAATCAGGGGATTATGTGGTTATCCTCAATGCCGAAAAAGTAAAACTTACGGGAAAGAAGGCACAACAAAAGGTTTACCGAAGCCATTCGGGCTACCCCGGGGGCTTAAAGGAAGTAACCTTTGCCAAGATGTCCAAGGAGCACCCCGAAAGGGTGATTGAGCACGCGGTCTCCGGAATGCTTCCCGACAATCGTTTGAAAAAAGCCAGAATGGCCATGCTTAAGGTTGTTGTCGGAGACAAAAACCCGTACCAGGATAAATTCAAATAAAATGGCAAGGATAAAGAAACAAAACTACATTTTCGCCGTCGGCAAAAGAAAGACCGCCTCTGCCAGAGTCAGGCTTTTTAAGGGAAAAGGGGAAAACACGGTCAACGGGACCTCCTTTGAGAAATATTTCCCGGGGGCGGTTAATAAGAAATATTGGCAGAACCCTTTTGTTCTAACGGAAACAATGGAAAAATATTATGTCAGCGCCAAGGTTGAAGGAAGTGGCAAGGGTGGACAGTTGGATGCCGTGGTTTTGGCAATTGCCCGAGCCCTTTCGGAGGCGAGTCCGGAAAAGTACAAGATTCCTCTCAAGAAAGCGGGGCTTCTCAAAAGAGACTCAAGAGTCCGCCAAAGAAGAATGGTGGGGATGGGTGGAAAATCAAGACGGGCAAAGCAGTCTCCGAAAAGATAGGCAGCCTCGGTGTGCTATAATTTTACGCATGTCTAAAAAATCAATCAGTATCTTCCCAAAAGGTACAAAAGTCCCCGACCATATTGCCATTATCCCCGACGGTAACCGACGTTGGGCAAGGGCTCGTGGTTTACACACTCTTTTAGGGCACAAAAAAGGGTTTGAGGCGGCGGTCAGGGTTTCAAGAGCGGCCAGAGACTTCGGGATTCATACGGTGACTCTTTGGGGTTTTTCCACCGAGAATTGGGACAGAACCAAGGAGGAGATAGATTATTTGATGAAACTGTATGCAAAACTGGTTGACGATTACCTCAAAGAAGCCAAGAAAGACAATGTCAGAATAGTTCACCTCGGGAGAAAAGACAGACTTCCCCAATCTCTTCTTAAAAAGATTGTCTTTGCCGAAGAGTCGACAAAGGATAACGACAAATACATCATGAATATCGCCATCGACTACGGAGGCCAGGACGATATCATCCGGGCAACCCAGTCAATGATCAAGGATGGAGTTACCCCCGAAAAGGTAGACAAGAAACTTTTTGAAAAGTATCTGGATACCAAAAATCAACCTTATCCTTACATCGATTTAATTATCAGAACTTCAGGCGAGCAAAGAACCAGCGGCTTCTTACTTTGGCAATCCGCATATGCCGAAATGTATTGGGAGAACGACCACTTCCCGGACTTTACGGCGGAGAAGTTAAAAGCCGCCATCCTTGACTTTAGCCGTAGGCGCCGAAGGTTCGGAGGCAATGATGCGGAAGAGCACTTAAGATTTAATCCGGAAATGGTTGCCAAACTCGAGTTGGCCTGGTGGAGACTGAGAAAAATTCCCGAAGGAACAAGATTCAGGGATTATGCCTTCAAACACTTAAGAGAGCAGTACGGATTTTCAAAGACAATTGCCAGAAAAGCGGCCAAATATCTTCTCACCGCTTTTGTCGAACAGGATAACGGTCGGAATTGGGATAAAGCGATGCGGGAGGTAAAGAAATTTTATGAACTTTTAAGAGATGAACTCAAGCTTGCATTCGAGCCCTCCCTGGTTGCCTCGCTTGAGGTTAAGATGTGGAGGGATTTGGAGGGCAAAGACGAGGTCCGCTCGGCCGGAGATGCGGAAGAAACCGCCACAGAGCTTTATGCCGAGGTTTACCGAATTTCGCTTCTCCAGGCAGCCAAAGCAGCCCACTTAAGAGTCATGGCCAATATCGAAAGGAATCTGGCGGAGAGAGGATTTGGGGAAAAGCATTGGGTAAGGGCCGAGGATTATCTTCAGAGGTTCTACAGGGCTCTTAAGGAAAGAGTCGCTTAAGGGAAAAAGAAAAACTTTACCCCCAAGATAAAAAGAAAGATACTAATCAGGCCTCTGAACACCTCCTGAGGAATCTTGTCTACAACCCTCTTGGCAACCCAGGCCCCGGCTAAAGATGCCGGGATAAAAGCGGTAAGTCCCCAGGCAAGCGGAGGGATTATCTTAATTCCGCCGACAAAGTAGGTTGTAATTCTCGAAGCATCGATGACAGCCCCCAGGAGTCCGGAAGTAAAGATATAGGTAGACTTCGGAACATTAAAGGCGGTTAGGACAATTGCTCTTAATGCCCCTCCGCCAACCCCGGTTAACCCTCCCAAGAACCCTGAACCTGCCCCACCGGCGGCGGTAGCCAAGGGAGATTTCTTAAGCCTGAAGGCAGGTTTTAAGAGAAGATAGACTACATAAGCGATTAATATTACCCCCACCGCTTGTGAGAGAAGCCTTTCAGGTAAGGTTAAGACCAAACTTGCCCCTATAAAAGCTGTCACCACCCCGGGGATTCCAAAAAAAAACTAAAAGTTCCCAATCGATTCCCTTTTTGAAAAAATACATTTTCCAAATATCTCCAAACCAGTGAATTATTCCTACCAGAAGAAGAGTTTCCGGAAGAGGCAGGAAAAGAAGAACAACAGGAACCATGACGGTCGAAATCCCGAAGCCGGTGATTGTTCCCAGAATTCCCGCTAAGAAGGTAAGGGCAGTAATATAGAAAATTTCCATTTAAGGGGCTATCTTGATAAAATATACCAGATTTCCGGGGTGTAGTTTAAAAGTAGAATGTACGGCTGGGGGCCGTACGGCGACGGAGCGTTACCGTCCACCCCGACACTATAGGGTTATATCAGGACGACTCCTGACTCTTGACTTCGGGTTTTATTCGGTAAATAATGAGTAATGACCTTCGTAACTGTTACTTGTCCAGTCTGTGGAAAGAATGCGAGAAAAGACCTTCGTTACTTCAATGAGAATATTAAATTAAGACAGAAAAACTTTTGTTCTTTCGAATGCTCCATAAAAAGTAGATTAAAAAGGAGAATGTTAATCTGCGAAAACCCGAATTGTCAAAAAAAATTTGAACGTAGGCTGAGTGGAATTTCAAACCACAACTATTGTAGCAGCTCATGTTTTGCAAGGATAAACAACCTGTCACGAGGTAAAAAAATTCATATCTGCCCAACTTGCAAAAAGACTTTTACAAGTTGAAATAAATATTGTTCTCTGAAATGCATTCCCATTAGAAAGTCTTACTACACAAAAGAAATTATTCTTTCGCAAATAAAAGAATTTGTTAATAATTATCAGAGAATTCCTCTAAAAAAGGAAATGATGAAATTATATAGGGTTTCGAGAAATATTTTTGGTACTTGGAATAAAGCGATTGAGGCGGCTGGTTTTGCTCCAAACCCCGTTATGTTTGCCAAAAAGTTTATTGCTAAAGATGGACACAAATGCGATTCTCTGGCCGAAAGGATTATCGATGACTGGTTTTACGCCAGAAAGATTGCACACGAGAGAAATACTCTTTACCCTGGAGACTACGGATTAAAGGTCGACTTCAGAATCCGTAATTACTGGGTGGAGTTTTTTGGACTTTCGGGCGAACTCAAAACATACGACCAACTGAAAAGAAAAAAGTTGAGATTGGCACAGAAATTGAATTTAAAACTGGTCAGCATTTATCCGAGTGATATTTTTCCCAAAAGCAAATTGGATAAGAAGTATCAGTTTCTCTTGAAATAGATATTGTTTTTATTGGGGCGCTATGTTAAAAGGAAACGCGATGGCCAAGAAGAAAAAAGAAGTTCTTCAAACAAAACAACAAGAGGGTGGTTCCGCAAAACTTCAGGCAATACGCCTTGCCATGGACCAGATTGAAAAGCAGTACGGCCGGGGTTCGATTATGAAGTTGGGAGAAAGAACCGACGCCCAGCTTAAGGTTCAGTCAATTTCCACCGGTTCCATCGCCTTAGATCTGGCTCTCGGTGTCGGCGGACTTCCCCGAGGCAGAATTACCGAGGTTTATGGGCCCGAAGCATCGGGTAAAACCACCCTCGCCCTTTCGGTTATCGCCGAGGCCCAAAAGAAAGGTGGACAGGCGGCCTTTGTCGATGCGGAACACGCCCTCGACCCGCAAAGGGCCGAAATTATCGGGGTAGACTTGGACAACCTTCTTATGAGCCAGCCGGATACGGGCGAGCAGGCACTGGAAATTACCGAAACCCTTATCCGCTCGGGAGCGCTGGATGTTATCGTCGTTGACTCCGTTGCCGCGCTAGTCCCGAGAGCCGAAATCGAAGGAGAGATGGGAGACGCGGTCATGGGAATGCAGGCGCGCCTGATGAGCCAAGCTTTAAGGAAATTAACGGGGGCAATATCAAAGTCAAAAACGGTTCTCATCTTTACAAATCAATTAAGAATGAAAATCGGCGTGATGTTTGGCAATCCCGAAACTACCTCTGGGGGAATGGCTCTAAAGTTTTATTCGTCGGTGAGGATTGACCTGAGAAGAATCGAAGTTCTAAAAGACGGCGAACAGGTTGTGGGCTCGCGTCATCGGGCCCGGATTGTTAAAAATAAAGTGGCACCTCCCTTGAGAATTGCCGAGTTTGACATCATGGAGAAGGAAGGAATTTCCCGCTCGGGCGGCCTTTTGGATGTTGCGGTTGAATTGGGACTAATTGCCAAGAGCGGTTCATTTTTTAACTACGAAGGCAAGCCGGTGGCCCAAGGCAGAGAAGGAGCGAAGGTCTATATCGAGGAGCACCCGAGATTTGCGGAGGAGCTGGACAAGAAGATAAGGGAAATGGTTGCCTCCGGCAAAAAACTTCCAAAAGAGTTGGGAGAAGAAAAAGAGGAATAATTCCTCATGCCCGTCATTACCGCGATTAAACCCCAGAGAAACAACAAAAGGGTAAACATTTATCTTGACAACAAATTCGGTTTCGGTCTGGATTTGGAGAATTTTCTTAAGCTTGGGTTAAAAGTCGAACAGGAACTTTCAGAAGAAGAAATAGAAAATATTGTCAAAAAGTCAGAATTCCAGAAAACTTCGGATAAGCTTTTGAAATTTGCCTCCCTTCGTCCCAGAAGCAAGAAAGAAATTACCGATTGGCTCAAAAGAAAGAAGGTTCACGAGAGTCTTGATAAAGAGTTGTTTAACCGATTAAAGAGACTGGAACTTATCGATGATATAAAGTTTGCCCAATGGTGGGTAGATCAAAGAAACGAATTTAAACCCAGGGGTAAAAGAGCCCTGGAGGCGGAACTTAGGATAAAGGGGATAAAAAAGGAAGTAATCGAGTCTACTCTTTCGGATTTAAAGGTAGATGAAGAAAAGATAGCCAAAGAGCTTTTAAACAAGAAAGCGTATAAGTGGAAAAACCTGCCCAAAAGGGAAGCAAGGGAGAAGAAGGGGCAATTTCTCTTAAGGAAGGGGTTTGGTTGGGAGATAATTGAAAAGGTTTTAAGAAAGGAGTAAAATAGCCTCTAGAGTCAAGGAAATCATGAGAAGAATAATCGACACGACTTCTTCTTCAACCCTTATCTAAGGGCGAGCTTTCTTTGGCTTCAAGATTATGGCAACGGACGATACGAATAACAGATCTGGCGATCTAAAAGTTTTGGTTGAAGATTTGAGAAAGGAAAGAGAAGCCCTTGAGAAAAAAGAGGCTTCCCTTAAGTCCCGTGAAGAAGAGCTTGTCTCCCGTCTTGAAAAAGCATCGTCGATGACTGCCGATGAGGCAAAAAAGATTCTTCTTGATGAGGTCCAGACCCAGCTGACCTCAGAGATTGCCCAAAAAGTCAGAAAATCAGAAGAAAGAATCAAGGAAGAAGCAAACGAAAAGGCCAAAGAGATCTTGGCCGACGCCATGAAGCACGGAGCCACCTCGTATGTAGCCGAATTTACGGTTTCTACGGTGACCGTTCCTAATGAAGATGTTAAAGGAAGAATTATCGGGGCAGGCGGCAGAAACATCCGAACCTTTGAAAAAGAAACCGGAGTTGAGATTGAGATTGATGAAACAAGCGAAATCAGGCTTTCCTCTTTTGATTCGGTCAGACGGGAAGTTGCCAGACGCGCTTTGGAAGCTTTAATCAAGGATGCCAGAATTCAACCCTCTCGAATTGAAGAGGTGGTGAGGGAAGTCAAGAAAGAAGTTGACGATATCATCCTTGAGGAAGGAAAAAATATCGCCCACGTCTGTGGAGTCTATAACCTCCCCGTTGACCTTCTAAAGCTTATCGGAAGATATAAATTCAGAACTTCATACGGACAGAACCTGGGAATTCACACTATTGAGGAAACCAAGATCGGGGTAGCCATTGCTAACGAACTTGGTGCCAATGTCGATATCGTTCGCCTGGGTTGTATTCTTCACGATATCGGCAAAGTGGTTACCGAGGAGGAAGGAACCCATGTGGAGGTTGGGGTCAATACCCTTAAGAAGTTTGGTCTTCCCAAAGAGGTGATTGCTTGTGTTGCGGAGCATCATGAAGATAAACCGTTTTCTTCGGTTGAGTCCGTAATTGTCTGGACGGCCGATGCCATCTCCGGCTCCAGACCGGGTGCCCGGTATGAGCCCCATGAAGAATATATTTCCAGGATGGGTAAAATAGAGGAAGTGGCGGCCGCTTTCCCGGGCGTTGAGACTGCCATGGCCTTTCAGGCCGGACGCGATGTTCGGGTGGTGGTTAAACCCGATGAGGTCGACGATGACAAACTGACCGTCCTGGCCCACGATATTGCCCAGAAGCTGGAAAAAGAAGCCCAATATGCGGGTCAGATTAAAGTGACGGTTATCAGGGAAGTTAGAGCCAGCGATACCACCAAAGCCAGATAATTCTGCCCATGAAGAAAAAACAGTTTTTCCTCTTTTTGCTTCTTGTAACGGCCTTTTTCGGATTTTATTTCTTGGGCAAGAACAATTTCTTTCCGGTAAATCTGAAGCTTTTTACTCCCCAGAAGATAGCCCAAACCTATCCCACGGGAACGCCAACTCCGACTCCCACCCCTAAGCCTTTAACATTTGCCGAAATGAATTCTTTGTATGGTCCTTGCGTCAGGGTTCCCGTTCTGATGTATCACCACGTTCAGGATATGGAGGTGGCCGTCGGCAAGAATCAGGCCGCTCTCACCGTCGACACCGATACTTTTCGACAGCAGATGCAGTACTTAAAAGATCAGGGCTACCGAAGCGTTTATGCCTCCGACGTCCTTAATTTTTTTGACCAAGGTACTCCTATTCCCGCCAAAAGCGTTCTTTTAACCTTTGACGACGGTTATGACGACTTTGCCGCAAATGCCGCCCCCGTCTTAAGAGAATTCGGGTTTGTTTCTACCCTTTTTGTTTCCACTGGACTGGTCGATAATCCCGGCTATCTTTCCTGGAATACAATTGCCTATTTAACCGCCAAGGGTGATGTCCTTTTTGCCAACCATACCTGGTCCCACCGGAATGTGGGGGCCAATAGGGCTGATGTGGAGAGGGAAATAACAACAGCGGACAACCAGCTTGCAGAGAGGGGATTAAACTCTCCGAAGCTCTTTGCCTATCCATATGGACTTGGAAGTAGCTGGGGAAAAGAGATATTGGAAGGGCTTGGTTATAAACTGGCATTTACGACCAGGCCGGGGAGCACCCTTTGCGAAAAACAGAGACTCGAGCTTCCCAGGGCGAGAGTCGGCAACTCCTCTCTAGAGACATATGGGCTTTAAAAAATGCCCAGAACTTGACTTTTTCTTTCCCTTACCCTATCCTCTTAAGCGTTCATGACCAAAAGAGAGCTTATCGATTTGGTGGCACGAAAAGCCCATTTGACCAAAAGGGCGGCGGTCGAGGCGGTTGACGTTTTTCTCGAAGAGGTCGGCCGGGTTTTATCCAAAGGAGAGAAGGTTGTTCTTTCCGGATTCGGAACATTCAGGGTAATTTCCATGAAAGGTAAAACCGTTAAAATTCCCAAGACCGACAAAATGGTGACCATTAAAGCCCACCGCTCTCCCCGTTTTACCCCAGGAAAGAAGCTGAAGAGGCAAGTTAGCCGTTAACCTCAAATTGGCGTTTTAAGGTATACTACTTTTGATGGGTGAGCGAGGCTCGTCCATCAAACTACGTTTATGGACAAAGCGATTATTGTCGACCATTTGGTCAAAAACTTCGAAGTCACGGAGAAAAAACCCGGACTGGTTAATTCTTTTAAATCCATCTTTTCCCCGACCAAAAAGACGGTTAAGGCCTTAAAAAACATCTCCTTCACGGTTGAGCCGGGGGAGCTTGTTGGCTTTATCGGCCCCAATGGAGCCGGTAAAACCACAACCCTTAAAGTCCTTTCCGGCCTTTTGTATCCGACAGCGGGATTTACTTCTGTTTTGGAATTTGATCCCTGGGACAGAAAACCGGAGTTTTTAAAACAAATTTCTCTGGTAATGGGACAAAAGAACCAACTCTGGTGGGATCTTCCCGCCATGGAAACATTTGAGCTTAACAGAGCGATTTACGAGCTGCCCAAAAGGGATTATCAGGAGTCTTTGAATGAACTCACCGAACTATTGGGTGTCAAAAAAATCTTAAATATTCAGGTCAGAAGGCTTTCCTTGGGTCAGAGGATGAGGCTTGAGCTGGTGGCGGCCCTTCTGCATCAGCCCAAGATTCTTTTTTTGGACGAGCCCACACTCGGGCTTGATTTAATAGCCCAGCAGAAAATGAGGGACTTTATCTATGAATACAACAAGCGCTCCGGGGCAACCATTTTACTCACCTCCCATAACATGGATGACCTTATTGACCTTGCCAGGCGGGTGATTGTGATTGATGAGGGAAGAATAATCTTCGACGGGGTCCTCGAGGAGTTGGTGAGCCGCTTCGCCAAGGAAAAAATTATCAAAGTCTCCCTTTCGAAGGAAGACAATATCAAAAGAATCGAGGAGATAGGGAAAATTAAGAAACTGGCATTCCCGGAAGTCGTTCTGTCCGTTCCCCGAAGTGCCACGGCGGTTGCCGCGGCAGAGCTTTTGCAGAATTTTCCGGTTGCGGATTTGACGATTGAGGAAGTTCCCATCGAAGAGGTCATCCGCAAGGTATTCAGGGGAGAGGGAAAGAAGCGCCTCCTCAAATGAAAAAATATTTGGCGATTTTTAGAATCTCCTTTGCCCAGGAGTTTGCCTACAGATTAAATTTCATCATGTGGAGGGTTCGTAACGTGATACAGATTATCCTGATATTTTTTCTTTGGAGCTCGGTCTTTTCGGACCCAACCCGAGTCGTTTTTGGTTATGACAAAGCAAAAATATTAACCTACGTTTTCGGAATCCTGATTATCAAAGCCATCGTTCTTTCGGCCAGAACCGTTGATGTGGCCGGAGAAATTTCGAGCGGGGACTTGACCAATTTTCTTCTTAAGCCCATAAGCTATTTTAAATATTGGTTTACCCGGGACCTTTCCAGCAAAGCCTTGAACTTCAGTTTTGCCGTTATCGAAACAACCATTTTGTATTTTATCCTCAAGCCCCCTTTCTTTATTCAGACAAACGCTCTTTCCCTGATAGCTTTTGTCCTGTCTTTGGTATTGGCCATAATTCTTTTTTTCGGGCTCCTGTTTTTATCAAACCTGATTACTTTCTGGATGCCGGAACAGGGATGGAGCGCCCAATTTTTAGTCATCGTCATCATTACGGATTTTCTTTCGGGAGGAATTTTCCCTTTGGATATTTTTCCTTTGGGCCTCCAGAGGATTCTTTACGGGTTTCCCTTTCCCTATCTTTTGTTTTTCCCCCTCCAGGTTTATCTGGGGAAGATATCGGGGGCGACCATGTGGGGCGGAATCTTCATTGCCATGGCCTGGGTCTTGGTCTTGATGGCTGCCCTGAACTTTGTCTGGAATAAAGGCATTAGGAAGTATGAGGCTGTAGGCAGATGATTAAATCTTTCGGCAGATACCTCAAAGTCTGGTGGATGATGAGTAAAAACAACTTCATCCAAGTCCTGATTAACAAATTTGGAGCCGCCGTGTTTTTAACCGGCAAAATTCTCAGATTTGTATTTTTCATTGCCTTTATAGTTTTTCTTCTTAAGGGAACCCAGAGTTTGGCCGGATACAATTTGACGCAGACAATCTTTTTTTTCTTGACGTTTAACCTTGTCGATGTCGTTTCCCAATTTCTCTTTCGCGAAGTCTATCGATTCAGACCCCTAATTGTCTCGGGCGGATTTGATTTGGTGCTGACAAAGCCCATCAGCCCGCTTTTTCGGTCCCTGATGGGAGGAGCGGATGTTTTGGATTTCTTCACCATTCCGCCTCTTGTCTTGGCCGTGATTGTTGTCGGCAGAAGCTTGACTCCACCCCTGGCGGCTGTCTCGTACTATCTCCTGCTGCTTTTAAACGGGCTTCTTCTGGCAACGGCCTTCCATGTCTTGGTGATTGCGTTGGGAATAATCACCTTGGAAATCGACCACACGATTATGATTTATCGGGACCTTACCAACCTCGGCCGCTTCCCCGTCGATATTTACAAAGAGCCCCTCAAGGGAGTTCTGACCTACCTGATTCCGGTAGGAATCATGATGACCCTGCCCGCAAAAGCTTTGATGGGATTGGTCAGTCCCCGGGGAGTGGCAATTTCTTTTGCGATCGGGCTGGCCGCTTTTTATCTGGCAAATAAGGTTTGGGGTTATGCGTTGAAAAAGTATACCTCTGCATCCAGCTGACCATGGCAAAAATACTTGTTGTCTGCGGTCCCACTGCCACGGGGAAGACCTCTTTGGCAATTTCCCTGGCCCAAAAGTTTAAAGGCGAACTGGTTTCCGCGGATTCGAAACAGGTTTATCAAGGTTTGGATATCGGGACAGGCAAGGACATTCCCCCGGATTTTCGCAAGAGGGGATACTATAAATACAAGGGCATCAAGATTTGGGGATATGATTTGATTGGCCCGAAGGATGAGTTTAGTGTTTCCCAGTTCGTCTCTTTTGCCAGAGCCAAGATCGGGCAGATTCACAAAAAAGGCAAGCTCCCCATCCTGGTTGGCGGAACCGGTCTTTATATCCGGGCGATAGTTGACGGAATTTCAACCGTTGAGATTCCCAAAAAAGAAGCTTTGAGGAAAAATTTGGCCGAGAAAGCCAAGGATGAGCTTTTTGAAATGTTGGCCCAACTCGATCCCATTAAGGCCGGAAGCTTAAACGCCTCCGACCGGGAGAATCCAAGAAGACTGATTAGGGCCATCGAGATTGCAACCTGGAAATTGGAATTCGGCAGACAAAATCATAAGAAGGCCAAAACTTACAAAGACGTGCTTTTTATCGGTCTTAAGGCGCCAAAAGAATTACTCTTTGAAAAAATCGAGGAAAGAGTTCGGGCGCGGCTCAGGGCGGGTTTGATTAAAGAAATATCCTCCCTTTTGCTAAAGGGAGTTGACTGGAACGATCAATCCATGAGCTCTTTGGGCTACCGGCAATTTAGGGGCTATTTCGAAGGCAGCCAGAAAAAAGAGGAAGCGATAGCAGATTGGAAAAAGGAGGAGAGGAATTATGCCAAACGCCAAATCACCTGGTTTAAGAAAGATTTGAGAATAAACTGGTTCGATACGACCTCTCCCGGTTGGCAAAAAAAGGTGGAAAAATTGGTCAATAAATGGTATTCTTCCTGAAATGCCGAAGAAAATCGAGATTTCTCACAAAACGATAATTTTTGCGGTCCTTTTTCTTCTTTCGCTGTGGTTTGTTTATCTTATTCGCGACATTATTTTACAGCTTTTTATCGCTCTTCTGATGATGGCCATTTTAAACCCTTTGGTCTCAAGACTTTCAAAATGGAGAATACCCCGAGGAATCTCCGTTTTTTTGGCCTACCTTCTCGTTTTTGGAGCAATCGGGGGGGTGGTTGCGGGAATAGTGCCGCCTCTTGTTTCCCAAACCACGAGTTTTGCGAACAACCTGCCTAAGTACCTGGCCAATGTGGGCATAAACAACGTTCTCAGCGAGGAAATCGTCGGCCAGTTAATTTCGCAGTTGGGCGGCCTTCCGGCACAGGTTGTTAAAGTCGGAGTATCGGTTTTTTCTAACGTTTTGGACGTCTTGGCGGTTTTGATGTTTGCATTCTATCTTCTTCTGGTTAGGGAAAAACTTGACGACCAACTCGGTTTTTTCTTCGGCGAGGAGAAAAAACACCGCGTGGGCAGATTTATCGACATTTTAGAAAATCGTCTGGGCGGTTGGGCCAGGGGAGAGCTTCTTTTGATGCTTTTGGTTGGAGCGTCAACCTATCTGGGACTTTTCCTCTTGGGGATTCCTTTTGCCCTGCCTTTGGCACTTCTGGCGGGACTGTTTGAAATAATTCCCTATTTGGGTCCGGTGATTGCGGCCATTCCGGCCGTACTTATCGGACTTTCCATCTCGCCTTTGATGGGACTGGCGGCCGCGGCTTTGGCATTTCTAATTCAACAGCTTGAGAATTATCTTTTTGTTCCCAAGGTTATGGAAAAATCCGTCGGTGTTTCCCCGATCATTACCCTTATCGCTTTGGCTATCGGTTTTAGACTGGCGGGAATTGTGGGGATTATAATCTCGGTTCCGGCCGTCATCACGCTTCAGGTTATCGGCAACCAATATCTTCTTAAACAGTAACAAAAAACCCGCTTGTTAGCGGGTTCTTTGTTCTCTGGAGGTTAGTAAGCCAGGTTCTGTTTCAGACGACCATCTGTCTAATGCCCTCAAACCTTGGGTCATGGGAAAGCGTCCTTATCGACCCTTTCGGAGGTTGCAGCGGGGAGGATTGCCCCTTTTCACTCGTGCCTACTACCTTTAGGGTAGAAAAGCCGACATAGTTTCTGTGGCTCTGACTAGCGCTTGCGCGTGCCGCCTTGCGGCGACCACCCTGCTTTCTGCTGCCTGGACTTTCCTCCACATTCGTTAAAAACGAACATGGCGGTCATCCTTCCTCCAGAGAAGGCGATTATATCATTTTAGAGCTTTAAATTCAATTTTTTGACAATTCGTGAAAAAGAAAGGAGAATGATTAAAGAGAGGGGGTGATAATCATGGGAGTATTATCATCTTGGCAGGAGGCCTTGTTAAGCTCGTGGACGCAGGTTTGGACATCCTTCTTGGGGATTTTACCCAGCCTTCTTGGTGCCATCGTCATTTTCGGAATAGGTCTTATTTTGGCCTATTGGGTAAAAAGACTCATCATCCAAGGCCTGAAGCTGATTAAATTCGAAAAGGTTTCCAGCTCCATCGGCGCCGACAAGTACCTGGCTAAGGCGGAAATAAGATACGGCTTCATCGAACTGATAGGAACAACCGTTGAGTGGGTAGTGATCTTGGTTTTCTTCCTCGCGGCGGTTGATATTTTGGGGCTCTCGGCAGTTTCGGCGGTTCTGGCAACCGTATTGGGCTACATACCCAATGTTATTGCGGCGGCGTTGATATTTGCGGCGGGATATATTGTTGCCGGATTGGCGGCCGCTTTGGTCAGGAGCGCCTTGGTATCTGTTGACCACGAAGCCGCCAGGCCGATAGGAGGACTGACCCGCTGGGTTATTCTCTTGGTGGCCTTTTTTGCGGCCTTGGATCAACTCAAGATTGCTCAGGGCCTGATTGCTACCTTTTTCCAGGGGCTAACCTATACCATCGTTCTTGTGGTTGGTCTTTCCGTGGGACTTGGGGCCAAAGATCTGGTTTCTAAAATACTAAACGAGTGGTACGAGAGGATTAAGAAGTAAAAAGTTGAATCCAGATACTCCATAGTATAGAATAAAGCGCCTTTTTTAAGGCGTACATTTCACATCATCTGAGAGGGAGGCTAAGATGTCCACGCTGATTGAACTTGTGCGGCGACCTGTGGTCGCAAAGCAGGAACTCATGGATGTGCTGGAGGCTCTGACCTTCAACGGCAGGGACTTGGGCCTGGTTGAGGCTCGCGAAGTGGTCTCGGTTCTGGATCGCTGCGACCCTCCCCTCAAGAGACAAGACCTGGAATTGCTCCGAGGTTATTGCCGCAGGGCCAGTACGGACCTGAGGAACTCGTCAAGGACCTTGGCGGCCCAAGACTGGGGCAAGATTCTCGATGCCATCGAGTCACGCCTGGGGCAAATGCCGAGATGATGGGGATGGGGAAAGAAAAGAGACAGAGCCGCTAGCGGCAATCGAAGGCTCTGTCTTTTCTTTTGGAAGAAACTTCAATTAAACATTACGAGCCGGACATGAATCAAGAGAGGAGGTTTTCCTTCTTGAGCCACGCCGGCTCGGATTTTTATGGTGGAGAGCCCATTTTGGGCACCAGGGGAATTACACCCAAAAGGAGAACGCTCTCCACCTGCCGGAGGACACGAAACGGACCGGAGGCCCGTGTGTCCACTATTTGGGTACACCACCTGCGGAAGCTTTATCCGCCGGGTGTATCCTGCTTTAAAGAACTCGAGCCGGGAATATCCCTGCTCGCCTCTGTCGAGAGTGCAGGGGACGCCCTGCACTCAGGAGGAGGAGAAGACGAAGAAACGCTTCGCTTCGTCCGCTCGTAGCAATTATTGTATCATATGGCTATGCGCCTTCTTATTCAGCGAGTATCCAAAGCATCGGTTAAGGTCGGGGGAAGAGTTGTGGGAAAGATATCCAAGGGGCTCCTGGTCCTGGTCGGAATAAAAAAGGGAGATAGTCTCAAGGACGCCGAGATATTGGCCGAAAAGATTAGCAAACTTCGGGTAATGGCGGATAGGCAAGGCAAGATGAATCTTGCGGTTCCGGAGGCGGGCGGAGAGTTTTTAGTTGTCTCCCAATTTACCCTTTATGCGGACACCTCCGGAGGGAACCGGCCGTCATTTATTAAAGCGGCTGACCCGGCCGTGGCCAAGGCGATCTATCAACACTTCTTATCCGAACTTAAAAGGAAAGGATTGAAGACAGAAACAGGAAGTTTTGGAGATTATATGGAGATTACCTCTGAGTTGGATGGACCGGTAACAATCATCCTGGAAGTCTAATCATTTGTCGAAACAAAAGGGACCCGTACTCACGGGAGCCCTTTTGTACTTTGAATATTCAAGCGAGGTTAACCTCCGATCTTGAACATTGTCGTGCCGCAAACTTCACATACGGCCTTGGTTGCTTTCTTGCCGTTCTTCATTGTAACAGCCTGCGCGTCTTTTCCTTCTCTTTTTGCGCGACACTTTACACAGTACATCATTTAGATTCACCCCCTTTCAATTTAGGGCAGTACGTCACTTAAGCGTACCAAGCTAAGTATAGCACCACTTCCAAGGCTAGAATGAGGCTAACTATTATGAGACTTTTAAGGATGTCTTTCTTGATTGAAGCTAGAGACCCATCTTTTGCCAAAGATAGGGCACTTTCGTGCTTGCCAGAACTTGCTCCGGGCTTTTTGAGCTCAGAATTAAATTGCCCCTTGACACCAGGCTCGGAAGGAACCCAGCTGACGCTAAAGACGTGTTTGGCTTTCTCCTTTTGTTTTTTAGTTCTTCGCTTTGCCATAGACTTTGGGTTCTTGACACAAGTATACCAAGATGTAAAAATGTTTGAGTTGTTATCTTACTCACCGCGTTGACGCGGTAGTTTTTTTAAGGTAAAACGTACATTAATGTCTTGGCAAATCTTGGCTCCGATAGTTTTGGGCGTCTGGCTATTGATATTAACAATAGCTTTTCTAGTTCTATTGAGATTTTTTAGGCGCTTGACCCACGGAGCAAAGGATTTGGACCTAAAAGCGATTCTCGACAAGATGATAACCCAAGGGGAAGTCAATCGCCAGGGGCTAGAAGAGCTCGCCCGAGAACTGAAAAGATTGGACGAGGAAGGAGCCCTGCACGTCCAGAAGATTGGTCTTGTCAGGTTTAACCCTTTTAAAGAGATTGGCGGAGATCACAGTTTTTCTCTGGCTCTTTTGGACGGCAAGGAAACGGGGGTCGTGATTACGGGACTGCACACCAGGGAAAGAACCAGAGTCTATATGAAAGCCATTAAGGAAGGAAAGGGCGAGCATGAGCTTTCGGAAGAGGAGAAGAGGGCTTTAGACAAAGCCCTCAAAAGTTAAATGGAAAAGATTAAACAATACATCAAAGCGCACCAAGCCAGGATAATGATGGCCTTATCCTTTATCGGCATCTACCTTTTGGCAACGGGAATTTCTTTGGCAATTTTTTCCTTGGTGAGAAAAGGTCCCGGAGTTTCCTCAACCCAGGTAGGCACTACCCGCTCCAAGATTGATCTGAGTTTGCCCAAAACAGAGGAGTGCCCTCTAAACGGACAGAAATACACCAAAGCCGAGAAAGACATTTGGGAAGGCAGGCGTCCTTTAACGGTGATGATAGAAAACCATGCCGAGTCCCGGCCTCCTTCGGGGCTTTCCCGCGCGGATATTGTCTATGAGGCTGTCGCCGAAGGAGGAATAACCAGGTTTCTGTCTGTTTTTTACTGCGGGGCGGCAGCTGAGGATGTCCAAGTTGCTCCGGTTCGCTCGGCCAGAATTTACTTTCTCGACTATGCCGCCGAATACGGAGAGAAACCCATCTTCATGCATGTGGGCGGGGCCAATGATTATTCTGGCTCCGGCGATACGGCCAGGGACGTGAGAGCCCTTGAAACTTTGGAGACCATGGGTTGGAGGGTTCCGGGAGGAAACGATTTCGACACAACCTACGATTCGGGTTATCCCATATTTTGGCGAAATTACGAAAGACTCAACCACGAAGTGGCTACCGAGCACACGATGATGGCGTCCCTCGATTCCGCGTATAAAGAAGCCGAGAAAAGAGGCTTTGCGGCCAAAGATGAGGATGGCGTACCTTGGGATAATGATTTTGTATCTTGGAAATTTGCAGATGATAAAGCCCAAACTCCGACGGCCGCCAACATCTCATTCGGATTTTGGGACAATAAAGGCGATTATGAGGTTGAGTGGAAGTATGATTCGGGGAGTAACGGCTACCTCAGGTTTAATGGAGGTCAGGCGTATACCGACCTGACCACCAAGGCCCAAATTGCCGCCAAAAATGTGGTTATCCTATTTGCCAAGGAGCGGGGGCCAGTTGACAGAAACCTTCATATGTTCTATACAACAACCGGAACCGGGGAGGCTTTAATTTTTCAGAATGGAGTTGCCATTGAAGGCACCTGGAAGAAGGCAACCCGCGATTCAAGAACGAAATTTATGGATGAGGATGGAAAGGAAATAAGCTTTGTTCGAGGCCCAATCTGGATTGAAGTAGTTCCTGCCGGAAATAGCGTTAATTACTGATCTCCTGCCCTCCTAGCTTAAAGAAAAATAAATGGCAGAACTTGGAGACATCATCACTTCTAAAGTAAGAATCAAGGTATTGGAGCTTTTCTTTTCCAACCTTGATGAAATGTATCACGTCAGGGGAATCGTCAGGGAAATCGGCGAAGAGATAAATGCGGTCAGAAGGGAGCTTACCAGACTTGAAGCCGCGGGCATATTTAAAAAGGAACCTCGAGGCAACAGAATTTATTATTGGGTCAGGCCCGACTATCCTCTTTACGGAGACATTATTTCCATGGTTTCCAAGTCCACCGGAGTCGGAAAGGCGATAATCGAAAACAGAAACAAGATAGGCAAACTTATCTATGTCATGTTTTCGGGAAGGTTTGTCAGAGGTAAAAGCAGAAAAAGGGAGGAAGACGTGGATATCTTGGTTGTGGGCGAGGTGGTATTACCCGAGCTTGCCTCGATCATCAGAGCGGAGGAATCAAAGCGCGGGAAAGAGGTTAACTATACGGTTATGAGCAAGGATGAATTTGAATTCCGTAAAAAAAGAAGAGACCCTTTTCTTTTGGGAATATTATCCGGTAGCCGCACCATGGTCATTGGCGACGAAGAGGAACTGGTAGGCTAGAGCCATGAGGCTGTCTTCACCTGCCAAAAAAGTAATCATCATTTTCTTTACTGCCTTACTGGCTCTATTTATCAGCCTGCCCCACGAGTTTTCTGTTTTCGGAAGGAAATTTACCCGACCGAATTTGGAGATAAGCTCCGGGAGAATCCAGATGCACAAGAGTTTCGATTTGGTTTTAGGGCTGGACTTGGCCGGAGGGAGCCATTTGGTTTTTGAGGCAGATCTTTCCAAACTCTCCCAGGATAAAAAGAGTGACGCAATCGCTTCTTTAAGAAACGTCATCGAGCGAAGAGTAAATTTCTTTGGGATTTCCGAACCCAACGTTCAGGCCTCTTCTTTTGAGGGGAAAGAAAGGATAGTTGTCGAGCTTCCCGGTGTTAAAGACACAAAAACCGCCAAAGAGATTATCGGCAAAACGGCCGAGCTTGTTTTTGCCGAGGTCGAAGGAGCCAGCGATTCGGCAAAACTAATACCTACCAACTTAACAGGGGCTGACCTTACTAGTGCGAAGGTTGTTTTTGATAACCAGACAGGCAAGCCCGCTGTTTCGATTGAATTCGGGAAAGAAGGCGCGGATAAATTTGCCGCCTTAACGGAAAAAAACGTAGGAAAGCCTTTGGCAATTGTTCTTGATGGAGCTCTGGTTTCTGCCCCCATTGTTCAGGAGAAAATCACTGGAGGCCAAGCCCAAATCACCGGCAATTTTAGTTTGGATGAGGCCAAAAATCTGGTTATTCAGTTAAATGCCGGGGCCCTTCCCGTTCCGGTGAAGCTGGTTGAGGAGCGGACCGTTGGGGCAACTCTTGGTGCCGACTCTGTTGCCAAAAGCGTTAAGGCAGGTCTGGTCGGCCTTTCCATGGTTCTTTTGTTTATGTTTTTGGAATATGGAAGGCTCGGATTAGTAGCGGACGTTGGTCTTATTATCTTCGGAATAATGACCCTGGCCTTATATAAGCTCATCCCGGTTGTTTTGACCTTACCGGGTATTGCCGGATTTATGCTTTCCGTGGGAATGGCAGTTGATTCTAATATCTTGATATTTGAAAGATTCAAAGAGGAAAGACTTAAGCGTCCAATTCCCGATGCTCTGGAGGTTTCTTTCGGTCGAGCTTGGGATTCAATTCGCGATGCCAACATTGCCACCTTGGTTACGGCTTTTATTTTGGCAAATCCTCTTGATTTTTCGTTTCTGCACACCTCGGGACCGGTGAGGGGTTTTGCCATCACCCTGGCTCTGGGAATTGGCATCAGCCTCTTTACCGGAATTGTGGTTTCCCGAAATCTTTTAAGGGTATTTATAAAACCCTCTAAGGGTTTTCAAGCTCCGCTTATTAAGGAGGCCAAGAAATGAACTGGATGCGCCTGAGGCTTTTATATTTGGCCATCTCGGCCGTACTTATCGGAGCGGGAGTATTTGGTCTGGTTAAGTGGGGGTTAAGAATCGGAATAGATTTCAAGGGTGGAACAATCCTTGAGTACAAATTTGAGAATTCCGTGAGCGAGGAAGACCTGAAAAAATTTATGGGGACCCTTAATCTTGAGCTTTCTTCTTTGGAGAAGACTGCTGAGAAGACCTATTTAATGAAGATTGCGAATTTGGAGCCGGAACGAAAAGCAATTATCGAACCTTTTCTGGAAAGAAACTTGAATACCAACCTCGATGAGCTAAGGTACGAAAACGTTGGTCCTTCAATCGGACCGGACCTGATCAAAAAAACATTTTACGCCATGGGTATTTCGGCTGTCCTTATCCTGCTTTGGGTGGCGATTCAGTTTAAGAGTTTCAAATTCGGAGTCTCGGCGGTCTTGGCCATGTTCCACGACAGCCTGGTTCTTATTGGCAGTTTTGCTCTTTTGGGACATTTTTTTGGGGCAGAGGTTGATTTCCTTTTCGTGACCGCCGCCCTAACGATTCTTTCTTTTTCGGTTCACGACACGATCGTTGTTTACGACAGAATCAGGGAATCGCAAAAGAAAATAGGAGGCAATCTCTACGATTTGGCCAATAAGGCGGTCACTGAAACCATGGTCAGGTCTTTGAATAATTCATTTACGATAATATTTATGTTGGCGGCGCTTCTTTTGATGGGCGGGGAGACAATCAAGTGGTTTGCCGCGGCACTTTTGATAGGAACAGTATCGGGAACTTATTCCTCCCCATTTGTGGCCGTTCCCATACTTGTTACCTGGGACGAACTGATCAGGAAATTAAAGAAATAAACTATTTGAAGTCTTGAAGTCTTTTTAAAAGCTCTTTCTCTTTATTGGGGACTTTCTTTTCGACAACTTCTTCAAAAATCGTGTTGAGTATTTCTCCCACCCTTGGACCGGGTTTGATGCTGAGTTCTTTCATGACATCATTTCCGTCTATCTTCAGGTCTCCGACAGTGAATGGTTCTTTTTGAACTTCAACCAACCTCTTTTTGAATTCTTCAAGTCTCCAAGAAGTTTCCCTGGCGCCTCCTCCGAGTCTGTCTGCCACTCTGAGCGTTATCATGTCGGCAATGTTTTCCTTGCCCACATTTCGGATAAATCTTCTTATTGCCGAGTCGGTTTGTCTTTCATCAACGGTGAATTGGTGCCACCTAACAAGAGTAATTAATTTTTCTGTTTCCTTATTCGAAAACCTCAGCCGCTCGGCTATATTTTTGGCAATCTTTGTAGAGACAACCTCATGGTTGTAAAAGGTGATGACTCCCGTTTCCAGTTTCTTGTAAGTTGGGGGTTTGCCTATATCGTGTATTAAGGTGGCAAATCTCACCAAGGGATCTTGCGATTTGCATTCCTTAAGACTCATCAAAAGATGGTTGCCGACATCGTAGATATGGTGCCTGCCGGGAGACTTTTGTTCCACTCCGAAAGCTTTTTCCAGCTCGGGAAGGACTTCTTCCAAAAGGCCGGAATTCCTGAAAAGAAGCATGCCTTGATAAGGATTGGGAGATGCCAGAATTTTAAAAAGTTCTTCCTTTACTCTTTCCTTAGCAATTTTGTTTATCAAAGGAGCGTTTTTCTTTATCGCTTCCAGAGTTTCTTCTTCAATGGTAAAGCCCAACTCTGCCGCAATTCTTATGGACCTCATCATCCTTAAAGCATCCTCGGAGAATCTATCGTTGGCATCTCCAACGGCCTTGATTATCTTTTTGTCTAAATCCTTTTGTCCTTTGAAGGGGTCAATTACTTTATAATTATCTTTACCCTTCTTTATAAGAGCCATGGCATTGATGGTGAAGTCTCGCCTGCCCAGATCTTCTTTTAATGATTTGCCCCATTCGACCCTGTCGGGACGTCTTTTATCCGTATATCCGAATTCTTTCCTGAAAGTAGTTATCTCGAAAGGGTTTTCCGATGAAGGGTGAGAGATGCCCACGGTGCCAAATTCATTGTCGTAAAATCCGTCTGGGAAAATCTTGAGAATTTCCTCGGGGGTTGCGTTGGTTGTAAAATCCCAGTCGTCAACGGCCCTGCCGGTCAGAAGGTCTCTGACCGCGCCCCCCACAACATAGATTTCGTAATGCTTTTTGGTAAATTTATCCAGAATTTCTTCTACGAATTCTGGGAGCTGAATTTTCATCCTGTTAACATTATACTTCAACTACCCCGAAGCTATGAATAATCAAAAGATAAGATGGGAGATAGCCAAAAAAGGCAAAGCGAAAGATATTGTTACTATCCTTTTGAAAAATAGAGGTATCAAAACCCCAAAAGACAAAAAGGAATTTTTCAATCCGACCCGTCCGGAGAAAATTTCGGTAAAAAGTTTAGGCATCAGTCAGAAAGAGATCAACAAGGCAATAAAAAGGATAAAAATTGCCAAAAATAAGAAGGAGAAGGTCATTGTCTACGGCGACTACGATGCGGACGGGATTTGCGGGACGGCCATTTTATGGGAAGCACTTTACGAGTATGGTCTAGACGTCCTCCCTTATATTCCCGAAAGGTTTACCGAGGGCTACGGGCTAAATACGGAAAGCATTAAAAAACTTAAATCCAAAGAGCCTGCTCTTTCCCTGATTATCACCGTCGACCATGGAATTGTGGCGGACAAAAAAGTGGATATTGCCGGGGAGCTGGGGATAGACGTTATTATTACCGACCATCACCAGCCGGGGAAAATCGCTCCAAAATCCTTTGCCACCGTTCACACCACAAAAATCGGGGGTGCCGCCGTTGCCTGGATTTTGGCCAGGGAATTGGGAAAAGAGGGCGGTCTTGAGCTGGCAGCGATTGGGACAATCTCGGATCAACTCGCCCTCATCGGCCCCAACCGCTCTTTCGCCAAATACGGTCTTGAAAAACTAAATAAAACCACCAGGCCCGGGCTTTTGGCCCTTTTCGAAGAAGCAGCCATCAAGCCCGGAGAGATTGGCCCTTATGAGGTTGGCTTTCTGATTGCCCCGAGATTAAATGCCACCGGGAGGTTAACCCACGGCTTAGACTCATTAAGACTTCTCTGTACCAAAGACAAAACCCGGGCAACTCTTCTGGCCGGGGAGCTGGGAAGAACCAATACCCAGAGACAGAAGATTGTGGATGAGGTGGTCCTGCATGCCAGGGAGCAACTTAAGGACGAGGTCAAGGATAACATCATAATTCTGGCCCATAAAAGCTATCACGAGGGTGTTATCGGCCTGGCCGCGGCAAAACTTGTCGAGGAGTTCTATCGACCCGCCATAGTTGTCTCCACCAAAGGAGAAATTTCCAAAGCTTCCGCAAGAAGTATCTCGGGATTTAATATTATCGCCGCCATCAGGAAGCTCGAAGGGCTTTATCTGGAAGGAGGCGGCCACCCCATGGCGGCCGGTTTTTCGATCAATACGGTCAAGATAGAAAAGTTTACCAAAAGAATCAATAAGATAGCGGGAGAAGAACTGACGCCGGAGATATTATCCAGACGACTAAAAATTGACTTAGAAGTTCACTTTAATCAATTAAATCAAGAACTATTCGAAAAAATTCGCAAGTTTGAACCAGCGGGCCTGGGGAACCCGACCCCAGTGTTTGTTGCAAGAGGTGTGGATATCACGAGTGCCAGAGCCGTAGGCAGAGACGGGGCACATTTGAAGCTTAAGTTGGAAGAGTCGGGAACTATCTTTAACGCGATAGCATTTAACCAAGCCGTAGACTATACAAGGCCCTCCCAAGATAAGAGATTTGATATTGCCTTTAGTCTTGAAGAGAATACGTTCGGGGGTTATCGAAACCTGGAATTAAAAGTCAGGGACATGCGCCCAGATGAAAGAAATTAAAAACAAGTATAAAAGTCTGACCCGTTCGATAAGGGAATATAATCCCGAGGCGGATATTGGAAAAATTCAAAAAGCTTGGGAATTTGCCAACCTGGCCCACACCGGACAGAAACGATTAACCGGAGAACTTTTCATCAATCATCCTCTCGAGGTGGCCACTTATCTGGCAAGTTGGAAACTCGATGCCTCCTCGATCATTGTCGGACTCTTGCACGATACCGTCGAGGACGGAGGAGCAAAAAGAGAGGATATCGTTGAGGGTTTTGGGGACGATGTGGCCGCCCTTGTCGACGGAGTAACCAAGGTCACGGACTTGAGGCTTAAAGGCAGCCGGGAACAGGAATTTGTCGAAAACCTCAGAAAGATGCTTCTGGTTATGGCCAAAGATTTGAGGGTAATTCTGGTCAAGCTTGCCGATCGGCTTCATAACATGGAAACCCTCTTTGCGCTGACCCCGGAAAAACAAAAGATAAATGCCGAAGAGACATTGGAAATCTATGCCCCCCTGGCGGAACGCTTGGGAATGGGGCATGTCAAAGGCCTTCTTGAGGATTTGGCTTTTCCTTATGTTTACCCCAAGGAGCATAAAAAGCTTCTTAAAAGGTCCAAGCCGTATTACAAAGAGGCAAAGGCGCACATCGACAAAATGAGGAAAGTTCTTCTTAAAAAGCTGATGGAAGAGGATATTCGAGCGGAAATTCATGCCCGAGAAAAACACCTTTATTCGCTTTGGAAAAAACTGGAAAGGCCGGAGATCGCCTGGGACTTTGCCAAAGTTCACGATATTGTGGCCATCAGGATAATTGTCGGCACCATTGCCCAGTGCTATACGGCTCTCGGGGTAGTTCACGGAAATTACAAACCCGTTCCCTATGTGGGAGTATCGGATTTTATTG
>JADDYB010000046.1_pt1 | contig 34410 bp, 35 predicted proteins | sample 8641941 | NCBI WGS metagenome assembly JADDYB01 (sample SAMN16275377, study PRJNA637457) | freshwater sediment metagenome | isolation source: Lake Kineret sediment | place: Israel: Lake Kineret | collected 2013
ATCTCTTCCATGGACACACCTGGCCTGACGCGGAATTATTCAGCTGCGACATGCTGGTCGCCGGACACATACATCCGGCGGTAAGGCTGCGCGATCCTCTGGGCCACAGCATCGCCCGCCCCGCTTGGGTCAGAGCGCCGATTTGCTCAGGCTGTGTGGAGGCTCATTATAAAAAAAAGCTGCCAGCCCCCGAGATGATCATTGTTCCTGCCTTTAATGATCTATGCGGAGGACTCTCACTTAATGAAGCCCAAGAGAACGAAGACGGTCCGGTGCTGACGATGGCCAGCCTCGATCAGGCAAGAATCTATCTGCTGGATGGAAGTGATCTGGGAAATCTGGATTCCATAAAGGCCAAAAGAGATCGATAGGGACTCAATTGAGTGCTAGTCATAAATAATAGCCTATGCACGCCACCATCGCGGGAGACAAGATTAAGGCGCTGAAAGAATCAGGCCTGCCAGCGCATCAAGGAGGCCACCCTTGCGAGGAAAGTAGCCCAGGTGGTCCCAAAGGCCAAGGATACAATAGAGAGGATGGAGGGCGAGTCTGCAGGCGCTCTGGCCGAGGCTGAAAATCTCAGGGACGCAGCGAGGCTTGAACACCTGCATCTCTGGAAGATGGAGAAGAAGTATCTGTGCACCTGCAAGAAGATGGAGAGGAAGATTGCCCTGGCAAAGGCCAGGAGGATCAAGGCTAAGAATTTGGGGATGTGGATAAAGGAAAGTGCTAAGCCGGATCAATGGGTCTTGTCTTATTTCTCTTGCAGCAACGCTTGGGCTTGATCATCCATGTTGATTAGTTTTTTTGTGATAGGGCGATTTGAGCCGTACTCTTGCTCCGACGGCCCTTTGATTCGCCATATCTCAGAAAGGAGCTTGCCGATCTCCTTCTTTGTGTAATTGCGATTTTGCTCGGTCATAAGGATACCAACTGGCAGTTAATAAGTTCGCGATTCTCTAAAATCTGGCCATTAATGTTTTTCAAGCGAGGTAAAAGATATTGTTGCCTATTGGCCGCATTTCCGAAGATAGATGGTATCGACCCCTGTTACTTGTAAAGAGCAAAGCGGTTATCTAATGCTAGCGATATTTGCATGCGGGATTATAAGATCCCCGCACGGATCGGTCTTCGCTTCTTTTGTTGCATCTTCGACAGATGGGCTTTGATCGGAGGATATCCTAATGAACAATTAGATCTCATCAGGGAAATCTCAACGAGACAAAGCCGTTAAATCTGCTGAAGAAAATGGCAAACGAACGCAAAAGAGAGCTGGATAAAGATTTTGTGATGAAACAAGATAAGATAAGGCAATTGCCCATGCATTAAAGGATTGAGGATTTAGATGAACGAGCAAGGTGACGTCGTGGATATAGATGTTGAAAGCGGTAAACTATCTGAAAAGGATGGATCTTCAAATCGATTGCTTAATGAATTTTGGTTAAATGAAATTGATCACTAGTACACTCTTCCGGCGATTTATCATCTCTTGTTTAAGGATGAGTGATAACCTACTGGGCTGCGCATGCGAATAGATTTAATGAGAAAAATATAACCAATAGCATGCATGCTGGGGAGGGCTTGCTACGTTGAGTGGACAAGCTTTTACGCTCTGGAGAGATCATATTAAATACTAATCTTCTATGGATAATAAATCGCCTCATAACCGGCTATTATGATTGCCTTGAGAAGCATAATGCTTGCGCTAATCATGACAAGCTCAATGGCGAAAACAACCGACCTCCAAATAAGAAATATGGAGGTCCAAAGACAATTTACCATCACGATTAGGGATGTGTGAGATGAAGGCTTTGTTAATTTACGCCACACGCTACGGTGCTACAGCTCTAACAGCACAAGAAATCGCCAAAACCCTCCGCGAAGAGCACTTCGAAGTTAAAGTAGTTGATGCCAAGACGGAAAAAATCCAAGACATTTCGGAATTCGAGCTGGTTATCGTTGGAGGCGGCCTCAAGATGGGCAAATGGACTAGAGAAACAGATGCTTTTCTGAAGAACTTCCAGAAAGATCTAGCCCAAAAGAAAGTTGCCATCTTCGTTTCTTCAGCCGTGAAATCGCTCTTCGAGAGCCAAGGAAAAACTGAGGATCTGGAGAAAATCAGGAAGCAGTATCTGGAAGATGAAGCATCAAAGTACAATTTGCTGCCGATTGCTTTGGGACTGTTTGGCGGCATTATGGATAAGAACAAAATGGGTTTTATATTCCGTCGAACTCTGGGTCCCCTTATTAAACAATTTGAAGCGGCAGGTTTTAAGGGGACCAGTCCAGGTGTAATTGACACGCGAGATGGTGAAGAAATCCGCAAATGGACCAAAGAACTCGCGCAGAAAGCAATGCAATAGCTTTTATCTTGCAAAATTGATGCTTCAATGAAGTGCGATAATCCGCATTAGAATCGAAGCAAGGAATGGTGGGTAATAAATGGCCAAAAAATTGTATCGATCAAAGAAGAACCGAAAAATTGCAGGTGTCTGTGGTGGCATAGCTGAGTATTTTGATATTGATCCAATCATTATCAGGCTAATCACCTTGATTTTGGCATTATCTGCTGGCGGCGGACTCATTGCATATATTATCGCCTGGATAGTCGTTCCAGAAGAGCCTGGCGATGCCCTTCTTGTCCCTGTTAAATAAATCAAGTTATGACGGTCCTGGTAGGGCATAAAGGCTGGTCCAATATGGAAATTGGGGTTTACTGCACCGAACTTGCCCAAAGCACCGGCAATAGCATAAATCTCCATAGGTCCTATAGAACAACTGCATACTTGCTGATATATCCAGGCCGCCATGCTCCTAGCAACTTATGAGCTCAGATGACGAAAAACCTTTTTATGGTGAGATACAAGAGCTTTGGCCCTCAAAGTCTCCGATCCAGAAGTCACTTCAGAGATTCTTCCGTCTTTTTTTGGCGCCTCCATGCTCTTGGTTGGAGTCTTCTTTAGCTTCTTCTCCTTCGTCCATACTGCCTCTCCTTTCAGCTTGGAGACAATCTAGCATAGAGCGAATCCCATAAGTATGACTCATGCCAGCTTTCTGGATGAAAAGGAGCAGCTGCGGATTGTAGGCTGGCTATTTAACGGGATCGGGGTCTATTTGTCTTGGAACATAAAAGGAGTTCTAATCATTTTGGGCAGCTCTTTAGCTATATTCTGGCCGGGCGCTCTCACCTTTGGTTTTCCGGGAGTAATGGCGCCCATTTGGCAGGACATGTTCCATGTAGGACGAGCGGCCACAGGTGCGACCATATTCTTTATGCTTGCTGCAGTGGGTGCCTTCATGTTCCTTGTGGGCCGTTGGCAAGAGCGCTACGGCTTAAGAAGGATGATCTTTTTGGGAGTCTTCCTTACAGCTATCGCATCTGTAGTCGCAGCATACGCTTCATCAATTTACATGATCTACGCCTGGGCATTTCTCAATGGGGCTGCTTCTAGCTTCGTATATGTCCCTGCTTTGACACTGGTTCAGTTGTGGTATCCGAGAAAAAAAGGATTGGCATCGGGAACAGTCAGCATGGTCTTTGGCCTCTCAGCAGCAATCATGTCGCCACTTTTCGGAATGCTGCTGATATCTCTAGGATACTTTTCAATGAACATATCTATTGCAATTCTAACACTAATCACTGGCTTTGCTGGAGCTTATCTTGCCCGAGTTCCCAGCGTAGAAAAAAAGATCAACGTATCGGTTCGATCTTTGCCCGATGAGCTCCAGGAAGCTAACCTAGCAGGATGGGATTTATGGTCGAGATCTCTTACAGTACAGGAGTGCCTGCATACACGAAGCTTTTGGTTCCTCTGGATAACCTGGACCCTTGCAGGTGCATCAGGCGTCTCAATGTCCATCTTAGCTCCAGCTTACGGCCTTTCAAAGGGCTTTGATCTAGGATCGGCCATCCTCATTCTGACGGCCTTCAACTTTACCAATGGAACAGGGCGTATTATTAGTGGCGTCCTTTCAGATAAGATCGGACGCAACAGAACCATGAGCATGGCCTTCCTGGCAGCCGGCCTTGCTTATTTCACTCTTCCCTTCGCTGGAAGCCTGACTTCATGCGCTATTCTAGCTTCCATAGTGGGATTTGCCCACGGTACTCTCTTTTCTGTCTCGGCACCACTTGTGGCCGACTCTTTTGGGCTCAAGCACTTTGGCGCTATATTTGGATTAGCCTTCGCAGCCTATGGCTTCGTGGCTGGCCCTCTTGGCCCGATCCTCTCAGGATTCATTCTAGATGTGACGAATGGCAATTTCTTCCTTGTATTTCTCTATCTCGCTATTTTCTATCTGATTTCAGGATTTTGCATCCGGATGGTTACATCGCCTCTTCAATAATTGAGGATAGAAACGGCGATCATCGAGATGAATTTTAGACTATGAAAGAATTAGAATTACCAAGCAGAGGGAGCCAACGAATATTTTGGCATAGTATTCGGCAGCAGAGATAATCTGCCGAATTCTACGGGGAATATGGGGGAAGATGCAGGATTGGCCGCATTATTGCCCATTTTTAAAATGAGGATTTCATTGAAAATAATATATTATGCCTCTATCTCATCCTTGAAGTGATGCGCGTTGGGCAAGAAATCTTGCACATTATCATTGCCTCTTATATTTTCCACATCGTATCCTGTTCCTTTCGATAACTTTGATCTCGGAGTCCATACAATTTTTGCTGGCTCGTAAGTTTCTCCTCTGGAATAACACATAACCATTGGAGCACCTATAAATTCAACTCTTAATCCGCATAGAGGGCAGATTGCCACCTCAATTTCGCCCTCTTCATTCTTCCTTTCAGTGTTAAACAAGTTTATTCTCCTTAGAACATTTATATTGCTTTATTTTATTATATTAGCTATTTGTACTAAATATGGATTTTTTTTGCATAATGCCATCAAACCTAAACTCGCCAACGTGTATCAGTCACAATTTGCATCTAATTTAGATCTTCTATTTAAATTTGTTTAAGCAAAGTTCATAATTCTTCATAACAATTCATAACGACCGACCGCACCTGCCTTAGATAATCTTTCGATCATCTGACTGCTTCATCAGATGATTGGCTTTGCAGGTGGGCGGCGCTTACAACTACCCCACTCATCGATAAATTCGGCAAGTATCGTTGTCTCTCCGCTGAGCATTGATAGCTAGATCTGATTAAGAGAGTTTTGAAATGAGTTCAATTGGATTAGAATAAATCCAAAATTTCTACTTAGGCCTTAAGCGTCATCTATTTTTGATCGAAGAGCCATCTAAAGAAAGATGAATCTAGAATCGCTAGTGAATGAGCTGCGCGGATTCGTGGGAATAACTAGAAAGAAGCAGATTGGAGATCTCACTAAGCATTTTCAGATTTCCTCAGAAAAGATAATTGCGGACTTTGGGGAAGACGCGGCTGTCATAGATAATGGCCAAGAGGTAATGCTTTTGGCAGCTGATGGCATCTGGTCAAAGCTCATGGAAGCCGATCCGGAGTGGTCGGGCTATTGTTCTGTACTGGTGAACGTTCACGACATTGCCGCTATGGGCGGATGGCCTATAGCCATGGTAGATGTGCTTTCTGTCAACTCCCCGCAGATAGCCGAAGCTGTCCTCCTAGGTATGCAAAAGGCTATAGAGAAATTTGATGTGCCCATAGTTGGTGGCCACCTCCACCCTGACACGCCATACAGCGCTCTAGATGTAGCCATCTTGGGCAAGGCCAAAAAAGACTGCGTAATTTTTAGTAGTACTGCAAAGCCCGGAGATGTTGTCATCGCTGCAGCGGACTTGGACGGGGCAGTTCATCCCAAGTTTGAAATCAACTTTGATTCCACTAGCTTCAAGGACAAAGAGACCGTGCAAAGACAGCTTGGATCCATGCAGGAGCTGGGAGAGCGGCACTTAGTCAGCGCTGGAAAGGATATAAGCAATCCCGGCCTTTTGGGAACGCTTGGGATGCTGCTGGAGACCAGCCATGTGGGTGCAGTCGTGGACCTTGATTGCATACTCGTCCCAGTAGGACTTAAGCTTTCCAGCTGGCTCAAGATGTATCCTGGAATGGGGTTTGTGGTCACTGCCAAGCACGAAAATCTGCATGAGATAATCGATGTGTTTCGCCATCACGGGCTTAATGCATCCAAGATCGGCAGGATTATAGGGGAACGGATGCTCATTGTTCGCCAAGGCAGCAAAGAGGCTGAGCTTTTCAACTTCTCCAGGGATACCGTAACTGGTATTTAGGTAAATGCTATGGATGCAAAATTCATCAGATCTCTTGAAGAGAGGGCCAGATCGCGCCATGCCAGGATTGGCATAGGAATACAAAGCCCTGATGCGGATCTCATCAGCGGGCTGCAAAACGCCACGGAGTATGCCGATCTCTTGCTGGTGGGCGATCCCTGTTGTGATTGCGCCCTTGATTACATCACGCCTGACGATCCAGCATCCGAACTTGTAGATCTGCTAGCCAGGGGAGAGATCGATGGTGCGGTCAGAGGGAATGCATCGGCCACCAGGGCGATGAAAGCATTAGCAAGCCGGTTCAATATCAAAATTCGCAGAATGGCCCTTTTTGAGCTGGGAGAGTGGGCCTTCTTTCTGGCACCGGTTGGCATTGACGAGGGAGAGACGCTGGCGGATAAGCTCGACTTGGTTTTAAGCGGGGCGATGTATCTGCAAAGCATGGGAGTCTCGCCAGCTGTCACGGTTCTATCCGGTGGAAGAATGGAGGACGCGGGGCGCAGCCGGCGAGTGGATCAAACCCTGGCTGATGCCGAGTTCGTAGCTGCCAGGGCGAGGGCTTCTGGCATAAATGCCGCTCACAGAGGAATCCTTATCGAATCCTGCCGGGGCGATGACTTGATCCTGGCACCGGACGGAATTTCGGGAAATCTGATCTTTCGGACATTGATGCTGCTGTGCGGTGCTAGTGCCTTGGGCGCGCCAGTGCTGATGGATAAGATCTTTGTGGATTCCAGCAGGGCCCGAAACGATTTCACCGGACCGGTGATGCTGGCCAGCGCGCTGGTGGGGATGAAGGAGTCGTCTAGGTGATTTTTATAACCTAAAAATTTTTTATTTCTTGCATATTTATTTTTTAAATTGCCTCTTAATCCTGACAAATAGCACTTCGCTTTTAGAGAACTTATTAATCTCATAACGCCAAATAGTAGAACGATGGAGTCCTTAGAAGAAATCATGGCAAAACTTCCTCCTGACCATCAGCAAGAGGTCCGGGATTTCGCCCAATTTCTGGCAGAAAAGAATGCCAGGCCAAGGAGAAGGAAGCTAAAACTGGATTGGGCAGGAGGCCTTAGAGAGTTTCGGGAAAAGTACACTTCCTTGGAGCTCCAAAAGAAGTCGCTGGGTTGGTGGGGCGACTGATGTATCTGGTCGATACCAACGTATGGCTGGAGCTTCTTCTTGAGCAAGAAAAGGCAGAGGAGGTACACCAGTTTCTTGAATCGGTCGATGCCTACCAGCTCTCAATGACGGAATTTGCCCTTTATTCCATAGGGCTCATTACAACTCGATTGGGAAAAGAGTCCATCTTCGAAGTTTTTATTTCAGACATTCTAGAAGACTCAGCCGTTAGGAGGATCAGTCTTTCAACCTTTGATCTCAAAAAAGTACTCTCCGCCAGGCAAGAGTTCCGCTTGGACTTCGACGATGCCTATCAATATGTTGCAGCGAAAAGAGACGGTCTAATTCTTGTGAGCTTCGATTCCGACTTTGATAAAACGGATATCGGACGGAAGACTCCTGCTGACCTTTTGGCTGCGATGGAGACATGAATCGATTTTCACCTCGACTAGCCGCCAAAGCCCTTTGGCAGCTGCGGATCAAAAGAAGGCCCTATGTTCTCTCTCACGGAATCACCGGACGGTGCAATTTGCGTTGCCGGTTCTGCGAATACGGAGTCCATCCCAGAAAGGAGATGAGCACACCGGAGATATTTCGCATGCTGGATGATGCCCGCTCCTTTGGCATAGGCGTTTACAATGCCTGGACCGCCGAGCCGCTCCTGCGCCCTGATTTGCTGGATATATTGCGCTATGCCAAAGGATTGGGGCTGATAACATCTCTGGTCACCAATGGCAAGCTGCTGGCCAACCGCATCTCCGATCTGAAAGACCTGGACTATCTATCCGTGTCAGTGGATGGGATCGATAGCTACCAAGAGCTTCGTGGGATGGATCTCCAGCCAGTCCTGGAGGGCATCAAGGCCGCCAAAGCCGCTGGCCATCAGATCCTCATGAATTGCGTAATAAGCCAAAAGAACCTCCACGAGCTGGACGATCTAGTCCGTCTGGCCAAAGAGCTGGGAGTCTACATCTCATTCGAGCCCATCAATGAATCTCCGCAGATAGCAAAAGAGGTGTGGGACGAATTGGGCATCAAGGATGTGCCCAGGTATGAAAGGGCAGTGCAAAGCCTGATAGATCAAAAGAGGGCGGGAGCCCCTATAATCAACTCTGAAACCTATCTGAAGATGATCAAATCCTTGAAGCCCGGCTTTCGATGCCATGCCAGCGAAATAATTCTTCACGTAGCTTCGGATGGGACAATTGAGAATTGCAGGTGTTTAAAGGAGCCACTTGGCATAGTCTCTCAGGGCATCTCCCAGGTCTGGAGTTCCTCAAAGGAGAAACGCAAGAGGATGGTTGAAGACTGTTTGGGATGCCTGTTCTTTGGATATGTGGAGAACAGCCTTCTTTATGATATGATGCCTGAAGTAATTGCCCATTATCATTGGATGTGAGATCTCAAAAAATGTGAAAAAAGAAAAGCATTGCAAAACGGCATTGGTGTAGGATATGTTCGGTATTCCTTATTTGGAGAATTTCGGGAGCTTTGCTAGTGGTGGCGACTTCGTGGCCATCAAGAAAGGAATTTTGAGGGTAGGAGGCCGGGCCTGAGCGCGTGACCATAACGCCTCTTCCAGATACCAGGACCTCAAACTTAGGGGTCAACCTAGAGACTTCCTATGCCTCAAAACAGTTATCCGACTTGATGACCAAGGTAGCGAACAGCCCTGTAACAATCCCTGTCAGGCTTGAGCTAGATCTTGATTCTTACGATCTAAAGCAGATGATCGAAGAAGCAGTTAGAGAGGCTGTAAGGGATGTCAGAGTGCGATGAAGACAAAGATAATGCAGAGCCTTCCGGCAAGGTATCTGCAAATGCCATTGCCCTCTAAATAGTTGCATGCAGAATTTTAAAAATAATTTATAGACAAATATACAACTCTTAGAATCGGGCTTAATGCTTTTCTAGTCCATAGGCTATTATTAAAACTACAGTCATTAACCGGTTGGATCTCTTGAAGATGATCTGCTGTGTCACAGCTTTTCGATCCTGATGATAGGACATATGTCACTCATAGTAAAGGAGTTTGAATGCAAATGCATTTATAAAAATTAGCAATGATCGCGAAATCTAGCAGTATGGAGAAAAAGATCTCGGGTTATATGCACCTAGAGTTGGTTGACGATTGAGCTAGGATTGGCCACCAATGTAAGATTTCAAGCACAAGGAGTAACCCTCAGAAATTTCTCTGCCTTGCTGCAATTCGATACATCGAAATGATTATAATACATGACCTGTGACCTAAAATCAAGCCTGTGGGGGGTTTATAGATATGGAAATACCGCTACTAGGAGACATAGCTGTCATATTTGTGCTCTCTGTATTAGTCCTATTCATATTTCATAAAATCAAAGCACCTACCATTGTGGGTTTTCTGGTTACAGGAATATTAGCGGGTCCGCAAGGTTTGGGGTTAATCCATGTATTGGATCAGGTTAAGGTATTGGCTGAGATTGGTGTTATCCTATTGCTTTTTACCATCGGGCTGGAAGTATCGCTGAAAGACTTGATTCAGATTAAGAAGTATGTCCTGGTGGGCGGATCACTTCAGGTTGCGCTAACTATCCTTGCAGTCTTTGCAATATTGAAATTTCTTGGTTATCCTGTGGGAACATCTATCCTCCTTGGGTTTCTCATATCCCTAAGCAGCACCGCAATTGTGCTGAGGATAATCCAGAGAAAAGCTGAGTTATACACTCCACAAGGTCGTACAATCCTGGGAGTACTCATCTTTCAAGATATTGCAATAGTACCCCTGATGCTTGCAACACCCCTCCTTCCAGGGGCGATTGATGGCGTAACTGATTCACCGCTAACCATTCTGGCCAAAGGTTTGGGCTTGATTGCCCTGGTGATTATAAGTGCCAAATGGATTGTGCCAGCCACGCTCTATCATATTGCAAGAATTGGCGACAGGGAATTATTCCTGTTGAGCTTAGTTGCGATATGTTTCGCAGTGGCATGGGTCACCTCATTAGCTGGATTGTCGCTCGGCTTGGGTGCATTTTTGGCGGGCCTCGTTATATCCGAGTCGCAATACAGCCACCAGGCTTTTGGCAACATACTGCCTCTGCGAGATGCCTTCACAAGCTTTTTCTTTGTCTCCATTGGAATGCTTCTGGATGTCAATTTCCTGCTGCAAAATCCTGTATATGTCATACTCCTTTCCGCGGGGATAATGCTTCTAAAGGCTTTAATCGCTGGCTCAGTAATAGCATTTATAGGGCTTCCACTTCGCATAACAATCCTTGTCGGGCTTGCCTTGAGCCAGATAGGGGAATTCTCATTTGTCCTATCCCAGGTTGGTCTAGAGCATGGTCTACTATCAGAAGATGTTTACCAGATATTTCTTGATGTAGCAGTTTTAACAATGGCGGCAACATCATTCATCATAGCGATATCTCCTAAAGTGGCATATGTCGCAACACAGTTACCACTTGTACGAAGCAGGAATCATTCTGAGCCACCTATTAGCCCGAATATCGAGGCCATGAAAGATCATATCATTATCATAGGCTACGGAATTAATGGCAGAAATGTGGCCAGATCTGCCAAGGCTGAAGGGATACCTTACGTAATAGTAGACATCAATACAGAGATGGTTAACTCTTATCTACGAGATGGTGAGCCAATTAGCTATGGAGATGCGACCCAGGAGAATGTTCTTCAGAATTCTGGGATTACCAATGCAAGAGTAATGGTGATAGCTATCTCGGACCGAGCAGCCACTCGCAGGATAATAGATCTTGCGAGGAGATTAAATCCAGATGTATATATAATTTCTAGAACCCGATACATTCAGGAGATGGGAATTCTTCATAATCTTGGAGCAAATGAGGTTATTCCAGAGGAATACGAGACCTCAATAGAGATTTTTAGCAGGGTTCTTGAAAAGTATCAGGTGCCGAGAGAGAGGATTGAGTCTTTTATAGACCACATCAGATTAGATGGATATGAGATGTTCCGTAGCATCTCTAAGGAGCCTTATTGCGATTCTGATCTCAGCATGATCAGCGATGATTTCATTACCCTCAAGGTTTCGGAAGGCTCACAAGCTGCAAGACGATCAATTAAGGATGTCGGACTAAAAGAAAATGGAGCTGCTTTGCTGGGGGTATATAGAGATGCCCAGATCTTCAATCATCCCGATGAGAACTTTGTGCTTCAACCTGATGATGTGGCTATTCTCATGGGATCCAAATCTCAGATATCATCAGTTGAGGATCTGTTTAAGAAAGCAGATGGATAATAAAAATGAGGGAATGAGAGGCTAGATCTTATGATACACCATGAATCGGTTCCATTTCACACTATCTGCATGCATATGATGCGGGACCATCGAATGTTCGGATATCTGGCATGGATTCGTTAATCTATTACCAAAAAGTCAAACGCGCGGTGGTCTCATAACCCGCACGTTAAAATCGCTATCATTAAATTTTGATCCTGCATATTACTAGTAATGAATATCGAAGCACAGGGCGCAGGAACTAAGGACATCAGCGCAGGCCGCTAGTGCGCGAGAGCAGGAACGTGAATTTTTTCTTTTGGCTTAATCAACTTCAATCGTACTAGGGAGTCACCAACTCAATTCCCACTGGGCAATGGTCCGAGCCCGTAACATCTGCAAGTATGAACGCTGATTTTAGCTGATCCCTCATGTTGTCGCTTATGAAGAAGTAATCAATCCTCCAGCCCACGTTTCGTTCTCTGGCTTTGGTCTTTAGATCCCACCAGGAGTAATTGTTCCCTTGCTGGTTGAAGATGCGAAATGTGTCCAGGAAGCCGTGAGCCACTAGCTTATCCATCCATGCTCTCTCCACCGGCAAAAAGCCGGAGATCTTCTCGTTTTGCTTGGGCCGGGCCAGATCGATCTCCTTGTGGGCAGTATTCAAGTCACCACATATCACAATCTTTCGTCCTTCGGCTTTCATGACATCTATCAGCTCCAAAAATAGACCGTAGAATTTTAGCTTGTATTGCAGGCGCTCTTTGGATGCTTTGCCATTGGGGAAGTAGACATTGAATAGGATAAATCTTCCATAATCTGCCACGATGGCCCGACCCTCGTCGTCAAATCCATCGATGCCTAGGCTATACTTCACGGACAATGGCCTTTCCCTGGTGAAAAGGCCCACTCCGCCGTATCCCTTCTTGTCTCCTGATATGAAGTAGGTATGATATCCAGCTACATTTTTCACTTCTGCCGGCACCTGATCCTCCCGGCATTTAGTCTCTTGAATGCACAGGATATCTGGTTTGTCTTTTGCGAGCCAATCCAAAAATCCTTTTTTGTAGACCGCTCGAAGGCCATTCACGTTCCAGGAGAGAATTCTCAAGTCTGGCATGAACAGTCATTTCTTCATAAAGAGATTAGCTTATGCCTTTCTAGCTGCCAACGCCGGGCACCAGGCTGAACTATTTCTTAAGTTCTTCACCCAGGACTCTTTGATGATCTTGTCGATTTCAGCCTTTCTTTGAGGGTTAAGGGACACTTGAGTCCCATAGCTGGTCGGATGGTGTAGTAGTAATCCTTCTTTGATCATATCTTCAACAATGCGTGGCACACCCCATCGGAGGTGAGTCTTAACGCTTTTTTGTAGGTTGTCAATGCTGGTATGCTTCCCGCCCCAATAGTCGCGTCTGCGCAGCTTCTTAAGAATCTGTGCCTTCAGAATCTTGCCAGTATCCGCATCCAGCGATCCCACCTCTTTTTATCAAGTATAATTATAAGCGTCTACTATTTTAGACATCAATAGATAATTATTTAAACATTGCGCTCAAGTATAGCGAAAGTAATGGGCGCGCTGCAAAGTAGAACAGTAACAATGCAGGGATATGAATCAAAAACAAATTGGGGTGAAAGGAGTTGAGGAGTGACCACGTAGACGTGGAGGTTGGCGAAGAGTCATCCCTCGGCGAGTCTCTGTTTATCAGGGAGCTTGGGATTAAAAATCCCATGCTGAAAGTGTTGGATTTCTTGATGGACAACGAGTCGTTTGATTACTCGAAGACAGAAATAGCAGAAGGAACGAATCTCAGCAGAGCTACCTTGTTCAAAGTATGGTCCAAGTTGGAGGCGTTTGATCTAATTACGGCCACGCGAGAAGTCGGCAGAGCCAAGATGTATAAGTTAAACAAGGAAAATCCCATTGTGAAGAAACTCATGGAGCTGGACGACGCCGTTTCTGAGCATTTTGCTTTGAAGCATTGTTATCCAAAGGCCCGCTCCGGCGATATCTCGGAAGTCTTAGAGCCTGGTCAGGGGTTAATCAAAGCTATTGTTGAGTACGAAAATACAGGGCCTGGCAGCAAGAAGGACCAATCAAAGGAGCTGCTAATGGCATAGTAGCTTTTGGCTGGCTGCTTGTAAGGAGGTTACCTGGCTTCAAAAGACGAAAGTTCAACCTGGTGCCAGAAACGTCTCCTGGCACAATATTTCTTATACTCCTAAGCCATCTAACGATCATGATTGCATCAGTCGAGCGCTCGGAGATATCAGGGGAAGTCTATGCTCCGCCATCCAAGAGCTACACCCACCGGGCTATTCTCATCACCGCTTTGGGCCCCGGAGGCGTAGTAAAAAGGCCGCTCATCTCTGCGGACACCAGAGCCACAATCTCAGCAAGTGAGGCTTTCGGAGCCAAAATCGCCCTGAAAGAAGATATCGAGATCGAGGGAGTATCCGGAAAGCCCAAGACTCCTGAAGATGTCATAAATGTTCTCAACTCCGGCACGACTCTGCGCTTCTGTTCTGCGGTGGCGGGTCTCACCGATGGAGCAGTGCTGACCGGCGATGCATCGATCAGATCCCGGCCTAACGGACCATTGCTCAGCGCCTTAAACGATCTGGGAGTTGATGCGTTCTCCATCCGGGAAAATGGCAAAGCACCTCTGGTGGTCAGAGGGCGCATGAAAGGCGGAGTGGCTAAGCTGCATGGCGGCGTCAGCTCTCAGTTTTTGTCAGCACTGCTGATCGCTTCACCCCTGGCCCAAGCAGATACGAAGATCAAAATCGTGGGGGAGCTGAAGTCCAGACCTTATGCCGAGATAACATTGGATATGCTTGCAGATGCCGGCGCCAAGATTGAGGCCAAAGAACAAGAGTTTGAGATAAAAGGCGGGCAGAGCTATAATCTCCAGAGCTATACAATTCCAGGGGACTTTTCCTCCGCTTCCTATCCACTGGCTGCAGCAGCAGTAACACGCGGAAAAGCCACTGTCCGGGGAGTTTTGCCTTCACGCCAGGGAGACTCAGCAATTATCGATATCCTCAGGCGCATGGGAGCTGAAATCTCCTGGGATCAGGCAGAGGGGGTGCTTCGGATCGAAGCCGGAGAGCTAAGTGGAATTGATGTAGACGCCAGCCTAACTCCTGATTTGGTTCCCACTATTGCTGTTTTGGGTTCATTGGCTCATGGCCAGACGGTCATCTCCAACGCCGAGCATGTGCGCCACAAAGAGACCGACCGGCTCCACGCCATGGCAGTAGAGCTTTCCCGAATGGGGGCAGATATTAAAGAGCGGCCTGATGGCTTGGAGATAATGGGGGGCCAGCTTCACGGTGCCCATGTCAACGGTTATGATGACCACAGGATTGTCATGGCACTAACCGTTGCCGGAATGGCTGCAGGAAAGACCAGAATAAACAGTGCGGAATCTGTTGAGGTATCCTACCCTGGTTTCTTCCAGCAGATGCAAAGCATGGGTGCCAGAATTAGCCTGGAACCGTAAATCCTGGCCGCAATACGGGGCGGGTATTGGAGCGGCCCCCAACAGTCCCGGCTCAAAAAGCAATGGTCGAACGATGTCGGCATGAACCACCTATTGGCATTAGAGAATTTTTGCACCACGAATCGGCTATTTATCATAAGTCTTATGTATGAGCAGTGTCTCTTCCCTTTGGACTCAATGGACATTCGCCCCACTGCGTGGTGATTGGGCGGCGCCGACAATAGATCGGGGCTGCTCCAGAGTGATCTGTTGGTAATCCAGACATCTGGAGGAATTAGGTTGGCTAAAGAGAAAGCTAAGAAGGCTGAAGAAAAGCCTAAAAAGGCCGCAGAGGCTGAAGAACTCAAACATATAGTTCGCATTTTAAATACTGATCTGGAAGGCAAAAAACAGGTTCATATGGCACTGACGGGCATGAAGGGAGTCGGCCGCAGGTGCGCTAGGATCTTTACCGACAAAGCCGGAGTTGACCCTTATGCAACTCTTGGCCTTTTGCCGGACGAGAAGATTAACGACTTGAAGAAAGTGATAGAAGACGCCCAGGCAAATCTTCCAGTTTGGATGATGAACAGGCAGAAGGATATAGCCGGGGGTACGGACAAGCACGTAATGGGCATGGATCTGTCCATGACTTTGCGGGAGGATCTGGACCTGATGAAGAAGATGAGATCCTACAAAGGCATCAGGCACGAGCGTGGCCTGCGGGTTAGAGGACAAAAGACCCGGTCTACCGGACGAACGGGCGCCATTGTAGGCGTGAGCAGAAAGAGAGAAGGTGCTGCTCCAGCACCAACTGAGGCCAAGAAGGAGTAGGTGGTCAGCAATGGGATACCCAGGAAAGAGCCGCAAGACTTATAGCCGGCCCAAAACTCCTTGGCAGGCAGATAGGATTGCCGCAGAAGTGGTGCTGGTAAAGTCCTTTGGGCTTCGAAATAAAAGGGAGCTGTGGAAGGCCCAGGCTGTCCTTCGCAAGTACAGGCATTCCAGCCGAACGCTGCTGGCATCAGTGGCTGTTGGCGAAGCCAGTGTCGAAGTGGAAGCCATCTTGAACCGCTTGAAGAAATATGGCCTGCTCAAAGAGGAGGGCGACCTGGATGCAGTCTTGTCCATGAAGGTCACTGATGTCCTAGAGAGGAGGCTGCAAACTCAAGTATACCGCCAAGGTCTGGCCAACTCCATGAAACAAGCCAGACAGTTCATAACTCATGGCCACATTCGGATCTCAGGGCGAAGGGTTACTGTTCCGGGCTACTTGGTTAGGCGTGGCGAAGAGATGACCATAGACTATTACGGCGGATCGCCCATGGCCCAGGAAGGCCATCCAGAAAGAGCATCCAGAACTCCCAGGGTGGAAGGATAAATGGCAGAAGGCAAATGGGGCATAGCCCATATATATTCATCCTTTAATAATACGCTTATAACTATTACCGATCTGACCGGAGCAGAGACCATAGCCAAGATCTCTGGCGGAATGGTGGTCAAAGCGGCTAGGGATGAGAGTTCGCCCTACACGGCCATGCAGATGGCTATGCAGGTGGCTGAAGCGGTCAAGGATAAAGGCCTGGTTGGCGTTCATGTAAAAGTGAGGGCCCCAGGAGGCAACAAGCAGAGATCACCGGGACCTGGCGCTCAGGCATCCATAAGGGCGCTGGCCAGAGCGGGACTTCGAATAGGAAGAATAGAGGACGTGACCCCAATCCCACACGACGGCACCAAGCCTAAGGGTGGAAAGAGGGGTCGAAGGGTGTAGATTTGAAGGTTGAACTGTTGGAGCTGAGCGAGGACAAGATAAAGTTCGTCCTCAGCAGAGTTTCGGCCGCTTTTGCCAATGGTATAAGACGGGCATGCATGAGCGAGGTGCCCGTCTTGGCCATAGATGAAATTACACTATACGACAACACTTCGGTTCTCTTCGATGAGCAGTTGGGTCTGCGAATTGGGCTCGTCCCTCTGCAGGCTGAAGACTTGGACACGTACTCTCAGTCGGAGGACTGCCAGTGCGCGGGAGAAGGATGTCCTGGCTGCAGGGTAGATTTTGCTCTGTCAGCCGAAGGTCCGGGAACAGTCTATTCCAGGGATATCAAGTTCACGGATTCAACGGTAAAGCCGGCCTTCGAAAGCATTCCGATTGTAATCCTAGGCGAAGGGGAGAAGCTGGTGATGGAAGGGTTTGCCACCAAGAAGGTTGGCAGAGCTCACTCCAAGTGGCAGGCAGGCACCCTTTGCGGCTACAAGAACTTGCCGGAGATTGTAATCGAGGAAGCGTGCACAGGGTGCAAGAAGTGCTTAGAGGTTTGCCCTCGAAAGATCCTGATAGTAGAGGATGGCAAGGCGAAAGCTAGAAATATTGAGGATTGCTCCCTTTGCAAGCTTTGCGTTGAGGAGTGCGAGATAGGAGCGATTATAGTAACGCCCATCTTAGACTCATTTGTGCTAACAATAGAGAGCTGCGGTTCCATGCCCTCAAAAGAACTGGTTTCCAGGGCGTCTGAAGAGATCAAGCTGAAGGCAGAGAATCTGGTTTCCAAGCTGGCTGAGCTGTCATAGGCTCAATTATCTTTTATTTGGGCGGGGGTTTCCAAGCCAGGTCAAAGGAGCAGGGTTGAGGGCCCTGTCACGTAGGTGTTCGCGGGTTCGAATCCCGTCCCCCGCATTCGTTCGCCTGCGGGCGAACACTTCCCTTTTGCTAATTCCCCTGTTTTATATATGAAAGTCGATTTAGTGGATATATCCTTTCCTGAGGAGAGGGCGCTTCCCTGTCACCTATTTATCGAAAGTGACTTGGACTTGTCTTCGTTGAAATAGAATTTTTTTATCATTTTTGTCATAACAAATTGCGTCGCTTGATGCTGGTTTAGCTTAAGACTGCTTTAAGAGAAGTTAATGTCGCGTTGATATAAAGCTTATCGCGTCTTTACACTTGATTAAGTCGCGTAACTTCGGCATATTTTAGAGACTCGCTATTGTGCATGGTCAAGAAGAATGTGAGATATCCATTCATCGTTTTGGCCGTCCTGCCATCCATCCCGCAGATCGAAGAGATCCCAAACCAGATCCTTTTTAAGATCCCTCATTGAAAAAATAGCGGCCTTGAATCACGTTTTAAAATTAATTTTCGAGGCATTATGAAAATGGGTGATAATCTCAATTTCGCATTGATCTCCTTAACGTTTTTTGGTAGTCTACCTTAATTGAGTTTATATATCTTCATTGCCTAATTAAATGTTGGGAAAGCAATGAGCGTAAATCGATTAGTCTTAGCAGGTTCGTTTTGCTGGAACAAAGATTGCCCAGACTATGGCCTTTCAGATCACAAGAACATCATCAAGTATGGACGGACAGCAAAGTGCACTCAACGCAAAAAATGCACTACATGTGGACGAGTCTTCGTCGAGAATAAGGGGACTATATTCTATGGTCTGCTTCACAGTCCATAAGAGATTTTAAAATGCTTTGCTATGCTTGCATAAAGGAACAGTTTGGCAACCATCCATCGGATTAAGGGAATAAAAGAGGAGACAATTCTAGATTGGCTTCGCCAAGCAGCTAAACATATCGAAGAGATCGAGGCTTTGCTGCTTGCCGATTATACTCTGACACGTGTTCAACTGGATGCCATGTGGACTTATGTTGGACATAAAGGGGAAAAAGCGGACATCCCGAAGAACCAGATAGGGGCAGCTTCTGGCGAGGTACTGCCATAGATATTGATACAAGGTTGAGGGTAGGGCGAGCTATTGGAAAGAACGAGGAAGAGGTTGCTATGGCAATGATGTCACAAATTAAAGATCATGGTAATCCCATTGAACCTCCGGCGATATCAAGCGATGGAAATGACAGTTATCCAGAAGCAATGCTTGAGACCTGGGAAAGTTGCCGGAATACTCTGGCCAGGGACGACCACCAACTCGCAAACAAGCACCGCTTGGGTGGAAATGTCTTCAAGTGACTAAGCATCGGTCGAGTGGACGACTAATTGGAGTCACTTACAGGGCAGTCTATGGAGATCCAAAAGAGGTTCCTGGTCTGATGGGTTTTAATACATCTTATGTAGAGAGAACGAATCCCACTTCACGGCAGATGAATGAGAGGATGGTTCGAGAGACGCTATCATTTTCCAAGGAGAAAGAGATACTCGAAGCACCTTGCGTTTGAGAAGACGGGATTTATAATTGACGCGGCCAATCAAATCATTACGATTTGAGATTAATGAACGGGTGAAACGATGGCAAGCAAGATCGGCCGCTATGGCAGCTGATTTAACCGATCATGTATGGACAATTGAGGAGCTCTTGATGAGTGTCGTAATTCCCAAGTTTAACAACGCATAAGGGGGAGACTACCCCAAATTGAATCAGGTCAAAACAAATTCAAGACCTATTCATATTTAATAGAGCAAACAAGAACATTGTTCTATGAAGGCACTCCTCTTTGATCCCTTTGCCGGCGCATCAGGCGATATGACCATTGGCTGTCTCCTCGACCTGGGCGCAGACCCATCATTGGTCAAAGCCGCCATCCAGTCCCTAGGCTGCCAATTGGAGATTCATAAAGAGCAAAAGAGCCATATCCTGACCACTAGGGCGATAGTGACCTCTGATAAGAGATTCCACAGCATTGACCAGGCCGTTTCCCTGCTCCAAGATGCCAGCCTTGAGGCCCCGGCCAAAGAGCGTGCCCTGCGCATACTAGATACGCTCTCCTCGGCAGAATGCAAAGTGCATGGCGTTTCTAAAGAAATTGCGCAGTTTCACGAAATAGGGGCTATGGACGCACTGGCCGACATCGCGGGAAGCTGTGCCGCGGTTTGCAGCCTAGATGTGGATAGGATCCTCTCCCTTCCAATATCAGCTGGAGGAGGATTTGTCCAATCTGCCCATGGCCTCCTGCCCGTTCCCGGGCCTGCTGCCCTGGAGATACTTCGATCAAATCAGATTCCCTGGAGGGGCGGCCCAATTGATCAAGAGCTTCTCACGCCCACCGGTGCGGCCATATTTGCCCATATTGTGGATGAATTCCGGGATACATATCCATGCATCCGGGTAGAGAGTGTTGGCTATGGTGCAGGAAGCAGAGATCGTCCCTTGCCAAATGCCTTGAGAGCCGTGGTTGGCGATGTTTCGCACCACTATCTCACCCCCGACAAAGTAGTCCAGCTAGAGACCAATGTGGATGATGTCACCGGAGAAGTCTTAGGAGACTTAATAGACATTTTAATGGATGCGGGAGCCTTAGACGCTTGTGTGGCACCTGCCGTCATGAAGAAGGGGCGACCTGGAAACATTATCACAATCATAGCCCGGCAAGACGACATAGAGAGGCTGTCTGGGCTGATCATGCAGCAGACCGGCAGCTTGGGCATCAGGATCTTCCCTAGCCTCCACCGCTATGTAGCCAAAAGGGAGGCAAAGTCAGTGACTGTGAAGATATATGGCTCTTTGTACGAGGCATCGGCAAAAATCAGCCACATTGGAGACACTATAATCAATATCAAACCGGAGTTTGAGGACTGCAAAAAGATCGCCACAAAGACTGGGCTTCCTTTGAAAGCGGTGATGAGAATTGTGGAAGAGGAAGGGTGGAGGCAGGCAGAACCTTGATCGCCCTGCCGCTCCAATGCATTTGATGGCAAATCTGCCCTTGTCCAACCGCAGCAGTCATTATCGAATCATAACAGCTCTCATCTAACCACAGCAGCTATTTGTTCGACCTCCTGGAACTAACAAGCAATATATGCCATGTTCAGCATTCGATCAACCTTCACCGCGGCGACGGCAGAGCCGGTAACAATGGAGCCGTATTCGGTTGAGCCAATGGCTGCGGCCTCATTCCTAAGGAAGTTGCCAGCCCTAAAGCCGACCTTGGTTACTAGCTTGATCAATCTGGATTCTTGAGGATCTAGCGTCCCTAAATCCCAAACGATCTTCCCGCTGCCGGTGATCGTCCCAAGAGGTGCGCTGGACAAGTAAATCAATCCGGCCGGGAGCGTATCCGTTAAAGTGGCATTATGTAGCGTGCTATTTTCTGTATTCTTCACCTTGATTATGAAGGTCACCGGGAACATTACGCCTGCAACCTGGGGAAATGCCTTTTTCTCCACTTGCAGTCCCGCCCTAATGACGGTGAAATTCGCTGTGGCATTTGCAAAAACTTTGCCTCCTTGCTCCGCCATCCCCGTGGCCTGTACTGAATTTGTCAGATTACCTAATGCATCCTGATCTACACGCGCTACCATTTTAATGGAGACAGGCGTGTCGTTGGAGAGCAGAGAGCCAACATCATCCCAAGTTACTACTCTGCCGGTTACATTTTCAGTATGATTATCAGTGGAGACGAAGCTCATTCCTTCTGGAATGGAGTCTACAATTGTGACATTATGCAAGGCAGCATTGCCCGTATTTCTCACTGTTATATTGAATGTGGCATTTGAGGATGGTACTCCGGCCTTAGGATCCACAGTCTTGTCAACCTGAATACCTGGACTAGGCTCTTGCTCTCTAATTGTCAATCTGCCGCTTTCTAAAGGAGCCTCAATCACCTGCCAGAAAGGTCCCCATACGGGCGTGCCCAAAGATGCCCCTAACCTCTGGCCGGTGATGTTAAGAGCACTTGAGCTTCCCGCAGATGCTGAAGCATTAGCAGTGAGCCTGAGAACAGCTACAACGACATCTTCAGAATATTTGCCGAAGGTATCGTATCCTTCAAACATATACCTTCCGGGCAGCACTTCTTTGCAGCTATTATGCTCTTTATAGATGGATTTAACACAAGAGATGCCGGATATTACCTGAGGATCATAGTTTAAATAAAGACTTGACCCGGCTACAACTGGATCGGTCACATTCAGGATCACCACTCTCATATCTACGCTCTCTCCGGCACCCACCATAACAGATGGCAAATGCGGTGGAGCATCACTTAGTATGACCACACGGTAAGGATCCTCAGCCTGCACAACGCCAAAAAGGGCCGTGAGAATCATCATTCCCAGGCACATTGCTTCAAGATATCTTGGTATGTTCTTCATAAATCCCCCTCGATATTCAAACAAAGAAAGACAAAGATGGCTCTGATCCAAAATCCATCTTTGCCAGTGATAGCCTCATCATATTTTCCTCCAAGTGTATGAGAAAGCAGCCATTTGAGCATCTGATTGTTTCTTTCTAAGCATGTGCCAATATAACATTACTTTCTCATAATACTATTATAGTTAAAATCGCACTCTCTTTATATAAAGTTATCTCAAATCCAAAGACAGGAATTTCACAAACTATATTTTCTATTTTAGATTTTTATAATTTTAAATTGCATGTAAAGCCGCAGCAGATTAACCAGAAAAATGCGATCTTAAAGATCATCTATCGGTTAAAGGCGGCCAAAGGATTTCCTCAGGAGAAGCATATGATAAAGAAGCATTTGATCGCAACCTTGATTAATTTAAACCAGGTTGCTTAATTGGTGCTCCTATCATGCATTTCGATCTCTCGGCCAAAATCTTCCAGCAGGCAAAGCAACTGATGCCGGGCGGGGTCAGCAGCCCGGTCAGGGCTATCTCGCCGTTTCCATTTTACACTGCCCGGTCTGAGGGAGCCTATCTCTGGGACCTGGATGGCAACCGGCTGACCGACTATTGTTTGGCCTACGGCCCTATGATCTTAGGACATAAGCATCCAGCAATAGTTAAAGCTGTGGTGGATCAGCTTCAAAAAGGCTGGCTTTACGGCACTCCTAGCGAGCTGGAGGTCAAGCTGGCCGAAAGAATAGTGAATCTATATCCCAGCATTGAGATGCTCAGGTTTGTGAGCACAGGCAACGAGGCCACTATGGCAGCTTTGCGAGTGGCTCGAGGCGCTACAGGGCGCAATATGATAATCAAGATTGAAGGCGGATTTCACGGTGCCCACGACAGCGTTCTAATAAAGGCCGGTTCCGGAGCTACCACACTAGGAATTCCCGACTCCAAGGGCGTTCCTGCCGATACAGCTAAGAATACGCTTCAGATTCCTTATAACGATCTATCTGCCCTGGAACAGGTGCTCAAGAAATTTCCCGATGAAATCGCAGCTTTGATAATGGAGCCAGTGCTAGGGAACATAGGGCCCGTTTTGCCAAAAGAAGACTATCTCCAGGGCGTTCGTGACCTCACCAGGGACCATGATGTCCTGCTCATCTTCGATGAGGTCATAACCGGATTTAGGCTGGACTTGGGAGGCGCCCAGAGATACTATGGAATAAAGCCAGACTTGACTACCCTGGGCAAGATCATCGGAGGCGGATTTCCTATAGGTATTTTTGGGGGACGAAGAGATCTTATGGAGCAAGTAGCCCCCAGCGGCGGGATTTACCAGGCGGGGACCTTCAACGGAAGCCCGGTATCGCTAGCAGCAGGAAATGCTACTTTGGATGTTTTGGAGAAGAATCGAGTTCTTGATAAGCTGAACGCTACGGGAAACCAGATGTGCAAAGCATTGTCCGACATCGTGAGCGACTCTCGCCTGCCGTACAGCGTGACCGGCATAGCATCCATGTTCAAGGTTTTCTTCGGTAAACTGCCCTGGGACTACGCCAGTGCTCTGCGCTGCGACAAATCCGGCTATTTCAGCTTCTTCCGCAGAATGCTAGACTCAGGAATTTTCCTGACGCCCAGCCAATTCGAGACAGACTTTTTATCTGCTGCCCATTCGAGCGAAGATATAGAAGAGACGCTGGAGGCTTTTAAGTCAAATCTGAAAGGCTGATAGTAGGAAGCCGGGGAAGCCCATTGGCTTTGCGGCAGACGGAGATAGTATCAGATCGCCTGAAGACCCTGGGAGTTGAGACAGAGCTTTGCACGATCAAGACCAGCGGAGATGTCTTTCTGGACAAGCCCCTGCACCAGCTATCCGGCTGGGGAGTGTTTGTGGCTGAGATAGATGAGAGGATGCTCTCCGGAGAGCTGGATTTAGCAGTCCACAGCATGAAGGATATTCCCACCAAGAGACCTGCTGAGCTGGTCATTGCCGCTATTCTAAAGCGCGATTCCCCCTACGATATTTTGGTGAGCCGAGAGGGCCTTGACTTGGAGGGACTGAGAAGGGGTGCAGTCGTTGGAACCTCCAGCATGCGCAGGTCAGCCCAGCTCAAAAGAGCCCGCCCAGATCTTCAGGTTCGCAGTCTTCGCGGAAACATGCAGACCAGACTTCGAAAGCTAAACCAAGGCGATTATGACGCCATAGTGCTGGCCCAGGCGGGCTTGCAGAGGATGGGGATCGAGTTGATTTATTCCGTTCTGGACCCGAAGAGATTTGTGCCCTCTGCAAATCAAGGAACCATAGTAGTTGTGGCCAAAAGGGGAACACCGGCTGAAGAATGTGTAGCCCATTTGGATGACCTGGCGACCAGAACCGAGACTATGATCGAGAGAAGGATACTGGAGACAGTAGGGGGAGGCTGTGTGGTCCCCATGGCTGTTCATGCCGATGTAAGGGACAATGCAGCCCGGGTGGTGGCAGAGGTCCTATCCCTAGATGGATCCAGATTCGTGCGCATAGATGAGGAGATGCAAGTTGAAGGAAGCTTGGAGAAGTCAACAAAGTTGGCAAAAAAGCTAATAGAGGCAGGCGGCAAAGCCCTAATTGATGAGGCGGTGAAAGCGGTTGGCAAAAGGTAAGGTCTATCTGGTAGGAGCTGGTCCCGGAGATCCTGAACTCATGACTTTAAAGGCCAAGAGGCTGCTCTTGGAGGCAGATGTTGTTCTATTCGATAGGCTGCTGAGCCCCGATATGCTGAAGGATTTAAAGGACGCTGAGCTCATCGATGTGGGAAAGACCGCTGGAAATCATAAGCTCACTCAAGAAAAGATCAACCAGCTGCTCATTTCAAAAGCAGAAGAGGGAAAAGTTGTCGTCCGGCTAAAGGGCGGGGATCCATACGTGTTCGGGCGGGGTGGCGAAGAAGCTCTGGCCTTGCTGGAGAAGGGGATACCATTTGAGGTGGTGCCTGGTGTAACTTCGGCCATCGCCGCCCCAGAGTTGGCTGGAATTCCTGTTACACATCGGGGCGTTACATCCGCCCTTACCATTATCACTGGCCATGAAGAGCCTGGCAAAGACAGCCCTTTGGACTGGAATATCCTGGCCAAGCTGAATGGAACTTTGGTTGTTCTTATGGGCGTGTCCAGGCTGGAGAAAAATGTGGATGCTCTAGTCTCCGGCGGAAAACCGGCTCAAACGCCCGCCGCAATTGTAGAAAAGGGCGGATGGCCGGAGCAGAGATTGATTGCCGGTACACTGGAGGACATAGCATTTAAAGCAAAGGAAGCCCAAATCGAACCCCCGGCCATTTTGGTAGTGGGGGATGTAGTGAATCTGGCAAAGAAGCTAGCGCGAAAAAAGATAGCGATCTTCAGGCCAGAGAACCAGTTACAAGAATCTTCTGAACTTGCACGCCAGTATGGACTTGAGCCGATCTGCGCCCCGTCTATCTCCCTGGAAAAGAGATCCATGCCAGATGATCTGGAGCCACGTTTGGAGAGAGCAAAATGCATTGTCTTTACAAGCGCCAATGGAGTGGAGATTGCACTGCAAAATGAGATGATAAGATCTGGCCTAAAGGATAAGATAATATTCTCCATTGGACCCAAGACTATGCGGGCACTGGAAAAGCACGGCATCTCATCGGAGGTGCCAGATGAATACAGCTCTGAAGGTTTGGAAAAATTGCTCAGAAACAGGTGCGATAATGTGCTCTTCCTGAGAAGCGCCCAGGGAAGCCAGTATCTTTCGGATGACCTTAGGAAAGCCGGACTTATAATAGACGACATTCCTCTATACGATGTTATAGGCTCAGACGACCCCCGGCTGGACCATCTGATCGGCCGGGCCTCGACCATAGACATTTTCGCCTTCACCAGTTCTTCCACTGCCCGATACCTCTTAAAGCGAGCATCTGAACTCGGCCTGGAGAAGGAGTTGAGAAAAGCCTTGACCAGGGCCAAGGTTGCGGTGATAGGCAAGCCCACGGCAGCAGAGTTGGAGAGGCTGGGAATCAGAGTCGATGTGATGCCCGAGCAGTTCACCTTCGAGGCGCTCTTGCAGTCTGTACAACAAGATGATTTTCAGAGGTCTGAATGATAATCTTCTCCAAGGCTTTAGCTGACCAGGCCACGGTGTGGGAGGCTTTGAGGGCGTCAGAGACCTGCCAGAATTTGCCGCCTGAGTTACTCAGGTTCTCCGGGCAGGCAAAGCCGGTGGTGATGTGGAATCTGACCAGGCAGTGCAACCTTTCCTGCGACCATTGCTACCTGGATGCCGGAGCCGAAAGCAGAGACGAATTGAGTCTGGAAGAGGGACTCCAGCTCATCGACGACCTGGCGGACATGAGAGTCCCGGTGCTCATATTCACCGGCGGCGAGCCACTTTTGAGCCGGAACTTCTATGCTTATGCTTTTCATGCCAGAGAAGCGGGACTCCGAACCGTCATCTCCACCAACGGCACCTTGATCACTCAGCCGGTGGCCAGGCTGCTGGCCGAGGCGAGGATCAGATATGTGGGGGTCAGCCTGGACTCAGCGAAGCCGGAGATGCACGATCGGTTCAGAGGAGTTGCCGGAGCCCACAGCTGCGCCCTGCAGGGCCTCAAAAACGCCCGGGATGCCGGACTCAAAACCGGGCTGCGTATTACCCTGACCAAAGATAACTGGTTTGAAATTCCCGCTCTTTTAAACCTGGCTTTGGAGCAGAGGATTCCCAGGTTCTGTCTATATCATCTGGTGCCCACCGGCCGGGGCGCTGGGATTGTCGATCGGGACGTCACCCCGGAGCAGCGCAGAAGCGTAATCAAGCTGCTGGCGGAGGCTGCTGTAGAGCTGAAAGATCGGGAGATAGAGATCCTGACAACCGACTCCCCCATGGACGGAGCCTATCTGCTGGAGCTGCTGAAGGACGATCCCAAAAGAGAGCATGTTCGCCAGCTTCTGATCAACGCGGGAGGCTGCTCCACGGGGTCCAAAGTGGCCAATATAAATCACCGAGGAGACGTTCATCCGTGCCACTTCATGCCCCAGGTGGTGGTGGGCAACGTCCGAGAGCGAAGCTTCCGCGACATCTGGATAGACCATCCGGTTCCAGAACTGCAAGCTCTGAGGGAGATAAAAAGCAACCTTAAGGGCGCCTGCGGGAGTTGCGAATACCTGGAGCTGTGCGGCGGGTGCCGGCAGAAGGCATTTCACTTTATGGGCGATATGCTGGGCGAAGACCCTACTTGTATCTTGGGTAAGAGCACGGTTTAGGTTTTCCGCAATTTTTGCTGACAAGGATATGATCTTTGAACGCTCTTCCACTGATGTCAATTCTGCAACGCAAATTCATGATTAACCGAAAAACTTAATAAAAAGACCTGAAGATATGATCTGAGGTGAAAAAGATGGCCCATCACGAAGAAAAGAAAGAGAAGAAGGAAGAAAAAGCAGCAAAGGTAGAGCCTATTAAGCCAGGAGATAAGAGGGGCGGAAAGAAGAAGTCGCTGCTGGATACTTGCGAGTAAATTCTTTTACTTTTTTCCGCTTTTTACACCTATTTTTTGGGCCTAAATCCTTGCTTTGCTGAGCAGCTCTATCAGTTCTTCTGTCGTAAACTTGCCAATTAAGCTCAATAGCTCATCGGTCTTTTTATAAAAGTGTTTCAATGTAACGACTTTGGCCTGAAGATTTTCCACGCCCGTCCTGCAGGCAAGAAGATCTCTCTCTGTGAGATCCAGGGCATCGATAACGAGCTGGACTTCTTTTTTTATATTCGATAACAGCATTGCCTTCATCGAGTTCGGATCCGATATGGTTGCGTACCGTGATCGCTTGTCGCCAGGTACCACCACCCTTCTGACCAGGCCCAGACCCTCCAGGAAATTCATGTTGACGCTGATGGTGGACTTGCTGTAGCCGGTCTTCTCCACCAATTCATCCAGGGACATAGGCTGATCTGCCAGAAAGAGCGTTCCTCTCAGTACGCCGCAGGCGTCGCTGTAACCCTTGATCTTGGCGCATTGAACGCAGGCATCAATTATATGCATTTTAGCAGACTCACAACCAGGATCCTGATCCATCGATTAAGGAATTTACCACAACCTTTAAGTACATTTCGATTATTCCGAACGTACCAAATTTCATATCGAATCGAGTTCAGGTAGAGCTAATGAAAAGCATGGAACGTCTCGGCTACTGGATTGCATACAATCCCATTGTTATCATAGCAGCCGCCGTGATTCTGACCATTGCCTCTCTTCACTTTGCCCAGCAGATCGAGTCCCAGGGCATGACCACAGAGAGCATGGTGGGCAAGGACTCTCCTTTATACCAGCTGTACGATCATCTCTACGTCGAGAAGTTCGGAACGGAATCCATCGCCGTGCTCATCGAGGGCGACGGCATAACAAAGCCGGAAGCCCTGAAGGCCATGCTTCGGCTCTCGGATGGCATGAAAGTCGCGCCTAACGTCATCGGGGTACTGAGCATTGCGGACATTGTTGCAAATACCGAGGAGAGCAAGACGGGAGCCAGGGGCATTCCCGCTCAAGAGAGGATCAACGAAGTATTGACAAGCTCAGATAGTTCTCAAGCACTGGCTGCCATACTGCCGGATCTGAAGCATACCATGCTCTCCATCGATGTGCCGGTCACTTTGACGGAGAAGCAACTGGGAGAGCTTTATACGGAGACACAAGCTCAGGTCCAGATGGCCGATTTTCCGCCTGGCGTGGGCGTCACCGTCACAGGCAGACCGGCCCTGATGATGTCTATTATGAAGGTAATAAACGAATCCAACGCCCCAATTTTGGCTTTGGCCGGTCTGCTCATGGTCGTGGCGCTTTTTTCCACCTTCCGCCATGTTAAATGGCCGCTTCTGCCCATTCCTATCGTTTTCTTGGGAGTTACCTGGACCTTCGGAGCCATGGGGCTCTTGCATATACCGTTCACCATGGTATCCATGTCAGCCTTTCCCGTGCTAATAGGCATAGGCATAGATTATGCCATACAGTTCCATAACCGAATACATGAGGAGTTTTCAAAAGGCCAGCCGCCAGTAATAGCGGTGGTGGAGACCGTCAATCACGTCTCTATACCGGTGATGATCGCACTCATCATAACAGCTATGGGATTTGTCTCTCTCTTGACTTCATCCGTGCCTATGACCCGAGATTTCGGGCTCACCTGCCTTATCGGGCTTTTCCTTTGTTACTTATCAGCGCTCTTTGTAGGAGTGACATTGCTCTACATAGTCGAAAGGAGAGATTCAAATCACAAGACTGACCTGGAATCCAGCACAAATGTGCCAATCGAGACTGTCACGGGGCGGGCTGTAGAAAAAGCTGCTATGTTCTGCATTCAAAGATGGCAACTTATTCTGGGAGTGGCGCTTCTGTTATCGCTAGCAGGGACTTTTGCAGATACACAGGTTCCAGTAGATACCGATTTCAAGAACTACTTGCCTTCTGACCTCCCGCCCCTTATAGATTTCAGACATATGAGCAACGTCTTTGGGGGCACAGATGCCATTAAGCTCCTGGTCCAGGGTGATGATATAACACAGCCCGAGACACTCAAATGGATGGACGATTTCGGCAGCTACCTCAAAAGCTCTCGAGACCAGGTGTACGAGGCTGTAAGCATTGCTACTTATGTGAAGCAAGCAAATGGCGACGAGATTCCTTTGGATCAAACGTCGGCAAGAAAGATAATAGATAGCCTGCCTCCCACGATTACACAGAGATTTTTGGACGGCCATGACACCGCCATCATCGACCTTAATGTGGGACAAACGCTATCAGAGTTAGGGGTGGAGGGCACCGACCGACTCATTAAGGAGATCGACAAGGACATCGCCTGGCATCCGCCTCCACCAGACGTATCTGTTAGAGAGACAGGAGATCCGGTTGTAATGACCACAGTCATAGCAGCATTGACGACAGGAAGAACAGAGATGACCCTCCTGGGATTGGTGCTGATCTTCTTCGTGCTCCTTGTGCTGTACAGAGATTTGATTAAAGCTTTGCTCCCGGTTCTTCCAATGATGGTGGTAATTGGCTGGATGGGTGGAGTAATGTACCTTACAGGCCTAAAGTACACGCCGCTTACGGCCACATTGGGCGCCCTTATCCTGGGATGCGGATCGGAGTACGCCATCCTAATGATGGAGCGCTTCTATGAGGAATTGGGCAACATAGGGGAGCCAATGGAGGCGCTGTCAATTGCCTCCCGCAGAATAGGTTCAGCGCTGATAGCATCCGGTCTTACCACAGTTTTTGGATTTGGAGCGCTGATAGCATCCCCCTTCGTCATGACCAGCAACTTCGGATTGGTGACTGTCATGGCGGTCTTCTTCGCTTTATTCACCACCTTCACTGTTTTCGTAGTGCTGATGCTTCGTATGGAAATCCAGCGAGAAGTGCTGGAAAATGCCAGACAAGAATTCGAGAATGCAATTAGACTTATCAATAATCAAGCAAGGAGAAGGATGAATGGAAGTTAAGCATGCTTTATGCCTGGCTTTTATGCTGGCACTGCTAGCTGCTGCTCAGGCCAACGATTCATATATCCCATCATATACAGGTGGAGATAATTATTATAATTTCTTTGGAGGGCCTACCCTTTCCGCCAGCGTGAGCGGAACCGATGAGTTCGATCGCGGAGAAACGGTCACCTTGTACGTAGATCTCACCAACTACGGCAGAATAATGGGTTTCAAGCAAGATAGAGTGCCCGATACAGCCACAGAATATGCCCTAGCCAATGCTGAGCAACAAGAAGAGGCAAAGATTACAACTGCGCTAGGAATCAAGGCAACGCTCCTATCCAACACATCCCAAATAGAAGTAAAATCTGGGGATCAGGTAGTCCAATCCCTTAAAGCGGGAGATAAGACTACCAATCCGATGAAATTCACCATCAAGATCGCAGAGCATGCCCCTGCCGGAACCTATATGCTCGTCTTGAAGACTACATACGACTACCAATCCAATGTCCTGGTCTATGCCTCCAATCTGGAGAATATTCCGAATGTCAACCTGCCCCCTACATTCGTAAATGCTCAATGGTCCTACTTCTATAGCTATTCCACTCAAAATATTACAATCCCAATAGTAGTCAAGAAAAAAGCGGATTTCGAACTAATTGGAGCAAATGGGACCTTGGCCGCTGGCCAGAAGAAGGGAGAGCTGAAAGCCACCTATAAGAACATCGGAGATGAGCCCGTCTCCGATGCCATAGCCAGGCTCAGCATCTTCAAGCCGTTCTCCTCTATAGACGATCAAGCATACATAGGGTCACTCGATCCACAGCAAGCCAAAACCGTGATCTTCAGGCTGGATGTGGACTCAGATGCAACCCCAAAAGAGTATGGAATCAACAGCGAAATAAAATACACGGACATTACTGGCGATACGGTGATTTCGGAGAGCATGAAGATACCGGTAGTGGTTACTGCCGCAGCCCAAAGTTTGCTCTTGCCTGCGATAGTGATGCTAGTAATCATTGCTGCCGCTGGCGGGTATTTGTACAAGAGGAGGCAGAAAAGGACAGACGCATGAAGGCCAGATAAAAATCCCCGCATCCTCTTATATATCTTATCCTTATATTGGCTGCAGTCAAGAGTCCGGGAGGATTTAGAGTGGACAGAATTAAGCCTGCAAGTTGGCAAGATAGGTTTTGGGCCTGGATTATCGACGTGCTGCTTGTAGGTCTGCTCTGGCGCTTGACCATCTATTCTTTTGGCTGGGATGCCACTAGCTTGCCCGGCCTTGGATGCTACGGATTCATGACCTTTGTTTACTGGACGCTTTTAGAAGGTTATATAGGCCAGTCCCTCGGAAAGATGGCTCTAAACTTGGAAGCTGTAGGGCAATTTGGGGAACGTATTGGCTTTAAAGACGCCGCTATTGAGAGCTTTGGTAAGGCATTCCTGCTTCCGATAGACTGCCTGGTGGGTTGGGCGGCTTTGCCGGGGACTGGGCTGCGACTCTTTAACAAATTCTCGGATACCATTGTGGCCAGTCTAGATCAAAAAGGCACATGCATACTTATAAATCGGAAGAAGTAAGCGGCCACCTATCGATGGTGCTAAATGATTACATAGGCACAATCAGATAGCAAAATGCTTGGGCTTTGTGGGCAAGCCGCGAGCCATCTAATGCTGGCATCTAAGAACAAGATTGCGCCTTTGGACACTATAATCCGAATCTCGGAGACGGAGAGCAGGTTATCCAAATTCTTATCCAAATTCTTCCTTTTTCTGCCTGCTCTAGCACTTACCATTTGCCGTATCGGAGACTTATTAAAACCTGGTCCTCCAAGAACAGGTCGTGGGTGTGTACAATTGAAAAGATGCTAACGAATCGATGACCAGCAGTCAAATATCAGGAAAATCCCAAAGATCTGATTGTTCTCGGTTTTCAGCAACTCACATACACGATTCAAGAACATGAATAGCGGAAAGCCCAGATGGTTGGTCATGAGCAACGAAGAACTTTGCGCGTAAGGAAAAAGCTATCTCTTAGAAAGCCATCTCTTGTTTTGAAAAGGAGGGAGGCAAAAGCCTTGGTGTAGGAGGGGAAAAAATTATTTATCGACTTTTGCCTTATGCATATACCGACGATAAACGTATTTAAATATTTCGCTTGATTCAAACGGCTATGAAGACCTGATTTCCATATTGATTTAGCCCTGGCAAGAATGGCAATTGCAGAGCCTGTAAGCAACAATCAATGAATCGAGAATTTGGGTCGACTAATCGCTATGTAATCGCGAGATTTCGTTGATATCAGCTTTAATTCCTATCAAGCATATTGGACTTCCAAGCCAATAGCTTAATACCTACTGGCATGACATACATATAATCGGTGGGGAAATGAAAAGGATAACAATAGCAGCAATGTTTTTCGTATCCCTGGTGGGATGTGCAGCTTCTCTAGATGGATTTAGCAGCGTTGAGATGCGACCAGGCGAGGCTGCATTCGAACAGCTATTCAACCAAGGGATAGGGCAGGCGTGGATAGGTGGAAATCCGCCTTGGGCGCATGGGGAAGATAGAGCCATATCGGGTGCATTTTCAGCCAAATCAAAGAGAGTTTCATCGCTATATTCTCAGTATTTCCAGACGACTGCAGGAGCGGCTCCAAGTGAGCATATCACAACGCCTAAACAATTTAAATTGGCCGGCAATACTCCAACTACAGTATTCTTCAGCGCCCAGATGCAAGCTGTTCCATACCCCCAATACCAAACTTCTGCTATATACGCCAACGGCAATTCGCTATGGATTAAAGGATCAACCAACTGGACCCAGTATGCGCAAGTTCCCCAGGGAGCTATTCTGTCGCTCATATCAATCGCTTCCACTGCGGGCAGTGGTTACCTTTATGAGATCTATCCTAATGGCAACTTGACAAAAGAATCCTTCACATTCTATCCCTATAATCAGATGAGCATTCATGCTGATACCGTAGGACAGCATATACTGCTTTTCGCAATCGGCAATCAAGTGAGCAATGCTGTGGTTATAGATGTTATGGGCATTGAAGAATGGCAGCAACCATCATATCAGCCGCTAACTTGGCCACCAGGCCACAGTCCGTTTGCTTACTAGGCTTCAGGTTGTTAGACCATGATCGAGGAATTCGCAAGCATGCGATGATCGACGTATTAGGACAATGAGATCTACCGCATTATTTTTTGTACTATTTGCTTTCTCTGCAATAGAGGCGCTCTGCGTCAATTGGGATGATCCAGAGTCCCAAACGGTCGATGAGATGTTCGCTGGAGATTATGGCTCCGTTTATGGTAGTCTGCAATTTCCTCTCACCCCCCAAGCTTCAAGGGCAGCGCAAGCTGGAGAACCCAATAACGAGATTATAAACCTGCCAATCGGAGCAAACCACTCAACAGTAGCGGCGACTTCCCAACAAACTGAGAACCGGGACCAGAGCCAGATAATAGCCGCTCAGCCTGTTGTCACAAATGCGGCTGCCCAGATTCAATCCAGGCCTACTTCAGCTTCAGGCACTTGGCAAATGGAGATGGTTGGTGATACATCCCGAAATGCGACGCTTACTCTTTTCCAGAGCGGAGATACCGTTTTTGGAAAGGGGGAGATCAAGGAGGATTACAACACAACCCTCGCAACAACAGCTAGCGGCATAGTAGCGGTCGATAAGCTAACACTAGATTTAGTCGCTCTAGAAAAAATAAGTCTATATCGGCTCTCCCTGACAGTAAGCGGCGACTTGGTGGCAGGAAGTTATATTGAATTTAGCACCGATGAAGGGCCATTGACAGGAACGGTCAAGGGA
>JADDYB010000047.1_pt1 | contig 34348 bp, 48 predicted proteins | sample 8641941 | NCBI WGS metagenome assembly JADDYB01 (sample SAMN16275377, study PRJNA637457) | freshwater sediment metagenome | isolation source: Lake Kineret sediment | place: Israel: Lake Kineret | collected 2013
AGTCAAAAGCAGAATTGCCTGGTGCAAACATCCCATGGGGTGTATCCGGTAAACAACCCGCGATATTCATGATGGACGAGACGGGTGCAACCACGCAAGGTGTCGCTGTCCGTCCCTTCGGTGCGTACGTAAAAACCGGGGTGGGAGTTTCGACTCCTGCAGACACGTTGATCATTGGAGGCGCTGCAGGTGTCCAATATGGTCCTTCGATTGTTGGAACCGATCGGCTTGTTGGTGGGGGAAAGGTTGCGAGCAAGGCACTGTCATCACCAGCACCTACATACATGCAACAGAACTATCCGGGTGGCGTTCGTGAGCTTGGCAACCTTCTCCCGGCTGGAGGAACTTCTGTTCCAATACAGCAGCAGGCGGGTGTGGCGGCGATTAACGCGCTTGCGAACTTCGGGAAGGTCATGGGCATCGATGTATCTGAAGCACAACAGCGGGTCCAGGAACAGACTGGTGCTGCAAAAGGATACACCTACCAGCAATCGGTTCAGCCGTTATCTGAAGGTCTTGTAAAGAACCTGTACGTCCCGGAAGGGAAGTACATGCAGCAAGAACTCTCGAACGTCAAACTTGGTGTGAGTGCTCCGGGTGAATATGCGATCTACAAGGAGTTACCGAAAGGATTCGATGGCCAGACGAGATACACCAGAGATGTCAACACCGGTGAGTTGACACAATACCAGTTACTCGGTGGTGGTGGTCGTGCCGCAATTCAGTCCGGGACTGTCGGCACTGCAGCAGCTACCAAAGCGGTATATGGCGAAGGTCGGGTTGGATTTGGCGACCTCGTTCAGCCGCAGGTAATCGCACCGGGAGCCATGGCAAGTCCGCTTACGGCAGGTCAGATTGCCGGAATTGCAAAAACCAAGGATGCCCGGGATATCCTATCCGGACTTGGTGCAGAGGGATACGGGGGTGTTGTTACACGCCTTGACAACAGGACGCTCGGCACAATCACTTACGAGGACGTATCCAACCGTGCAGCATGGAACCTTGCAGCGTATCTTAACCCGACAGATGTGAACAAGTCAAAAGCAGAATTGCCTGGTGCAAACATCCCGTGGTCGATATCCGGGAAACAACCCGCGATATTCATGATGGACGAGACGGGTGCAACCACGCAAGGTGTCGCGGTCCGTCCCTTCGGTGCGTACGTAAAAACCGGGAAGGAAGTTTCGGCTCCTGCAAATACGTTAATCATCGGAGGCGCTGCAGGTGTCCGATACGGTCCTTCGATTGTTGGAACCGATCGGCTTGTCGGTGGTGGGAAGGTTGCGTCGGTTCCACAGACCACACAGACACTCCCATCTCCGTTTGTCTCAGGAACCGAAATAAAACCAACGGGTGAGATTGGTATCCCGTTCACTGAAACGAAAGTGAGGATTCCATATGTCAGCGACCTTCTTTCATATGTCTCACCATCAGCGTTTGTCAGTGGCAGAGCATCATCTGTCGAAGAAATCAACCCGAAGAAAACTGGCGGGATTGATTATGCAAACGTGTTCATCCAACCCGAGACCAACAAGCCGACGCGGACACTGATTGAACGTGTTGGTGAACCGAAAGTTACGACCGCATACAACCCGGCCACCGGAGTGTTTGAAGCAACTGCAACCCAGGATCTCAAAGCTACCACGCTGCCGGAAACCAAGACTGTGTACACTTTCACTGGAACCGAACGCAAGAGTGCGTATGACAAGATGCTCGACGAGAACTTCCGAAAATACATCCCCGATGTTGAGACAGGAGAAAAGGCATTGGAAATCTCGCAGTTGTTCAATCCGTTAAACCAGAGAGAAAGTATTTCGGGAGTTGTATCAAGATCGCTTGTTTATGGGGCGGCGGATAGACTTGGTATCGATACCACTGAGCTAAAACGAGCTGGAGATTATGTAACAGCGTTAACAAGCCCGACGAAAGGTCAGTACCAATTACTCTACGAGCGACCGGAAACCATGCCGGTGTCATATGCACTCGGGGGAGTGTTCGGAGCTGGGACCCGTGGTCTGGGTGCAGTCGCAGCACGATCGGAAGTCCTGACAAAAGCAGCACCGGCAATATCGAGAATTGCAAATGTTGTATTACCTGCAGCATATGGCGCGTCGATAACCTACGAATCAACCGGAGGTCTGAAAGAGTTGGCTCCGGAAAACATCGCGGCGATCCGTGCCAGGGCAACGCAGGAGATATACCCGATGGCGAAAGGTTTCGGCGTGGGGTATGCACTACCGGAGATTGCTGGTGCTGGAAAACCAACTATCACGTCTATTTCTAGAACTATGGCTGGAGAGTCAGCAACAACCACAGAACTAATGAAACCATCATATATCGATATAATAAAATCTAATCTTCCTACATATACGGGATTAAAAGCAAAATATATCGAAGCACGAACCCCTGGGACTGCCATGTCAGCTCCTGCTGCAGCAGAGAGATATGTAAAAACGGGCGCTGAACGATCTACATATCGATATGGAACAACCAGCAGAGAAAATCCCTCTCTTGCAAGGAATCGTGCAAATACCGAGTTTTATCGTGAGCGACTTCAATCACGCCCATCGAGTCAGATGTCTGCAAAAGATCCTATGCTCAAAGTCATGGGAGAACAACCACGAGAGTCAAGAATAGGTGTAACTGCGATGGGGGGCAAATCGGAAATAACCGGATTTTTAGTTCAAGAGTCACCACTTATTGCAATGCGCGACGTTGCACGAACTGGGCAATCAAAGATCGCGGGAATGCTTGCACAATATCAAAAAGCTCCACCTGTAAAAACACCTTATACGGGCGTTGAAACGAAAACTCCAGGAGGTGTGTTAGCATCAAAGGTCGAATCAATATCAGTATCAGAACCAGCACAGACTACAAAATTAGAGGCGGGATTTAAACCACTACAGCAACGGTCCAGACTGAAGTATTTAGAGCAGGAGCAGGTCTATTATCGTGTTCCAGAAGGAATGACGAGACCTGCACCTCAAGAGTCAACCGCATCGCTTATAAGAATGCAACCAGATATGCTTATAAAAGTAGTTCCGATGTCTGCACTGGCATCTGGCACAATGCAATTACAAGAAACAAAAAGAGGTTTACAAAATGTTCTCTCAACGAAATCGAAGGAAATCGGATTGGCAGTTGAAACCGGATTATCGAGAACGAGGATTAGCAATCAGCGTTCGAGAACGGGACAGGAGCAACGCAGTGGCATATCAGAAGATCAGGTCAGCAAAACGTCTGTCGGGGTCCTGACTGCGCAAAAGCAAGCAACTGCACTCGATAAAACACTTGAACGCACTGTTGGTACTACAGGAGTATCACGCCTATCACAATCGTTTCAGATAACTGTTCCAACGAGACTTACAACAACAGATAGAATAACCACAACCATTACCGGCAAAGTCCCTCCGCCACCACCTCCACCGGTCCCCCCATTGGGTTTTGCGTTCCCCAGTTGGGGCACACCATCGGGTGTCGGTCGCAGGGGGATGCCGCGAAAGTATACCGAAGTCCTGGGATTCGAGTACGCTCGCACAAAACCGATCCGTAAAGGCAAGTCGCCCTTTGCAAGGCGCGGTGTGATATAGACAAGTATACTTTTTTGGTGCAATAAACGACCGTTTGTTCCGATGCGAAAACTAATATACATTACACACCCACTATAACTGTGAAAATGGGGGTTTTGTAAGAGCATGTCAAAATTGGGATATATCCGGGTTTCGCGTGAAACACAAGATCCAGAATCGCAAAAACTTTTGATGCGTGATTTGCAGATTTCAGATTGCGACATTTTTGTTGATGAAGGGATCTCTGGCTGGACCGAACCGAAAGACCGACCAGTCTATAAAAAAATGCTTGCACGGATTTCTGATAAATCAAAAGAACCAGTTTCTGAGATTGTATTCAGTGAGTTTTCCCGTTTGGGAAGGAACGCAAAGGATTCAATCTATGAATTAATCCGTCTTGAAAAAGATGGAATTCATATCAACTCGTTATCCAGCCACGAATCTTTTCTAAACACTATCCCGGCTGAGGTACAGCTTACAGTTCTTGCAGGGATGCTTACCGGTGCTGAGATGGAACGCAAGCATATCCAGGAAAGAACCAAGTGGGGGTTAAAGCGTGTCCGTGAATACGGATCGAAGTCTGGGAAACCTATGGGAAGGCCAAGGATTATCATAGAATGGGATAAGGTGCAGAAAACGATGGAGCAATTCAAAGTTCCCGAGAAGGTTGCAGCTCGTATCTGTGGATACAACGAGAGCACTTTTTACAAAGCAAAACGAGAAAAAATTGAGGACTCACAAAAATGACGACAACCGAGCAATTAAATGATCCAGAGTATCGTTGGTATCATAAGGAAGAGATGTCAAAAATAATGCCGTTTACTTCAGAAAGAAATCGGTTGGGTATATTGGTTCTAGATTACCAAAAAACAACCAAAACTATTGGAAAGCATATAACTATATTATTGTTTTTTTGTGCACAGGTTATGTAATTTCATCATAAACCATATGTAGGTTTATACAAAAAAGGAATCATTGCCTCTTCTTTTTCACATTTGCGACACGCAGCGCGATTGCAACACTTTGCCTCCGCGATCTGCCGGTCCGCATAAGTTCAGCGATGTTATCGCCAATATGTGTTTTTCCTTTCTTGAGAGGCATAACGATCAGAAATTGAACGGGTCCATGAATCCACCGCGTCCGGGTGGCTTCTTCTTCTTTGGAGACTTGGGACTTACGAACTTGCCCATACCTCCACCGCCAATTCCGGCGAATGGATCTGGGAACGAACCCGGCCCTGGCGCATGGAACTGGCCGGCGCCCATCTTGCCACCACCTTTGTTCTGCCGCTGGACATTGCGGGCGATCGCCTCAACCTGCTCGCGGGTAAGCGGTTTCTGTGTCCCGGGCTTCGGGTTCATCTTCTCAATATTCTTCTGCCGGATGTTCTGGGCAGCACCGATCGTCGCAGACTTCACTTTGCCGGCAATCGCCCCGCCGACTTTCTGCTGAAGCGTGGGCATCTGGCGTTCTTTCACGATACGTTGCTGTTCCATCTGATACGCGCGTTCACGTTCCTCGTTCTCGATCTGTTGGGTTGTAGGTTGCTGCTTACCGACAGCTTCGCGCCGTTCGTGTTCAGCAGTTTCTTTACCCTGGTTCGTGGCTGATACAATTCTTGCTTTCACTGTCTCAATAATACCCATTAAATCCCTCCGCGTTGTGCCTGCCCGGCATTCAGGGCAAAGTTGGCACGATACTTGGTCTTTGTCGTTACGATCACAACACCGCGATACCCGACTTGCACCGGGTTACCGATCGGTGTCCTGATAATAGCCTGCAGGATACGTTCAGGTATACGCTGGTTTGGCGGGATACCAAGTTCCTGATGAAGTGCGGTATGGACGGGTTTTGATCTTGGAGGATCTGCCCAGTTCTTCATTGCCAATCACTTCCCGGAAAATGCTCCGAGTAACCCGACGGTTACACCGCCAATCACCGCGATGCTGCCGAACGTCACCATCCCCTGTGCCAGCGTGTTGAGTGGCTGGTTAGAGTAATGATACTGCAGGCGCCTGTTCGGCTGCCTACGGTAAGGCATAATCTCAAAAGGGTTTTTTCTGTAGTGCATTTTTTCCACCTTGCGGAAATTATGGAATGACCCGGCAATTACCGGCCAAGGACATTCCTGAATGTAGTTTTCGGAACTTTGGCAATCTTCTTGCCGGTGCGTACAACCCCGGCGCACTGCGGGATATCCGAACATTCGCGGGGATTTGCTTTGCGCATAGCTTTCCGTGCGTTAAACGTAAAAATACACCTGCCTTACATTGAATATATCTTCAGAGTTAATAAGGTTGCTCTTAAAAAAAGGAATGGGGATTAGTGAACGAACTTGTATGCCAGCATTCCGATACAGATTAATGCCGACATAATCAGGATGATATAGGCATAGTTCGTCATTGAACCATCAGCCTCATCAGCCTCGCGCTCGGCAGCCTGCCGGAGATATCCGTCCCACATCGGCTGGATATGATCGCGGGGGATGGCTTTGTCGATGCGGAGCCACGATACCGTATACGTGGGTTTCAGGAATTCGGCAACTCCCATCCCGGCAAACTTTCCCTCTGCAAGATATCGCTGGAACTTCCCGAGCGTATGGACCTGATCGCTCTCGTTCATATCGTTCCACAACATAGCGATACGTTCAATCTCTTCCCTTTCTCGAGATGTGGGGTCAGTCCATCGTGCTCCGTCAAATATGAGATCGGTGAGCACTTTGCCGATTAATCCCGAAGGAGCATAATCCCAATCCCGCTGCGCCTCTTTCGCTTCTGCAATGGTCTCATCGAAGATCAACTTCGCTTTCTTCTCGCTCTTTAACAGGAAATGCAGGTTCTCGTTAAACAGGAACGCCGACCCAATCTTGTAAAGGTGTGCTTTGAAATGACCGTGCAGCGGAGTCAGCGGCATCCAGAAGAAGAAATACCATACCGCATATGAGCCGGCTGTAAAGATAACAAGTGCCAGGATCAACCAGAAGTACAGTTGCAGCCCCAGGAACGTGTTGTTTAACGCTCCGTCGAATAATAGGTAGTTCATGGTTTCCCTCCGGTTCCAACACCTGGTATCGGGATACTCGGAAGGTCAGGTGTTTTTGATGTGACAAACATATAACACAATGCAATAGCGATGATCCCGAACGCAAGACAGAGGAATACTGGCATCGCTTTCTCCCAGATAGATTTCTGCGGAAGGTTGATGTTTAGGTCACGGCTGTCTTTCAGGCAAGTACCTCCAAACTGTCCCGACGTGCGATTCTCCGGTGTGAACTTGTATATGACTGCCGGATCATACTCGCCATAAATCGGGATCTCAACCCCGTCGGGATGACGGTGCTGAAGTATTTCTCGGTGCGCAACATATCCCTTATAATTAACTATGGCATCGGCTGGATTCTTGATATCACAATTTATATCTTCTGCGTTATACTGTTCGCACATATTTACAATCGCCATCTCGGCAATCGGATCTTTCGGATGGTCGAATATTTCCATGACGAGCATGATACTCTTGTTTCCGAGCATCCCGACGGAATAAGGTGATACCTGTAACCACTTTGCAATCCGTTTCTTGTCGAAGAATTGCAATACCTTCTCGATATATTCGAGTGCCTGGATTGAGAAGGCACGGTTCATCCCGAACAACATTACCTGTTGCACCCGTTCGTTACCCGCCCGTGATGCCTGACCATGACCTTGCACCGGTCGCATGACAAGGAACTTATAAATCCACCAGAAGTTCGTGCCGATCATTATGAGCATCAGCACTACGATGATCATTAACCATACCGGGAACGCAATCCCCTGCGGCGCCCAGTCAAACAGCGGGTCCATAACCATCCCGGGCGGGAGAGCCATTACGTCTGCCATTATCTCCCTCCGAATAATCCGAGTAACCCGCGACGCCCGGATGCTGCAGCACTCTGGTTCTCCTCGGCTGGCATCACGACATTGCTTTTCTGGTTGATGTTCTGTCCCATAAGCCAAGCAGCGTCACGCATACCGACTTCTTTGTTATCCACTCTCGATCGGGCAAGGTTTAACCGTAACAGAAACTTCCGCTGGCGTGACTTTGCCCACATCTCATTGCCGTCGCCACCGGCAATCGCTTCGATCTCGGCATACTCGCGGATGAACCAGTTGTATTCTTTCCCGGTAAGATTCGATTTGGCCAGTTCTTCGAGCAGATCGGTTTCTGTCATCCAGAACTTATCAGCATCCGCCCCCTGCGGCACCTTTACACGTAACCAGCGGTCAACCCGTTTGATATCCGGCTGCCCCCCAGACATCATGAGTGGGTTATACCCTCCCATCATCTGCTGTTCCATGGCAAGTTCCTGTTGCAGTTCCATATCGGTCATGCCGGAACCATCGCCAATCATCTGCTGCGTTTGCATGGGACTGCCCATTCGTAACGCTCGTAGCTGTTCTGGTGTCATTTCTTCCTCTCCTTCTCTAACGGGATGAGGAACGCATTGCTCTCCATGTTGCCGTAACCCGAATACACGAGGAACCCGATATCGTCAAGAACCTGGTCGCATTCTTCCTGCCCGGCTGCCCAGTTTTCCTCGACATAACATTGCAGAGCCGTCTGTGCGCGGGTTTTACAGTACTCGATAAGCTGATCGTATTTCTGTTCCCCGCTGAGTATCAGTGCTGTCTGCAAAGACGATACCAGACTGCGGGTATTGGGGATCTTCACCTTAGGGTCAATGCTGCGGGCAAGCACAAAGAACGCCCCGATATCACTCTTGAGATTATCCGGTACGGACTCAAGCGCTGGGCTTACCATTTGCAGCCTCCTTCTCCATCAGTTTTAACAATTTCTGTTTTTTATTGTATTCGGAGATGCACTGGTTCACTCCGTATTCAGTGATACCCCCAACCTCTTTGGCGATTGACCGGACACTGCGTTTTTCACCGACATACAGCGCAACAACATCGTTATACTTATCGGAGTATTTCTTCGGGATGGTTGTGCCTTCCTTGATCATATCCTTGTTGCGCGGACCTGACTGCGCCATCGACTTGAACTTGGCAGAGAAGACTTCTCCGAGATTGTCGGTATGCGACTTCCGCACCTTATCGTATGCGTTGCACCACTCATCAGACGGTTTATTGGTGAACCACCTGGTCATACGAACACGCTCATTGGCGATGTTGAGCCGGAAATACTTTCCGAACTGGTCCCGCTTACCCTTCCCGAACCCCATGTGGTTACCATGCGACATTCGGTATACTTTCACGGCATTGAGTGTAGTTCCAGGGATCACACCCCCGACAAGGATACCCATATCGGCATACCCACGGACAACCGAATCGATCAGGTTCGATGCCACGGTGTTGATGATAATACAGTGACGGTAAATGCGTGCCGTTGTCAGGATATGGTTGATGTACTGGTTTTGCTGTGTCTGGAAACTGCGGGCGTTTGTCGTAACGCTGGCATCATCGATGATGAATACCTGCCGTTCTTTTGCATTGAGCTGTTCGGGCGAAAGCAGTTCGAGCGTTCCTTCCGGGTCAACACTCCTTACGTTGTTGATCGTGAAATGGTCGCCGGGTTTTGACCCGTCGTAATACTGGAACCGTTTATCGATCTGTTCCCCAAGATACCCGCAGACATACGACTTGCCAACACCACGGTCCCCGTAGACCATCACGATCGCGTCCTGGGTATGGTCGCTGACAAGCCTGCCCATGATCCAGCCGATAACATCGTTAACAGGAGTGGTATCGACAAGACCGTTTACTGCAAGATAGTTCTTGTATTCAACCCTGGCTTCGGCCATGGTAAGGTCGTTGGCAAGACCCTCCTGTGTGCCTCGCCAGTTGATGATCGCCTGGTTGATGTATTTACTCTGGTACATCGCCCTCGTCACCGCCATTGACTACGGTATCCTGCGGGGTTGCTTCGGCAGTCTCACCGACATTCTTCAGAAGTTCGGTGATATCTTCGGTGGTCCTGACTTCACCTTTGAATATCGCCATCTCAATCCGTGCACGTTTCTCGGCATTGCGGATCTCCGATGCGTGTTTGTAAAGGTTGAGTTTCTCGATCTGCATCAGCGTGTTCATATCGGTAGAATCGGCAAGGGCAGACCCATCGTTCTGTGTGATGTTAAGTGCAGAGTCAAGGAACCCCACACATCCGGACACTACAGCGAACCCTTCAATGAAGTTCTGGTGCTTCTTTGATACCTCGCCATAATCGCCTGCAGCAATCTTTCTGCGGAGTTCCCGCATATCCATATCGATTACTGCCCGCCGCTGTGCCGATGGAATACACGCCCGGAGAAAGAACACGAACAGGGTGAACGACTCCAGGTTGCCATCCTCGAACGTATCGGTCATCTTGGTCATGGCATCAAGATAAAACTTTAAAAAAAGCCCGTTTACGCTTATCGTATCCGGTGCTTGCATATAGTTTGCCATAAAAATATATTGTGTGCGGAAAGATAAATACGTTGTTAAAGCCAACCATATTTTTCGTATGCCACGATGCTTTTATTACCAATGAAATGAATTATCCACTATGGCAACCAAGAAACCCGGGACTGTTGTAAAGGTTCATTCGTTCAAGCGGAAAGTGCCACGGCACTATAACACCAACCGACCTCCGCGCAAGTACTGAGATACCTTTATTACTATACATGCAAAGATAACACTATGCGCTATCAAAAGCCATCTTTTCTCTTTAAGCGACCAGGGCAACCCGGGATCTATGATTTCGAGCAGGTCAGAAATCTTAACGTCAACCGGAACACAATGCTGGAAGTTATCGAGGTTGAACGCCAATCGTTTTCGAGAAAAGTTGGGTATATGAACCTCGCATCAGTCCTTGCGAAGTTCAAGTAACAATCAGTTTTTTCCGAAGTGCTGTTCCATAAAATCGGAATAGATCTGTCTATCTTCGACGCTTTTCTTATCCATACCGAAGAGATACTTGATATCCTCTGAAACGATGGTAAGATATCGCCTCCACGAATCGGGGATCTCCATCTTCGGCACAACCGATACGATCGATTTCTGTATTGGTTGTTTCTTATTCGCCATTCCAGAGAGCTTACGTCTCTGCTGTGGCTGCTTTGACCATGGCCATCTCACGGGAGCACCTCGATACCGTAAATAAGCGATACGCCCCACGACATGAAGACAAAAACGAATGTTGCGATAATAACCACTCCTGCTAAAATGAGGTTGTCGAGATGTGGGAATGCGTGCTCGTTCTGGACGACAGATCCCATGAACACAAACGCGATCAGCGACAGCATGATGTCAGGTATACCAAGGCAAAGACTTGTGAGTGTCACTTTTTCTTCCCCCTAATGTAGACACTTCGGATGTAAAGTCCGGCACAAATAAGAATAAGCAATGTCGTTCCTACGATAGCAATCGTCACAATTTGCTCCGCCATCTTATTCCAGTTCTCTTCAGATACTTTCCGCTGTGCTTCAACAACCTGCTCCTCCGATGGTGTCACAACTACGGTCACGATCTGGGTTGGGCCGGGTACCTGAACGATAACCGGTGTCGGTGTTGTCAGGTTTGGTTTCCACGGGTTCTCGTCATTGATATACTTCAGAGTAGCGTTCGGCCTGAACGAATCGGCTGGCATAGTGCTCACCGGGAAGTTCGATACCACGTTGCCCCCGATAGGTGTCGTTCCTGAAACGGTGTGGATGCCGTCAGTAAGGCGGTTCCAGAAGATCGGGATGTATACCTGGAAGTACCGGAGATTTCCCGGGTTGCTTCCCTTTGCGACCGTAGTATACGTGCTCTGGTTAATTGTCCGAGCGTTCTGCAGGTCTTTGTCCATATAGAACGTAAGCGTTGAACCTTCCATTACGTTCGTGTAACCTCGGACATCCCACATTGAAACTTCGCCATCATCGGGAGTTATGTGGAAGTCAGGACGGTTCGCAAGAGGGCGCTGAACCATATCGCTGATGCGGATAGACGGTTCCTGCACTTCGATCTTGTAAGTTTCATACTTGTCATCGGTTCCGGCAACCATGGATTTCAATCGCTGGCTGACAAGTGTGGGAGTCAGTCCGGTTAACGGGATATCGTTCACGTTCTTCCATGGGGATACGAGCCTGTCGGTTTTGTTATTGTAAGACGCCTCGAAAATGCCGTTTCTTCCAGGGTATTGTATCACAAGCTCATATCTGCCAATCTCAAGCCCCCACACCTCTCCAATGCCCAATATGGTCGTGTTAGATGACGATATGCGGTCGAATATTCCGACCTTGTTACCGAACACCCACACTTTTGATTCCCCGAGGGTGTTTATGATAAGCGGATCTCCCCTTGCAACCACATAATCGCTGACGTATTGTTCCGGAACGATCTGCGGGGTTGGCGTGACGACAGGGTAATACGTGGCGTTGATACTCTCGGTGGTTGTCCTGATTGTCCCGTTCGGGAACGTCATAGTGCCGTTGAAGTTCCGTTTCTGGACGATGAATGCGACGTTATACCCGCTCCGCTCGAACTTGTTATCGTACTTATACCATTTGCCCAGCCGGCTGCCAAACACTTCCGGGTCGAGATAGAACTGGTAGTATCCGATCTTTCTGTCGGGCATGGTAATGTTGTAAGACGGCAATGCGTCGTACATGTCGTGGCCATCCCAGTATGCAAGCTGGGGATATGGCGGGACCACTCCGGATACGTCGATGTAATCCCCGACATAGACAGTGGCGCCCTGCTCAACCATGGGGATAGGAGTTACTCCTGGTGTGGGGGGGTACAGAACTTCCACGTAGGATTCGTTTGCTGCAAAGACATGCGGCGTTACAATCCCAATAAGGACAATAATCGCCATGCAGAGCAGCGATGTTGCTCTACTCGTCATCTTCATCCGCTTTGACTGTAATATCTCTCACGAACGTTATTGCATAGTGCCAGAGACCATAGACGCAGAGCACCGTTAGAAAACCAATAATAGCGAAGTCGTTTGATGCTTTGATACTGTGTGTCATCTCATACATCGCGTAGTACAGGCAACCCCCCCCAATAAGCATAAGGGCAACTGAACCGATAAGAGCGCAGCCTTTCTTCTGTTTACTTGTCAACGGGTGCATCTGGAGTCACCTGGATTTCGGTATTTGCGATCGGCACAATCTTCTCGATATAATCCAGCATGGAAACCCCGGCAATGGCGGCATTGATACGGATGCGGGTTCTGGTCCTGCGATAGACACCGGTGATTACTTTGTCATCCGGGGATTCCTGCACGGGTCGATCGACCTGCTCTGCTATATTACTATTCTCCATATAGATTATTCAGCGGTATAGGATATATAGTTTATCGGGATTTGGTCATTACCATAAGGAATACGATGCCCGCGATCATCCCGAGACCCGCGAGGACTATTACCAACCCCCCCGTTCCCGCACCGGCAACCGCTGTCGTATTCGATACAAGCGTGTTGGTCGCGTTGCCCATCGAGTTATACGTCTGGTTGTTGCTGTCGATTACCTGCGATGACGACGATGCGGCTGCAAACAGGATCATCCCGGCAATGAGCGAGATCCCTACAAATCCGAGTAAAAGAGCCTGGAGTTTCATTTTCTTCCCCTGATGATGAACAATATCGCAAACAGGACTGCCAGCACCGGTATTGCTATTGGTACTGGTGTAGGTTGCGGTTGTAGATAAGCGTATTGTGGTGTGCAAATCCAATAGCCTATCTGGGCCATGCTGGCATACGTGGTCCCAGCCACATTCAGGCGGGCTGTTCTCGGGGCGGCAGATGTTGTCGAGGCATTGACGCGAATCAGCAGCCGTTCCCCGGGTTCGAAGTAAGTATAATTCCGGCGGGCATAGGATACCAGATACTCTGTTGGGGTGGCAATGTTATTAACATCTACGGTTCGAGGCACTCCATAGAACAGGCGAGTTTCTATACCTGTGGTGGATACCTTGTACGGGATGAAATCGAATGTTGTCACCCCGACTGCCGAGGATACGTTCAGATAAACACGGTATCTGGTCAGCCCAGGAGCCATGATCGCTCCGGAGTCAAATGGCTCTGTTACAAAATCTCCAATTGTCTGTTCGCCTGTTGCTGCCGAAACTGTTGCTGAAAATAGAGCCCCGTCCTGTAGCTGCGGGTACATGGCAAACTTGTTGTATGCCCCACCAAGGTCGCTGGAATCATTCCAGAAGAAAAAGTCTGTATCTGCACACGCATGTATATTTGGGGGAGTGACCGGTGAGGGAAATGCAAATGTCGGCATTGTAACGCATACCAGCACCGCGAGTATTGTAAATAGGATGCGTCTATTCATCTCCACGACCCGAATCCGAGTTGATTTTCAGGTATATGCGATATCCATTCAGAAGTGATAGAATGAATACGATCAGCGCCGATATTGTCACAAGTTCGTTGTGGTACAATGTATGGATTACCGTGACCTGCGACGTTGAATCGATTGCGACGCCGGTAACATAATCGATCGTCCGGCTTGTCCACATGGTTATGAACGACGCCATGATTGCGATGATACCACACATGTCGTCAGAGTATCGATACGATGCCACGAGCGTGACAATGGCCAGCGCGAACATGAACATGAAAATGTTGCTCGGGATGTATCCATTTTGCTCAAGCAACGTGGATGCAGAAACGGTGACCGCAGATACAGATGGCGCGAGCAGGACCAACGTGGCTGCGATAAGAAACAATCTTCGCATAGTGTTATATCCTTTCATATGCTTTATTTATGTTTGCATAAAAACAGGCAGGGTTATTCCTGCTCGGGATCTTCCTCTTTCTTTTCCGGCTCGGTTGGGGCAGGTTGCTGTATGGTAATACCTGATACCGCTGCCTCGACAACGTGAGGTGACAACATCATCGCAAGAGCATTGATGTAGATCGGTTCGTCTCCCACATTCCTTGCCCTCTGGATTGCAGTTAGGACGCTGGATACGATACGTTCACGGAGTCGTTCCTTGACGATCATCAGTTCGACTTGTTCTTTGGTGAACGTTTCGGTCATGGTTTCTCTCCCTTCACTAGGTTATACAACCCCACGGCAAAGTTCGGCACTCCATCTTTCAGCAACAGCAGCGCGACAACTGCACCAAGGACCATGGTATTTCCGAGAAATACAGTGCCGATACTGGCTGCAATCAGAATGAGACAAAGGCCGTAAAGGAACTGGGTGGCGTTGTCGTCAACAGAAGTCCATTTCATACGATAAGATTGGTATTGATAGTATATATAGTATAGGGAAGATGGGGATATCCGATCCCCTGCGGAAACGTTGCTTACTCCTGGAAGTACCGGAAGAGACCGATTGCACCGAGGATTACCGCTGCGGCGATAAGGATCAGCACGACAACGAGCAGCCCGTAAGAGCTGGCGATGGTGCTGGTGACAGTACCCTGCGTTGCGTTGAGGGGACCATGAATTGCCGGAGTGGCCTGCAGAACCCCTGAAAGAACAGGGAGCAGCACTGCGAGCATGATCGCGGCGACGATGAACATCATGATACCCTGTGTGACACCGTGCTCATTCATGCTTGCCTTGATACCCTTGGCAAAGATTTCTCTTGCTTCTGAAAAGTCCGTGTTTAACACCTGCCTTAACAGATAAGGTGCGAGAAAAGTATTTATACGTAGTGTATAGTTCGTATAGGTATTATTTCTTCTTTAGCCTGGCTTCCATACGTTTCAGTGCCGGATAGTATTTCATACCATACTCGGCAACGTGCTGACGGACAATGCGGCTCTGGACCTGTTTTCTCGGGGAATGTTCCGCTTCCATCTTTCTCCAGCGGTTCATCTGTGCTGCGGTTATGCGTGGCATACGTTATGATTACGCTCTGATATGAAAAAAGTTTGGGTTATTTCTTGATTACTGCCAGGATAATCCCCGCAATCGCAGCGAACGCTATGCCCATACCCAGTGATGCGATTTCCAGCGGTAACCCGATGTTCAGGCCATACGAGCTGTTCGCAACGTAGGTAAACATGAATACCCCGATGATTGTCGGAACGGTAACATCCCTGCCACGCAGCCACATCCCTAGGATGATGAACGATATGACTAATCCCCAAACGATCACTACAAAGTCTGGAACCAGCCACGTATACGGCGTCATGGTCTGCGACCCAAGCAACGTAATGTCCATCCCGTTTTCGGTCAGGTTATCAAAAGTTGCTCCGAAGGTAGTGGTTGGCATTGGCGTTATCTGCGCGGTGGTAAATGACAGTTCGTTGCCGCACCCGGTCGCGTCACAACCCTTGTAATAAAACAGGACGTTCGGGAGAAGTGGAGATCCGTGGATACGATACGAGCACGCGCCGGCTACTGCCGACTGGTTCGGTGTCTTCCACGTTTCTCCATTGCTCGCCTGACCCCAGACAAACCAGCACGGCGATGTTGCGCCACCTGCTGATACCGATGCGTTGTTAGTGCCGACAAGGGTTGCCGGGTTGGTTACCGGTACTGCAAGCACGGGGGATATCAACAGAAGCGCAAGGATAAGTACTGCAATGTGTTTCATGTCAGTCCCCCTGCTCCGAGTAATATGTTTTCTTCGAGAAGATCGTTTGCCATGTTGCGTAGATCAGGATGACTTCCAGAACCAGGAGCAGCCCAAAGAATGTAGGGAACGCCCATTGAATCAAACTGGGATCTATGATTGGATTTACTCCCTGGAACGCTGTGGTGGAATACCAATACGTGATCTGGCCGAATACTGCGCCACCTACCAGGGCGAAGGCTATCAATGCCACGGTGTTGCCGGCAAGTGCCAAGCCGGCGGCAAGCATCTTTAACGTAGATGCCATCAGACACCTCCGCTGGATTCGTCCGCTGCGGTCGAGATGTAGTTAATCAGCACTGCGAGCAGGAACATGAACGGGATTGCTGCGAAGACTACTGACAGGTAATACACGGTATTTGCGGCATCCTGCGACATATGGAGCGTGAACATCATGCTGTTCGTAATCCCTACCATCTGATCGACTGCTTTCCCGAGCGCGATACAGACTATGCCCACAATGCCGATTGCCACGATGCTCCCGACAAGGCTACCGGCACTTGCATCTTCGTTTGAAAAATTGTGCTTCATCAGAAATCGCCTTCCCCGATTGGCTTGTATATGAATCTGACGTATGCCATGTAATAGATGATGTAGATCCCGAGTTGCAATATTGCCAGCAGTCCGATGCCAAACGCGCTCTGAGGTATCCATGGGTAAAGGATACCGATCACCACCGAAAAGAACGCGATTGATGCGGCCATGGAGATGAACATTTTTATCACGCCAACCGTCATGTCCATCATAATCGCTCCTATCTGCGAGATGTCGTTAAGAATCCCGCCCTGGTTCTGGATGTTGTCGATCTGTTGCCCGAGATCAATGTTGCTGTATTCGTTCGATACAACGGGTGTTGTTGCAATACCGTCCCATAAATGCGTTGATTCGACGAATCCGACGGTTGCCTGCATTATCAGCACGTAGAACACGATGTTGAAAAGCATCGAACCGGGACCCGCAATTCCGAACTTCTCGTGCAGCGAACCTTTCATGTAGACCATGGCCGCAAGCACAGCGCAGACAACGATCAATCCCCACATCTGCTGTGGCTGTCCGGTATTGACGTTGGTGAACCATCCCATGTATACGAGCAGTGCGGCAAGTGCTGGTATCAGGACTGCGAAGAATCGGGTAGTATACTTCGATGCCATTGCCGCGATAGCGACAAGTATTGAGATTGATAACCAGTTGTAGTAAACTGCCGCCTGTGCGTTCGAGATGCCTACCTTCTCAAACCCGAGTGGGATCATTACGCCCGAAGGTCCTTTTCCCGTGAAACTCATCCCGCCAGTAATGTTCGTCTCTGCCGCGAACGCCGTTGCTACCAGCACGATAGCGCAGGCGATTACAAGTATTGCATAGGGTTTCATTATACTGTCCTCCTGGCGTCATATTGCCAGTAGTATCCTTTGCCTCTGACGTTCGGTACCGTGTAGTTGGCATAGATCGGGTTTGTTCCGAATCCCGAGAACGACTGGGTGTTGATCACGGTGTTGTTCTCTTTCGCAACAACGGTAAATATCAGGTTGTTTGTCAGTCCCGACATATCGGTATAGTTCAAGTTCATCGTTACGTAAGACGTGTTCGGTTCAGTGACATACAATGACTGGTTGTATCCCATTTGCATATATGAGTTGTTAACCGTGTTGCCCTGCATCCAGACGGTATAGAGTGAATCGATGGGATAGAAACTTACGTTCTGAACAACCCCCGTCGTTGCATTGGATATTCCAATATCGTATTTTATCGACGAGTGCATGGTAAACGTGCTTGATCCGTCATCCCCAGTTGTGCTCTGCATAATAAGAGTGCCGTTGAGCATGTCGTTTGCAACGTCTGGTTGAATACCATAAAGAGCTGTCAGCCATTCAGACGTGGAATCTGTCGGGAAAGAATCTGAATTGGCTATTGCATCAACAGTCATCCCAGGTAACTTGTTGCCATACCGATCATTTACCGCAACCCGGACCTGGTGTGGGGTATACCAAGTGTTCTGTTGCTGGAGCGATGAGGCAACAACGATATACATATTTTTCCGTTCAAAAACGGTCGCGATTGAGTTTGTTACCGTCAGATTGACATCATACGTTCCGGAGTATGTGTAAACGTGCTGCGGGTTTTGGACATCTGAGAACGTCCCGTCTCCGAACGACCAGTTATATGTCAATGGTGCCAGCCCTGTCGATTGGCTTGTAAATGTCACAAGCAGAGATGGCGATCCTGTCGTAGGAGTTCCCGTAAAATCGGCTTTTGGATACGATGAATTGTAAACCCGGATATAATCAACCTTGCTCTCGTTCTTTGTTCCGATGGGACTACTTGCCGACAGGTTGACGGTATAGTTCATTCCTGCACCGGTATAGACATGCGTGGGGTTCTGCAAGCCCGAATGAGTCCCATCGCCGAAATCCCATAACCATGTCGTCACGGTTCCAGAAGACAGGTCCGTGAATGTCACCGTGTCTCCGCTGTAGATATCCGTCGGAGTTCCCACAAAATCGGTTGTGATCGGAGCGTAAACAGCAATGTAAGATGTCTTGTTCGTCCATGACGATGTTGCCGGGTTCAGTACCCTATGCGAGACATTATAGACACCCGGGATTTCATACGTATGGTTCCCGTTTATCGAGGTTGATACGTTGCCATCTCCGAAATCCCAATACCATGAGGTTGAAAGGTTGGTCTCGGTATTGGTAAATCCCACTGGTAATGGAGAAAATCCGGATGTAACGTTGGCCGAGAAATTAGAGTCCGTAGCGTTCCATACCTGGATATTCTGGATCTTGGTGCTCTGGTACGACTTGTTCGTTACCGTCAGGTTGACCGCGAACGTGTTGTTGTGGGCATAGTAATGTTTAGGGTTCTGAAGCGTCGAGTTGTCAACATCGCCAAATGACCAGTTCCATGTTTCGATCAGTGCATCGGTTGAAGTGTCGGTGAACTGCACAGTCTGGTCGATGAGTGGATATGTCGGAGTCCATGTGAAATCTGCTGATGGTGTTGCGGGTGCTTCGTACTTGATAATAACTACACCGCTGCCTCCGGCGCCACCATTGCCAGGCCCGGTTGAGTATCCCCCACCACCGCCACCGCCGCCAGTTTCGTCGGTGCCACTTACACCGGGATCGCCGTTGTTTGAACCCGCACCGCCACCGCACGTTGCTGTGCCTGCAGTTCCACCTAACGATCCTCCACCACCGCCTCCGGCGCGGCATACTGCGATGCCCGTTATACTGCTCGATGCTCCGGATCCACCATTTCCTCCGTTCGATGCCGAACCGGCACTTCCAGTATTTCCTTTACCTCCACCACCACCAGCACCATAGCTCGGAGCCGATGCACTACCTATTCCACCATTGTTACCCTGACTGCCCCCAGTGGTGGTTCCTGCAGCAGCACCATCTACCGAACCACCCCCAGAGCCTCCTGGGAAACCCGGATTGATTGATGCCGATCCGCCCGGTCCGCCTCCATCAGACACCACACTACAGAATGTGCTGTTGCTCCCGAAACCGCCTCGCGTGAGTGCCACGGTTCCCCCATTCGCTCCAGCGCCAACCCGTACAAGGCATCCCTGCCCTGCGACTACTGCGAGGGATGCTGTTTTATACCCGCCAGCACCACCTCCAGCACCTCGAGAATACCCCCCTCCGCCACCTCCAGCGATATTGAGATACTCAATACTGGTCACACCCAGCGGGACCGTGAAGTTGAAGTCCGTTCCTGTGGTGTTCCATTTGACATAGCTGTACGTCCCGTCCGTCGCCGTCCAGCAGCCGGTTCCGGCAACCCATGTCACTTCTGCTGCAGACGCAAATGAGATGATAAACAACAGCGCGATCAGAACCAGCGCGAGGTGCCGGGTACGTATCAGAATCGTCACAGCACTTTCCTCCGTATGAACTGATCTACAGTTTCGTCACGGCGCTTTTTCTTGTTGATCATATTGCGCGTGGATGGTTTTACCCAAACGGTTGTGCCACCTTTCTTATCCATGGAAAACTATAGATACGCTATAGTATTTAAAAGAGAGTTATGTCTGTGTATATGTGCGTGGGGTCATGGGGATTGCCTCGCGTAATATGCTTCCCTGAATATTTCAATTAACGGGACTTCCTTTTCCCACCACAGATAATATATAATCATCCACCCGGGAAACGGTAAAAGAAGAAATATTACTGCAATTGTTCCACAGAACCATTTCGGAAGCGGTTCTGGTTCTATTTCAAATGCCTTTTTTATTCTCGTTGCATAATTTGTCATTTGTGCGCCTCGGTGCTGTGCTGCTGTGGCTGCGGCTCGGTCATGGGGCACCTAAAATAAGAAATGCTGCTATTGGCATTCCGAGAGTGATACCTATTAAAAGGCATATCAATGCAGTACAGATATCCGATATATTCTCTCTTATCCAATCATGGGGATGTTGATCAAATGTCATTTGGGCGCCTCGGTGCGGAGGGATTCGATGATCTTGTGTTCGTCGCTGTTGTTCTCAATCCCCAGTGCCATGCTTACGTCATTAAGTGCTTTCTCGCGGGCTTGGGCGGCTGTGGCGGCGTCGTGCTCTTTCTGTTCCTGCACAAGTTGGCTCTCGTTGATCTGTAATGCTAAATCATCGGGATAAAGTAAACGGAGCCTATCATTTATTTTAGTAAGCCCTATTAACCCGATATCCTGTGAGGGGGCGGGGCGGGAACGGATCGCTGCAATGTCATCGACAAGAACAGCAGATCGGAATAATTCCTCTTTTGATATGAGGAAATACTGTTGTGGCTGCGGGGTCATGGGGCACCTGTTTCTGGATAGCAAAGATAACAACGATTCCCGCACCATGCCATGCATTTATCTTTTGGTTCAATGTCGAATTGCAGGTACGGTTTCCCGTCTTTACATTTAGTACCATTCCCAAATATGCGATATGGGCAATAACAGTCTGTCATTTGTGCGCCTCGGTGCGGAGGGATTTGAGCAGATGTGATATCCTTTTGTTCTCTCTATAGATGAATACCCACGGATCGAATGGGAATATGTTCATTTGTTCATCCCTCCAATCTTGCAGGTTTGTAAGTTCATCCTCGCGGGCTTGGGTGGCTGATGCATCCTCATACTTCTTGATTTCTTCCGGGAGTGTTGGGAAGTCTGAACCCTCACAACAGATGGGACATTTCATCTGATCACAGTTTCCTGGTGTCGGGCAATCGAGATGCTCAATGTCTTTCCTGCATCCATCACATCCCGATTTCGGCGAGGGTGCGGGGCGGGAACGGAATAACTCCTCTACCTGAACTCTCGATAAAACGACATCTACCCCATTGTTATCCAGAAATTCATAATCGTCTTCATCATCAACGATGATGTTCATCGATCCGTCTTTCTGGTGAATGAACTTCATGGTCCCTCCTTCTCCGCCCGTAGGTATGGCTGCAGGGTCATGGGGCTTGCCTCAACATTCTGTTTTGTCATCTTGATCCTCCACCTGATGAGAACGCATCTCTATCAGGTTATGGGGAAAAATTTAGAGTAAGGTGATCTGCTGGTATTCCTCGGCGCTGACTTTGCGCTGTGTACCGGAGCAGTCCTTGTACTCGATTGTCACATGCTTGACGATATCCTTTGCCGGGTCGTCGATGGGTGATAGGAGGTTGCGGTCCGCTTCGTTGTCGAAGATCCCGCCCTGGTAGTTCCCGAGCCATCCGTTGCTGAAGACGAACGAGAGGTGTCCTGCTGCTACAACGTCGCGGATGTTCTGGGTGACATCCGTTGAGCCTCCGACCTGCTCACAGACTTCTTCGCACTGTTCTTCATAGACCGCCAAAATTACTCTGGTGTCGCGTTTCCAGTACCAGCACTGTGAGTCGTCTGTGTCGCTCCATGATGACCACGAAGACCATATGAATTTTTTATACCGATACTCTGTATGCTCTGGGGATACAAGAATATCATCGCAAACAGTGTCACATTCTTCCTCAAATGCACCGTACTGAGCTGATACAATCTGGCGCTGGCAGTATCCTTCATCACCCGAATCCGCAGTCACTCCGTGTCCGAGGATCTGCCGGAATGGCCATACGTCACCGCTGCCAAGGCACTGCACAAAAGAGTACTCCGGCTGCCCGCCGTTGCCGTCAGGGACATACAGGGTGTAGTTGCCTTTAGCAAGTCCACGGTATTCATACCGCCCGTTATGATCTACTTCCATTGGGAACCGCGTCTTGTTGGCGTCCAGGTCGTTGCTGATGTACACGATGGGGGTCAGCGTGGTGTAACCGCACGACAGGGTTCCTGCAAGGTTGCAGGTTCCGGCTGCTGTGATCACATCGTTTCCAAGCGCCGGGTTGGTGTCGCGGTACTTGCTGCACTGGTCGCTGTTCTTGCCGGTGCAGATGACTGTCGCGCCATCGGTGAGTTTTGCATACTGGTCGTCGGTATACCAGTTTCCGTTCATCCATACGGCTGATACCGGGAGTACCAGCAGGGTAAGCGCAATCAGCGCGATGAGTGTGATGAGTTTGTTCTGGGTCATGGTTTCTTCTCCTTATTCTTCTTCGGTGTTTTCCACCTGTAACTTTTACACGCGGGGCAGGCCACGGGATCTCTCCCGTACCATGTATGCCCGCACCGAAGGCAGCGTAACGATTTGACTTCTTTCTTTACTGCCATGAATATTGATTATACGTATATGTAGATAAACTTATCTTTTCAGACCGCCAATCAATATCTATGCACAACAGGTATCATTACCCGTTCACCGAGAAGCAGCGGCGTGTTATCCAGGAGCGCGACCCGCTAATAATTCCAGTACGACGACCAAGAGCATACGCCCACTGCTTCCGGTTGCATCTAGTCCACCTCGCTCCACCCTCTCGGCACTAACTGACGGTGCTGCTGCCGGACCCGCCCGTTCTGAATCAAGTCGATGACGCGCTTGAGTATCACGCGCTCTCCAGTCTTTCCGCAGACATCCGTTTTGCTCGTTGAATCTACTGTGCAGGCAAGATTGTATTCACAGTCTTTGCACTTGTCTTTCCATCGCTTGTTATGCGCCTCCAATTCCCATTCCTTCAACCGCTCGACAAGCGCGTGTTCGTCCAGCGGGCAACGGGTTGGCTCTCCACGCTTGCTGTCGTCAACCACCACCGGGTTCAGCGCGATGCGGGATTCGGGGATCTGGCGCTCGCGTTTTTCAGTCATGTGACATCATCCACCAGTTCTTTGATTTGTCGCCGACTTCTTCCGGGTGCATATAGGAATAGTAGAATCCTTCGATAAGACGAGCAGTATGATATCGCCCAGATTGTCCGAAGCGTTCTTTGCGTCTGCGGGTTCTACGAAGCGAGATTAGGTGTTTTGATTGGAGGTATGTCATGCCATCCCCCTCCAATTCGACCACGCCATGATCCCGAAGTACGCGGCCATCATCGCATCTGACAACCCGCCGTTCATCAGCCCGACAGATCTCGCCACAAAGTAAAGCGCGAACCCGACGTTGCTGTATTGCCACACTGCCCTCGCGCCGGTATAGTCCCGCTGCTGGTTGAACAGCCACACACCATACAGCGCAATGACTGAGCAGGCCAGCGCTATGAGGAATCCGGTGTATGACGAGATGATGGCGAGGATAGACCCGAGCGATTGCAGGGTGTCGGGGGAGATGGGAATCATGTATATCCACCACGAAACATCCCAGACCCGATTGGAAATTCGTCTTGCATAGAAATCCGATGTGTTAGCATCCTTCCTCCTTCTGATACGTCGTTGTCGTATGGGAACAACTCCATAAGATAATGCCACAGATCCCACATTGTGTCGTGATCCCCGTGCGCTATTATCTGGATATTCCCATTCGATATTCGTCTGATAATTCTGTTCATCTCCCTCTACCCCCCCACCGCATTTTCTCCGGCTTGGCCATCTTCAAGTCCCGGCAGAACCCGCACGTCACTCCGCTCATCAGCATCCCGCACCTGGCGCAGAATTTGTAGGTCCGGGAACGCGGTGAGGCAAGCGTTTGGATGGTGTCGATGTCGTCGGTCATTTGTGCGCCTCGGTGCTGCGGAGGGATTTCATAATATCCCATATTTGATTTTCATAATCCAAATGCATCGCCATCAGATCAAGATCATCAGAACATTCGGCTTCTTTGTATTGCTCCTGTGCATGTTTCCTGATGACGTCAAGTTTCTCAATTGTATCCTCTCGGGCTTGGGCGGCACCTTCTGCATATCCAGTTTTGTAGCACTCTGAATGCGATGGGGCGGGGCGGGAACGGGTATCGTGGGGACATTTGGGAAAACTACAAGGTCGCCCAATTTCGGATCTGTAACTCAATGGGTAATCTCTGCACATGCATTCGTGATCACAGTGCTGTGGCTGCGGGGTCATGGGAATCGCCTCCAAAATGGCGAATCGTCATTATACCACATTACCGCAATCGGAATCCATCGGATCGGTCTCCACATTTTGAACGGAAATCCTATATCAGGATCTTTGTCAGGATATATCGCAACAAACGAATGACCTCCAATAATATCCAGAATTGATTTATCCCATATACTCATCACTACTCACCTCTCTCGTGCTGTTGTTTGGGCGCCTCGGTGCTGTCGCGCCTCATACGCTCACGGACGTTCGCCTCGCCTACCTCTGCATGGTTCGGGGAGTCAGACGACATCGGCTTCACTCCTCAAGTAATCTATGACTTCAACAGCGTAAATTTGTAATGTTGAAATTGTCATCAGTTGCAGTGTTCTCATGTTTAAATCAATACCTCGCTGGTATAGTTTATTATTAGAAATACGAGAGTAATCTATCCGGACACAGTCGGATCCGTAAGATCGAATCGCTTCATTTGTCTCTGTAACTTCTGAAATTACCGAATCGATGGTTTCCCATATTTTGTCTTTTTTCAATAATGTCATAATTGCTTTACCCTCCAGCACGCCGTTGTAATTATCAGCCGGCTCCGCGATTTCGGGCAATCAGCCAGCGCTTCGCCTTCACACGTCACTACATCACCACACGAGGTCTGATTCATCTTGTGGCACGGCATCCGCCTGTCTTTCTTTTCCATAGGTGTATATGCGCCTGTAAGGGATATAAAGGTTACGAAAAAAGTGAGGGGGGGAATTATAATCTGTTCAGCACTTCAAAGAGGCTGCGGTATGGCGTCCAGTAACTTGCCCTGCCGCAATCGACAAGATACTGCAGGTGTTTCCGATGTCGATGTGATTCAATTCCGTTTTTGTGGGTTGCCATACGATCACTTTTTGAGCATTAAGTCAGCGTCGATGATCTCGCTCATTGGTTTGTGGACGTGAACCGGTGCTTTGCGGATCTTACCTTTCGGTTCCTCATCCGACGGCGTGATGTCCTGCATCGGAGGTTTCTGTTGTTCCTCCGACATCTCCTCCGGGGAATACACGCCGCTGATACTGAACGCCCGGCGAAGTGCCTGGGCTTCGGCTACTTTTTGGATCGTGGTCTCCGGGTGGGTTGTCCAGGTTCCCAAACCTTTGTTGTATTCCTTGGCTGACACTTCGATGCTGAACGGGACCCGCATATCTTTCCGGTACACCTTGGCCCATCCATACAGCTTTCCATCAATGGTCTTGGTGCCGCTTTCCATACCATCGAACGCACCGCTGCGATGAGCGATTGCGAGCAGGCCATCTCGCCCAACAAAGATGCTTGCCGGCCTGTTGTCCTGATACTTGACTGCCCAGATCTGTTTCACGAGAGGGTCAAGCCCTTAGGTCTTTGCCTGGTAGAGGAGCAACTTGAACTCGTCGTCTGTGCATTTCGGCGCCGCGATACTGCGGATGAGCTCCACCTGCGATGCCGGAAACTCCCTGATTGTGATGTCGGTTGTCATTCGGGTTTCACCTTTTCGATTTCGATCAGTTTTTCGAGCCTGCGGTTCACAATGAAAGAGTATGATTTCCCAGTCTCTTTCATTTCATCCTGGATACTTTGATACACAGGATCACTTACATTTGCCGAACGTAGGGGCATATAATTAGATATTGTTGTTATTGGTAATTAATTTATCGAAGAAAAAACTTCCCGCTTACAACCTTCATTCCTTCAGGATTTTTCTGAAGGGACTGAAGGATCGTTCAGGGCGGAGACTGAAGGATTTTACGTTTTTTCCCTATTCTTTAATTTGCTTTTTTTTTTTTGGCAAAAAGAAAGAACTGGAAAATGAAGGATTATCCTTCAGGATCATTCAGCGTGATAAATCGTGATAAATTATCATTTTATACAGATTCCATGAAACGCATTTCCCTTTTCTGTATGGAACCTTTTGAACCCGCGTTCTGACATTTCCATTGAAAACTTTTTTAGTGATAGAACCTTCTCGTGATGACTCTCCGCCCACATCTTATAATTACTGTGAAGGGCGCTTACCGTTGCCGAACGGTCCTCCAGCTTGGCAACATCTGTTTGACCATCTCTCGCCGGGATGTAACAATTATCCAGCAGCCATTCAAACAAAATATCCTGATCTTCTTTGAATTCTTTGACGGCAGTTTTAATCACGTCAATATCTGCAAGACCATCTCGCTGAAACGCTTTAAGTCCGTCAATAGCCCAATTAAAAATACCTGGTAATTCTTGGCGGAACGATTCGAGCAACACGCGCTGATCAATCTTCTCGTTATCCCCGATGGTTTCGTTGAATGGAATAAGTTTCAATCTCCTCATCATCGAGTGAGTGAGATCCCGAAGACCTGGGGGGTGGTTAAACGCCCACCACAATTTCAGTTGGGGATAAAACGTGAATTCTTCCTGGAACAAAAACCGAGCTGTAACTTCATCTCCTCCAGTAAGTTTCTTGACGATATCCTCGTCAATAAATGTACCTTTGGCATTTTCAGACGCAACAACAAACCTTACTTTAGGAAGCCGAGCAATATCGTTCCTGACCCCCTCGTTCTTCTGCGTAGTCAAAGAGGCGGATGCAATGGTAGTTCCATAATCCCCGAGCAACATCCTCATGGCTTCGAGCAATGTAGATTTCCCATTAGACCCGGCACCGTGCAATAAAAAAATAGATTGCTGGCTTACTTCTCCGGTTAGGGTATACCCAATCGCCCGCTGTAAATATCTTATAATCTTATCCTTGTCTTTCTGGGATTTGAAAATTCGTTCAACAAACTGGAGAAACTTCGGACATGTTGCAGTCGCATCGTATCCATAGGATACCTGTCGGGTAATATAATTTTCCTTGTCGTGTTGAAGAAACATATGGTTACGAAGATCATATGTCCCATTCACCATATTGAAAAGGTATGCGTCCCGATCAAACTGATCATGCAGACATGCAACTTCTGGTGAAGACGACGCGAGTTTAATACATGCGTTTACGTGTTCGGAGTTTTCACACGCTCTTGCCCATTTCTTAATTGCCTCTCGTGCATCGAGACTATCAGAATAATCGGCCTCTTTATAGATGGATAACATCGTTGCCTTTGAATATTCCCGAATCTCGCTAATACAATCCTTTTTCCAATATCCATCCCCGTTCCAGATATACCAGGCGTCGTTCGTAGCGCAATACTTAATATTACCCGATGTCTTTGCAATCAGACGGTCAGCATTACCAAAATCTGTGCAATGATAGTTTCCATATACAAAAATAAGATTTAGTTGTTTTCTTTCGGGGATTGGTTCAGGGACCGACGACTGAACTTTAGAAACACGTTGCACCTCTCTTTCCTTCTCTCTGGCGACAAACCCTTGATAAAACAAATACTGTTTATCTTCCGGCACGTCAGCTGGAAAAAATTCTGGATGTTGTTTTTTGTATTCGATAAAGTCGTGTGAAATATCTTCTGTCATTAGGATGCCTTCCTTGCTATGCCTTCAATGAATGAGAGGTATGGGAGTTGCACCCAACTTCCTCCCACCTATGGACGCAGCCATAGGAAATGCGGAAGGCACCGCAATATCATATTCCTCTCGCAGGCATATATCCCTTGCGCCGTCAGGCTATCGGCAACTGTAGCTGCCCAATCGGCTCGACGCGCTGCCTGCCGCTGGTATCGGTATCGGTGACAACCCGCCATCGTTGCTGCGTCTCGCGGTTGATGCGGGCGAAGTGTCGGTCCCAGTTGCGCTTATCGCGGGCGGTCATGGGAACCCCCGAAAAGGTATTTTCGGATTTAATACATCATGTATTAACCAGTCTACAATCCCTTGTAATACTGGCTTTTCATTAAACCACAACCAGAATGCAAGAGGTATCCAAAAGAATGACAATGATATCATAACTACAGTCAACATGATTAAAAAAACAAAGAGTGTTATAGCCCATCCAATAGTATCAACACACACCAAAACTTTTGGTCTAATATAAGATCGTATTGTCATTCAGCACCACGCCCTCATGTAATCGCAGCAAACTCCTCGTGCCGCGTTCTGGTATTTGCCATACCAGCGGTTGAACGTTTCCTGCTCTGGCCAGAGGGGATGCAGAGCATCGATGGCTGCCGGCTCGTTGATACAGGTGGAGCATTGGATCATGGCAACTCCGCTGCTTTAATGGCGTCTTTCAGGTTGGTCTTGATCTTGACTGGAGGCGCCCTGCCGGCCCGGATGTCGTTCCTCCGCTTACGTGCATCATGCCCCTGCCGGCTCACGTCCCCCACCCCGCGTCAATCCGCTGCTGCCCGATCTGCTGGACCTGCTGGCGCATCGTGGTGTCCTGCACCCGGGTGACTCGCCACTTCTGGGTATTATGCGATTCTTCGCGCCGGTTCTTCGTCGTCAATGTATTTCCACCTCATTACAGAAAGGGTGCATTCTTACATAAGGATCAACGGCATTCTTGTCAACCTTGCAGAAATATGATATTCGATCAACCTGGCAGTAATATCCGGTATCGGAACCGATTGTTGTAGCGCAGTCTGGCAAATCGCCACGCATAATTTTCATTACCATTACACCTTTGTTGATGTCCATTTGCGGGACTACAAAAAACGTTGCAATCATTGTTGTAACGATAATCCCAACACATGCGGCAATAAGCAACAGTATAACGTCGTGCTCATCTTCAATCATAAACCACACGCCTTTTTTTCCATGCGTCGTAACACGCCTTTCTGCAAAACCATTCTTTAGTCTGCTTCCGTGCAGCCCGCTTCTTGTAGTCGGATGGCTGCATGGTGAACTGCTTGCCGCATTGCGAGCAGGTGACGGTGACGCGATCTCCTCGGTTGGTCATTTGAATACCCCACATTGCCAGTGATCGGTCGAATTCGTAGCATACGATTCAAAACATTGTCGCGCCATTTCAGCCTGCGCTCCACATCCACAATCCACATAGATCGGTGAGATGTGAAAAACCATTGGTATAACAATCACCAAAAATGCTCCGATTACCATACCACCCAAAAACAACAGAAACCACGAAGATTCGTTCTGCGGCTCGACCATTGATCTCACACCCCTGTCTTGATCGCCCTTGCAACATTCCCGCCAACCCCGACTAGGTTACATACTGCCCGAAATTCTTTCCCGTGCCCGCCACATCCGAAATCCTGGTAACTTCTTGCGTGCATCAATTCGTGTTTGATTACATCAACAATTTGTTTGGATGGCCATAATTCAAGCATGTATTTGTTTAATTCGATTTTGTTTTCCTGGTTATTGTAATACCCAAGAGATACCGATTTACCCATCCTGGAATACTTCAGAGGGACCACAACCGGCGCTTCAACTATCCCGTACTGGCAGGATAACTTTTTACAATGTTTATTGGCGGTTTTTAGATTCATTGTTCACACCCCTCTCGTTTTCTGCAAAACGCCTTTCGCCAACATTTGCTGTGCCAGGGACTTCGGTGTGATCATGGACCGCTTCAGATTCTCGATAACACCTTTCCCTTTAACTTTCTTCCGCTCGTCGGCAGCCATATCCTCCAGCGCGAAATACACGCGCTCCGGAATAATAAGTGTCCGGTCACTCTCGGGTATCGTTGAACGTTTTTGCATATTTAAAACCTCGGTGCTCTCTTCGTTTCTTCTTCAGGACATGATCGTAGTTTGCCGATCGGGTCCTGCGGTCATGCCCAACATGCCACATATGGCATTCCGGACAGCGGTACATTGAAAACGCCTGGTTAGGATACTTCCGGCGCATGACTTGTAACGCGATCTTAGCTGCGTCACGGGAGTAACCTTTCTTGCCGTTGCATACTGTTGGATCGGTTTTCGTGGTAGTCACCTCATTGGATACGATAATCTCCACTCCGGTATGATTAAACATACCCGGACATATGGGATTTTTGCAGAATGGTTTTTAGCCATCCTGCATACAGGCGGTGATTTTGTGAGGAGTGCTAAGCGATCTTATCGCAATAGTGGTCATGAGAGCCGGGTCATGGTCCGGCCGTCAATCATCCCTTTTTTATGTGTGCTAGCTCGTTAGACCATTCCCGTTTAACCACCCGCGTTTAAGTCCGTGGAGCATGAATCTCCCGGATCTATGGTGGATGAGTTTTGCCCATATCACACCATCCACCGTTTTTGTAATCTCAACTCGTTTGATAAATGACCAGTCGATCATCTCAAAAAATTCTGGTAACTTATCTTCACTAAATCTATGTGTCTCGGTCATTCGTGGATCTCCTGTAAATACCAGTTAAAATAATCGCAGTATGAACGATTATAAAACATTTCATTGAATACCAGATTAATAAAAAATTCATCTGTAAAATTCTTACATTCTTCTAATACGTGCTGGATGGCTTTTTTCCCGTGGTGATCTACGATCATCTTTCTGACACGTTTTAATGGACCCATAAAACCAGATCCTTCGTTTAACCATTTCCAATAGTTGTATCCGCTTGGCTCATAATCAAACGAGCAAAAAGACCAAGTGTTTCTGTGGTTGTGCTCTACTTGAAGGTAACCAAGTTGGTTAGTTTTGTATTTTGCATAATCTCCGTGCTGGAGGATATCCGGGAATATCCCGTGATACATTGTATCACAATTATCTGACCACCCCGGATACTGGTTAATGTACCGTGTATAGTGCCCTATAGTGCTCATGCTACCTCACCATCCCGCATAGTGCTTTGAGCGGTCGGGCCAGTAACCTAACCGGCGCGCCTGGTCTTGGATACCATCCCCGGGTAAATCCCGCTCTTTATGCGTGGTGGTGCCGGTGGTGCGCTGGTAGAGCTGCAGCAGGGAAGTGCGGCGGGTTGTCATGGTATACACGTCCAAGAGATAGATGGTCGATCATCGTGCAGGGATTTGTTCCAGTTATCTGATGTCCATTTGTGAGCAACAATATAACCGGATACCTTGATCCCTTCATGCGCTGCGAATGCTTCTTTCGCTTCTTTACACGAATGTGCGGATACCTTCCGGAAGTCAGAACATCCAACAAAACCAATAAGGAAATATTTTAATTCCCCCGTCATTCGCACCACTCCCTAAACATCGAATTGTATTTTTCCGGGTTGTGTTTTTGTAACCATTGTCCTGGATAAAACACATTCCTTGGTATTTCTGGGTTAGCGTCTAGAATCTGCCTCCGTATTTCTGACATTGATAGTGTAGCGTTAAACATATCCTTGAGTGTCATTCCTCATCCCCCACCACACACGGGTTTACCCCTTGGTCGTGCTCCCATTCTCCATCAGTGATGTGTGCCGAGCAATGCCGGAGTACCGGACACTGCGCGCAGTCTGCGAAGGTGACGAGCGGCATTATTTCAACTCCCAAGAACGGATATTCCCGGTTTCATAACCTTCAATACCAGAAATATAACCCTCCCGAATTTTCGAGTTTATGTAATCGATTTCATCTGCCAAGTCTTCATCGAGCGGTTCATTCTTCATCCACCTGATAATGAGTTTTGTAGTTGCCATTTAAACCACGTCCGGGTATTCGTTCTGTATTTGCTCGGATAACTTATACAGATCACCGAGTCTGAGCCGGGTTGCCTTGATGGTCGAATCCTGGCAGAGTTTCCATATCCGGTGAGCTTCGCAGCAATCATCATACCCATACTCTGATTTGAACTCCGTGAAGGGCATCGTCCCGGAAATTGCATCCTGTACAAAACAATAGAACGCACCAATTTTATCATTGTCAGTAAGGTTTACAATGCCCTTATCGGCATCGTTTATGGATGCGTGATAGTCGAAGTTTTCCGATGTGTTGCCCTTGGTGATCGTCACCGTGAAATGATTCTGATAATCGGGCACCGTGCGGTTTGCCATGGTTGTTTGACCCTGCTCCTCGAATTGTGCCGATATAGAGATATGCCCGTTAAAGATGCCGATCGGTACGTCCGGCTTGATCTCTACCCATGCAAGGATTCTTTTTCCGTTCGGATCGTGATGGTACCCATGCGCCCATGCATCTATAATGCGTGATCGCACGGTCTTGTCTTGGTGGTTGATCCTGATGTATACCTGTACTCCGGTTTTTCCGTTCTGAAATTCCTTGATTATTGCCATCTTTTTCACTCCTCCCGCTTTGGGATATACCAGTATAGGAACCTATAATGATATATACCTTTCGATTCGTTCCTGGATTCTCTATGAAATCTCCCTATCCCGGGATGGCTGTATATGGCACGGATCGTGCACAGGTCCGCATATGCCGTATATACCATGGAAATTTCATAGAGAATCCGACAGGATACAACAAACGGTGGAAAAACCGGAAAAATGATTTTTTGGCCGGACAGGTCGGAAATTTCCTAGAGAATCCGGGTGTGTTTTTCTATTGCGTGAAAATAGACGATCGCCTAAAAAATTCGATTTATGTCAACTTGCGCATGTTGACACGGAGATTTCATAGAGTAAAAATTTAAAACCAAAAAAAATAGTCATTGATGTTTTTGTTTGTCCAATTATGTTGTTTCCTTGGCAGGCATGTACAAAAATGTACATTGATGTATAAGCATGGAAATTTCCTAGAACTCGAACACGTCAAATACGATTGAGTTAAAACAAGTTTACTTGCAAAGAGATTTCATAGAGATCCCGGCCGTGCCCGTGGACCCACGAGATTTCATAGAAACCAGAACCAGGATTCTCAAGCTACCCAGATATCCGGTTTTTGCAAACCTTAATCACGTAATAATACAACCATACTCATGATCTATCATGGCCGACACTTCCCCCAACCAACCTATGTACCGCATACGACCTTTTTTTTTGCAAACATATTAACGGGTGATCCACTGTGGCTGACACCAACCCGCTTGACAGTTACCAGCAGATCCTCCAGGGCGTCGCAACGTTCTCGGCACAGACCAACCCGGCAACCGCAGCGCTGGCAATCTACAGCGACCCCGTGGTCCGTGAACGGTTCGCCCAGGCATACAACGCACTCAATGCCGAGTATCAAACCGTCTTTGCAAAACCAGTATCGCAACTTCAACCGAAGGATTACGCAACTGCCGAACAGTATCAGAAGATTGCGCCGATCGCCGGGTTTATTCCAACTGGCGGCAACCCGGGAGAATCCGCTGGATATAGCCAGAACGTGATGCAGCGACAGGCACTCGGTATCTCAGTCGGTAGTTCATCTGGTGGCGAGGCTGCAGCAGCATCACTAGCAGGGCAATCACCTACGGTAAATGTTGGTGGTATGCAATTACCAGCACCGTTTATTTCTACCCCCCCTATCACATCTATACCAGCAAAAGAACTTGCAGGTGTGGCGGCGATTAACACGCTTGCGAACTTTGGAAATGTCATGGGTATCGATGTATCCGGAGCACAGCAACGAATACAGGAACAGACAGGAGCTGCAAAAGGATACACCTACCAGCAATCGGTTCAGCCGTTATCGGAAGGACTTGTAAAGAACCTGTACGTCCCGGAAGGGAAGTATATGCAGCAAGAACTCTCGAATGTCAAACTTGGTGTAAGTGCTCCAGGAGAGTTTGCGATCTACAAAGAGTTGCCGAAAGGATTCGATGGCCAGACGAGATATACCCGTGATGTCAACACCGGGGAGTTGACACCATACCAGTTACTCGGAGGTGGCGGTCGTGCAGCAATTCAGTCTGGGACTGTCGGCACTGCAGCAGCTACAAAGGCAGTATATGGAGAAGGGAGGGTTGGTTTTGGGGATCTCGTTCAGCCACAGGTGATTGCTCCTGGAGCCATGGAAAGTCCGCTGACAGCAGGCCAGATTGCCGGAATTGCAAAAACCAAGGATGCCCGGGATATCCTATCCGGACTTG
>JADDYB010000048.1_pt1 | contig 34062 bp, 40 predicted proteins | sample 8641941 | NCBI WGS metagenome assembly JADDYB01 (sample SAMN16275377, study PRJNA637457) | freshwater sediment metagenome | isolation source: Lake Kineret sediment | place: Israel: Lake Kineret | collected 2013
CAGGAAAAGGCGGAAAATAAGGGCAAAAAAAGGCCTTTTACAGGACACCTGGAGGGTCTGGCTCAAGGAGCACAGGCTTGACTTGAAGACCCTTTCAAGCTAGGATTAATCCGGTCTATGAAAATCCTTCTAATTAAAAAACAATCTAAAAAACAATCAGCATCATGAATAGCAGCAAAATGACAATTGAAAATTACCTTGGATATAATGACATACACGAAATGAAAGGCAAAGCATGCCTAGTCGTTAAAGAAGACCAGGTAATATACGGTATGTTATCCGTATTTGAAGAACAACTTTATATCTGCAATGATTCACCGGAACTTAACGGTAAAAATCTGGATAGCAAATACAACTTCGGCTTTCCGAATGCGTGGGTTCTTGATCCTAAGGAAAACCTGCGTAATTGCAATGGCAATCCTTCTATAACAGGTGATGGCGTACAATCAATAGCCATCATAGAATATTCAAGTCTTCCTGAAGAAATCCGTACCAAATATGGAAAGCCTACTGTAAGACTCAATGATACACATACAGCCCAAATACATCTAGGCTATGTGCAAGTAGGATGTCAAAGAATAAACAATGAGGCTATTATCAAATTGTACAATAATTTAATAAATTCAATCGATAAATGAAAAGCGATAACACATTATTCTATATCATCCTTACTGCAACGATGATAACATTGGTAATAGCAGCATGCACATTGGGATACCAATGGGGAATCAAGGCATGCGAAGAAGATACAAAATCACCTTATGAACCTGGCAATGTCGAGACATATGTATACAGTCTTGAAGAAGGCAAAGACGGCATTTTGAGATTCAGTGTGGACAAAGACAGTCTTGCGTACGTAGTATTCGTGCAAAACAAAGACACCTTTGCCCTTGATGGCATGATAAGAAGTGAATTTGATTCCCTTGTACAAGTCCTTTATCCAGAGCCACAATGAAAACAGTGGCCTATTCGATACTCCTTTGGTTTGGGGTATTCCTAGCAATGTTCCTGTGTATCACCGTGCTTAATGCGGTGGTCACAGGGCTTGCAGGAGCCGACCATTCCAAGATAATGGCCAATGCATACAAAGGATACGCAGGAATATCAGGCCTTATTGCCACAGCACTATCACTTACTTATCTCAATGAAAACAAACAACAGATTCCTCGAACTGGTGAAGATGGCGACAGAAGCGCCCAAAACACCTAAAGGCCAAAGCCTTGTAGAGATAATTGGAGTACCTAACTTACCTTTATTTTACGTATATTTAAACTAAAACCAACCAAATCAGCATTATGAAAAATTCAAGATGGTCAAAAAAGCACGAAGCAATGCTTGTACAGACAGTACAAAAGGCTTCAACTACAAGCAAAGGCATACGCACTGCAGCGCGTAAATTGAAACGCACTGCAATGGGATGTGCACAACGTTATTATCTGCTACAAACCAAGGGTCAGGTTGACAAGCGTATGAGCAAGGTGTTGCCTATCAATGGTAAAGTGAAAGCCATTACCATTACAAGCAAAAGCATCAATCTCATATTCTAACAACCTAAACAACCCTTAGCCATGACTCCGAATCAATTCCTGTGTATGAAGTGGAATGAAACCCCACTTGCAAAGATCAACAACACCTACAAATCAAAGATACTTGCCGCTTTACCCAAGCGCAAGATCTGGTACGGGTATACCGCCGACCAATGGCGTGCTGCATTCAAATTCAAAGAAGATGCAGAGAAACAGACCCGTGAAGACAACATCAAAGCCGCACATGAACTCATCATGCGTAGGCGTAAGAAGGAATTCGAGTTACAACGTGCGACTTACAAACTGCTTGACGGCATATGCAAGGCGCTTGAAATCAACAATCCCTAATTCAATCAAACCATTATTAACATTTAAAAACTTAAAATCATGAGTAAGACAGTAAAAGTAGTGACATGCCGCAACGAATCATCTGAACTAATCGGCATCAGCCCTAACAATTCTGATTATGGCTTCATCCGTATTGAATCAACTGACTCCGCACAAATCGGTGCAGGTGGTTGGATCAACACGAACAAACGCAGTACGCTTATCAAAGGCCGTATCAGCGATTTGACACAATGGGTAAAAACCAACAGCATCAAGATTGGTAGCGAGTTTACAGGTAAGATCATCATCAAGGAACAGGCAGGCGTACCTTTCTATGAAGATCAGCAACCAAAGCGTGCAGGTGCGGACGGTGAAGTATTGCACAAGGACGGAATGCCTATTTTCCGCCAAACCGAATTTACATTGAATTTCGATGAACAGGATGTGCTTGTGAAGCATGACAATGTATTGTCTGCAGCTGCACGTCAGATATCTACCAATGACATCACAATGAAATAATTTGGGCACGGAAAGGGGTATGAGGTTAGAACATACCCCTTCCGCTTTTTACTTTCTAACCGACAAGGCTGGGTAATGTATATAGGTAACACCCTTCAATTAAAGGATACCGTCTTCCATGGCTGGCAGATATCTGGAAGGAAAAGTGGGTTCGAATCCCATCTTAGCCACTAAATCTTTACAATATGAACAACGACTATTGGAATGACGACCATCAGTTCAAGATGAACATATTGGTCGTAATAATCAGTACAATCACATTGATTTACCTTATTATAATAAGATGATGCTTAAAACACTGAAACGTAAGACATTGATGATACGTGAAAGCGGACGCTCCACTGATTACATAAGTCCGTCATTCGGCTATGGTTGTCTGTATAACTGTTCATATTGTTATATGAAACGCCATAAGCCTGAAGGACTTGACATTGCAGACAATACGGGGGACATACTCACCGAGATAAACTCCCATGCATGGTTCGCCACGGTTGAAAAGCCGAACCAGACACATGAAAAGTACATCACATACGACATATCCTGCAACGAGGATTTTGCATTGCACGCCAAGCATCACGACTGGCAAAGGATATTCCAGTTCTTCAAGGACAATCCGATCGCAATGGGCTCACTTGCAACCAAGTATGTGAATGACAATCTATTGGCATTCAATCCTGAACGTAAAATCAGGATACGGTTCAGCCTTATGCCTGTGGAATATTCACAACTCCTTGAACCCAATACCAGTACAATACAGGAACGTATAGATGCCATAGACAGGTTCATAGAAGCGGGATACGATGTGCACATCAACTTCAGTCCTGTCATAGTATATCCTGGATGGCTTGACTTGTACAAGGAACTGTTTGAACAGGTTGAAAAAGGAGTACAATCAAAACATCTTGTGAAATCAGAAGTTATCTTCTTGACACATAATGCAAACAAGCATGTGCACAATGTATCTAATAAGATACCTGGTGAACATTTGTTGTGGAATCCACATATGCAGGAGACCAAGATATCACAATACGGTGGTAAGAACATAAGGTACGAGCACAATCTAAAGCGTCAATTCATAGAACAATTCAAAGATTTACACGCTCAAATCATACCTTGGAACACAATACGTTACATATTCTAATCATTAAATCGTAGAACAATGACTACAATCTTATGGCTCGTAAATTACTGCAAAGAAGCAGCAAACAAGTATCCTGAACTGAAGGATGAAATAGAACAGTATTACCATTTATGCATGGATGAAATTGACGACGGTGGTTCAATACCACACGAGATTCAACTGTGTGTCAATGACATAGAAGAACTTATTACTAACAATCAAAAACCCTATAACTGATGGGACTGGATATGTATTTGTACCGCGAGACTTTTGTCGGCGGGAACTACGAATACCGTGATGTACAAGGCACGGTTGAATTGAGTTACAATACTGATGACAATGAAAGGCTTCCAATCAATGTAGACATCAAAAGCCTGGTATCTGTTGCTGAACACTTATTGTATTGGCGTAAAGCCAATGCTATTCACGGATGGTTTGTAAGAAACGTGCAAGGTGGCAATGATGACTGTAAAGAGTATGGCGTAAGACGCAGTGACCTTGAGGAACTCTGGCAGATATGCAATGAGATCCTGAATATCGAAGACAAGGAAAAACGTGATGACTTGGCTTACAAACTGTTACCTCCGACAACAGGATTCTTCTTTGGTACTTATACCTTGGATGAATATTACTTCTCAGACTTGGAAAAGACCAGGACAGTATTGGGTAAGGAACTTGAAAGCCCGAAAACTTACGACATTTCTTACAAGTATCAAGCAAGTTGGTAATTTATTATTATATTTACGCGCATGGAAACAGGTGATAACCACGACGATGAAGCCTATAGAATAATGGCTGTTTGGATAGTGTTGATGGTTGCATGCTTATTATTCTGGACATGGATAGCAGTACAGTTCATGAAATAAAAGCGTTCAACGACTTTGTCGCTGAATTCACAAGAACCTGTAGAAAAAGGTTCAATATGAAAGTCGAAGTTGTTCCGGAAAGATTGCAAAGCATCGATCCGGAACTGCTTCTGACTGTTGCAGGTGAGATACTGGCCGAGAAAGGCTATTATTTCACCGAAGGATTGAGAGTGAAACGCAGGATGCGTGACATAGTGTACCTGAGGCATGCGTTCTGCAAGATGTGTTTCGACAATGGATTGGCAAAGAACAGGATAAAAAACTATCTTGAACTGGACCGTTGCACTATCATACATTCCATCAAGAGTGCCAATATGTTACTTGATACCAAAGACAAGGAATTCATTAAAACCTATTACAACTTACTTAACTCCTATGCAGATAAGCAAAAAGACAGGGACATTGCTGATGGCATTTATGTCGATGATAATGATGTGTTCATGTGCGAATACACGACAAAAGAAACTATGGTGCTTCCAACACAACAAACGTTATAACAAGGAAGTAAAATATCCCGGTTCATGGTTTCATCCTGCCGTTACAAAAGAAACCCGTAAACTACTCAAACAAAACAAATTCCAATGATAATCAGGATATCGGAAGGCAAGATATACCAGTTGTATGACAACGAGGTATTCGTATTTGGCTCTAACCGCGCAGGAGTACACGGAGCAGGCGCTGCAAAACAGGCCTACTTCATGTTTGGGGCTGAATATGGCAAAGGCGAGGGATTGCACGGACAATCATATGCACTCCCTACCAAGGACTATGACATAGGTCATCTGTCAATGCATGAGATATGCGACCATGTGCACAGGTTCATTGACTTTGCGGAACAGAATCCACAACTGGATTTCCTTGTCACTGAAGTGGGTTGCGGACTTGCGGGACATTCCACAGAAGACATAGCACCTATGTTCAAACGTGCACTTGACCTTGATAATGTATTCTTACCACGTAGATTCACCAAAGTACTAACACAACTCCTATGAAAATCAGCGAAAACATCACATTGGCAGAGGCTATCAAAAGCCAGACTGCTGTAAGGAAAGGCATACAGAATGCCCCTAACGACGAACAACTTAAAGCAATGAAGGCTGTAGCCAAGAACTGTTTTGAGCCACTACGTGAATGGTATGGCAAACCTATCGGCATATCCAGTTTCTTCAGAAGCAAGGAGCTTAACAAGGCTGTCAATGGTAGTAAGTCAAGCCAACATATGCTGGGTCAAGCAATTGATATTGACGCTGATATCTTCAAGAACGGTATTACAAACAAGAAGATATATGACTGGTTGGTAGCCAATGTGGAGTATGACCAGATCATCTGGGAATATGGTGATGACAAGAACCCTGCATGGGTACACATCAGTTATGTAAACAAGGAAAAGAACCGTAAACAGCAATTGCGCATAGGATGAACAAAAGACAAAAGCCTTCGGAAGTAGCAAAGGAACTCTATTTATCCATCTACAAAAGACATAAGAACCTGTCGCTTGACAAGGCTCTTGATTTATGCACAATCGTTGTGGATAAGATGCTTGACCTGATGCCCGAAAAACTACCTACTAAAGGTATATTGGGCGAACTGGACAATCCTGAATACATATATTGGCAAAAAGTAAGAAACGAACTTGATAAGGTATTAGCATGAAAAACAGCATATTATACGATTATATCTTCCATTTCAATCCTTATGAACAGCTATGGTACGCGTACAGACGTGAACAAGCCAATGAGTTCTGGAATGACAATGACAGGAAAGAAAATGGTAAGTTCCTCAAAGCCAAGGATATCAAGACGCTTATAGGATTCATAAAGCAAACAAACAATGCTTGATATGTCAATGTGTAATCGTGGCAAAAATGCGGAGAATACGACAATTATTCTCCGCACCCTTAAAGCCATCCTCAAAAGCACCCTCAAGTAAAGCTTTACCCTTACTTTGTTACAAAAAAAGTCAAGTTTTACCCTTACTTTGTGACAAGAGTAGTCAGGTGGCCGAAAGGTGAAACGGTTGACTCAAGAAAACATTAGAAAAGAGGATCAACAATAATGCAGGTTCGAATCCTGTCCTGTCTACACTATTATCAACATTACGCACAACATCATTATCAATGTTGAGATATCAGTACTAACAGTACCTAAATAGGTATAAATTTAAACCAAATGGAAAAGAAACAAACCGCTATGCAGACCCTTATTGAATGGGGTGACAAGATGATGAAGCAACAACCTATGAAGGTATTGTCCTTTGCTGAGGCTATTGACAAGGCAGAGGAACTCCTTGAGATGGAGAAGGAGCAGTCCTTTGAATTTTGGCAAGGAGGTATTAATTGCACAGAAGAAGGTGGTAAATCATTTGAACAATACTACAACGAAATGTATGGAAAAGAAAACACCCGTTAAATGGTTGTTCGAGGAACTTATGGGTACGCCCAAAGACAAGTTCGAATGGCACTCGATATATTACAAAGCCATCCAGATGGAACAAGAGCAGATGGTAAACCTGATACACTTCATGCGTACACAAGACAAGATGAGTAAATCCATTGAGGATTTGTTTGAACAATATTGGAATGAAACATATGGAACAGATGATACGATTCATAGGGAATGACGGATTGATAGGATCCGAAGCATATGAGAAAGCCAGTCTGCAGGAATGCATCGACTGGCTTTCCGGTCTTACGGAAGTCAATCTTGACACGGAGACTGAAGGTCACTTTGACCATAGGAAAAGGATACTGATGCTTCAACTGAACTGGCAGGACATCACATATGTGTTGGACGCCAGATATGTTGACATCTCACAGCTCAAAAGACTGGAGGATATCCTTGTAGTCGGCCAGAACCTGAAGTTTGATTACAAATTCCTCAGGTTCCATGGTCTTACATTGAACAAAATCTACGATACCATGCTTGCCGAATGCTGTCTTACGAACGGCTATGAGGTAAGGAGCCTGGGTCTTGCACATCTCGCCGAAAAATACTGCAGGATAAAACTGAACAAGTCCGTACGCGGGCAGTTCACGAACATCAACGGTGATCCTTTCACCGAACAGCAGATAATGTATGGCGTAGGTGACGTCACATGCCTGACACAGATCAAGGACGCACAACTCAGACTGATAGCCGAGAAGGACATGTCAGGATGGGTGTACAACGAGTTTGACGCGTGTCTTGCACTTGCGGACATAGAGTACAACGGCATGGGCTTTGACAAGAACGCATGGATAGCACTGGCTTCCAACTCGTCGTTCAATGCAAAGGAACATACCGACAGGCTCGATGAACTCGTAAGGACAATGCCTCAACTGCAGAAGTTCGTAAAGACCACCGTGCAAGCCAACATGTTCGCAGGTCTTGAAGACGGCTTTGAGCATGAGCGTGACATTGACATACTGTGGTCAAGTCCCACACAAGTGAACAAGGTATTCAAAGCATTGGGTCTTAACCTCGAGAGTACGAGTGAAAGGTTCCTGAGCAAGTACCAGAACAAGTATCCGCTTGTCAAGCATTTCATAGACTACAAGAAGGAACAGAAACTTGTGACTACCTATGGCCTTGACTTCCTTGACTATGTGAATCCAAACACTGACAGGATACACACCGTGTTCTGGCAAATGGCTGAGACAAGCCGTGTCACATCAGGCTCCAAGGAAGAACGTGCTCCCAACATGCAGAACATACCTGCCAAGGCTGAATACAGGAATTGTTTTGTTCCCAGGAAAGGGTTCAAGATGGTAAGCTGTGACTTTAGTGGCCAGGAATTGCGTCTGTGTGCCGAAGGTAGCCAGGAACCATTGTGGCTTGATGCGTTCAACAATGGCGAGGATTTGCATTCAAAGGTAGCGGCCATGGTATTCAAGGTACCGCTCGAGCAAGTCAGGGACAAACCTGAATTCCTACGTGGCAAGTCTTATCGTGACGCTGCAAAGACCGTGAACTTCGGACTCATCTATGGCATGTCCAAGTTCAAACTTGCAGACACGTTGAGCATCGAAGTGAAGGATGCCGACAGGATCATCAAGGATTATTTCAAGGCGACTGGAAAGCTCAACGAGTATCTGAACAAGTGCCGCAAGTACGGCATGAAGTACGGATACATACGTTCGTTCAAACCCTATTCGATCATCCGTTGGTTCCCGAAATGGGAACAAATCATTGAGCGTGATGACTTCAAAATGGTGGGTGAGATAGAACGGGCGAGTATGAATACCCCCATCCAGGCATCGGGTGCCCAGATGGTAAAACGTGCATTGCATCTCATCAGGACTTACATCAGGGAGAACAACCTGCAAGACAAGGTATACATCGTAATGACGGTCCATGACCAAATTGACTGCGAGGTACAATCTGGGTTTGCAGAAGAGTGGTCTTTGATACAACAGAGACTGATGCAAGACGCAGGTGCGGAAATAATAAAGACAATCCCGGTATTATCGGACATTACAATATCAGACGCATGGACAAAATAGAAAAAAAGCTGTTCGTAATAGACGGCTACAGGATTTGGGCTTATTCATATGAAGAAGCCATGGAACATTACAAAATGATAATAAGGTTCTGACAATGAAAACAATCATAATGACTGAACAGGAGTATGACGCCCTGTTAAAATACTTCGACAATACGGAGATAAACATATCCCGTATGATAAGGAACGAAGGTTTGAAGACTACAAAGGATTTTGAATCCGCATTAGAAAAGATTTATGCAGCAACAAAGACTGAGGCTTGAGGTAGAATTCTTCTGCCCCGAACCTGACAACCAGAATCTTCCAGTCTTACAGGCGGAAGAAACCATAGAGGCTACCAATGAAACGGAAGCCTTTGAAAAACTGTACAAAAGGAATTTTGTACTCGAATATTGCCGTAACGCCTATTGGCGTTTCAAAGACGTAGAAACAAGAAAAAGATATTTCAATTGGACAGCATTCTTAACAACTACAGCAGATGAAACAGGACATTCTCAATTCTAGCCTACACACTGTAACAACGGTAGGTGACTTCAAATCACACAAAGCAGAGATTGACGCGGAGGACCTTGGTTGGATCCTCCAGATATTGTCAACCAATCTGTATTCAGATCCCATCGGATCATTGATACGCGAGTATAGCTCCAATGCATGGGACGCCAATGTGGAAGCAGGCAACAAGCATAAGCCGATCGAGGTTGGCATACAGACTGACAAGGACCAAGGTTCTTATTGGTATGTGACTGATCTTGGCCCTGGCTTGTCTCCTGAAAGGATTGACAAGGTATACCGTAAGTTCGGTAAATCCACAAAGCGTGAGTCCAATGAAGCCATCGGTATGATGGGTCTCGGTAAGTTCTCAGGCTTGAGTTACAGCGACCAGATCTATATCACGACAAGGTTTGAGGGCATGCAATACCAGTATATCATGCACAGGGCTGACAATCTTCCACAGATAGACATGTTGAGCATCAGTCCAAGCGATCTTCCATCAGGTACTACCATCAAGGTGTTCATTCATGGCGGATGGTCTGATAGACGTGACTTTGAGAAGGCTACGCGTGAGCAACTTGCATACTTCGAAAACATCTATTTCAATGTGGATGGCAGTGACTTCAATGACTTTAAGCTTATCAAAGGCAAGACATTCACTTATTCAAGTGTGGATGACCGTGGTCTTCGCATCAAGCTTGGTCCTGTCACATATCCTATCGACTATGAGGCATTGAAGATGACCACGGATGACGACCATCAGTTCAAGATGATTACTATACTCCAACACAGTTATGACGGACTTGCATTGAACTTCAACATCGGGGAACTTGCAATCACTCCTAACCGTGAGTCTCTTCTTTACAACACCAAAACCACTGCGATCATCAAGCAGAGGTTCGAAGAGTTTGAGAAAGAACTTGCTGCATTGTACAACAATGTACAGGAGTATGAGGATCCCGAGGAATTCGTAGTTGCCCTGAATAATACGCGTATCAAGATAGGCGAAAAGAATTATCCGCTTACCGGCAATATGCGTAAAATGGTCAATGTAACTCCTAAACTAAAAGGATTTGATCATAAGTTCAGCAGTATCCAAAGTGCCGAAATGCTATTCAGTGATTATGTATCTGCCGCTTCCATTCAGAATGGTAAGAAGAAAGACAAGAATGGCAATGACATGCTTCCATGGAGTTTCTTTCATACATTGAAAGGTAAGAGACAGAATACCAAGTTGCTGATTCTTGACAAGCATTCCCTTGAACCCAGGCATACCAAGTATCTCATTGAGAAAACCAATCTCAGGGATTTTCATGGCATGCGTCACAAACCTTGTAAGTTGTTCCCTCCTAAAAACAGCGCCGGTACGTATATCACAACCAACAAACCGAATTATTTCACTGTGTTGGAACTGATGTATTACCCGAAAAACCAATGGCGTGACATCATCACAAGATTTCAGAACTGGCAAAAAGAATATGTTAAACCAAAGGTATTGGAGTATGACGATTATGTACCTACGAAGGAATGGCTCAAGGAACAAAGGGTGGCTGCAGGCAAGGGTACGAATGACATCCATTCATTGCGCAAGGCAAACGGCAAGATACTTGTCAAGAAAGCCAGGCATTCGCACGTATGGAGTGCAGTTGCAGGTTTTGACAACAGGGATGTGGCGATAAAGGATCTTCCAAACTTCAAGCATTACGTGATATACGGTACGGAGGAAGACAAGAACCGTCTCGCATTGCTGTTTCCCGTACAGGATTCCATAACGGATAAGCATCTGCCGCGTTTTGAATCATGGATAGTGGCACAGTCGAACCATAAGTATCTGAAAATGGTTCCTAACTTCATCCACATCGATGACTTCATGAAATGCAAGGACAGATTATCGATACGTCTTGCAACCATGGCATTGCTGCACCGTAAACATTCGGATACCTTATACGTCATGAACAAATGCACGAACCTGTTCAGCCATCTAAATCCTAACTTGGCGTTTGACATGGGACAGCTTTACAGTAAATCACACATGTTCGCCAGGATCCTTGACCGTTATAACGGCAAATCGAACAAAGAGGAATTGGACACATTCATCGATACGTTGCTTGTGAATGCGACCCAGTCCAACATGTGGGATTTCAGCGTATTGTCCAAGTTCCCGTTAATCGAGAAGACTGCAAATGACTATTGGTTCATCAATCTTGTACGTCCTGCAAACAGTTACACCTCTCCGAACACATATGCGAATGACGTGAAACGTTTCATGGTGGAACACTGCAAATTGCGTAAACTGCGTATAGATTTTAAACATTACCAACAACAAATCGAAGAATATGAACCAACAACCACAGACGACCAGTCAGAAGACTGATGAAGTTTTGGATTTCTTCCAGCATCCCGTGAAAATCGGTGATTATGTGGCGGAATGTTACCAACTTGGAATAAGGATAGGAAAGGTTTTGAAAATCAATGAAAAATCCTTAACTTTATCCTGTACACGGTCACAAAGCAAATGGACCAAGACTCCTTCGATTTCAACATCCAGGCATAGCAACCTGCTTGAAGCCATCGATGAAATCAAAGGACACAACGGCAAACGTTCGCTTGTTCGGTTTACCTGGATTGGTACAACACAACCAAATCTTATCAATTTAACAGCTTTAAACCTTTTATCAAATGAAATTATTGAGAATCGGGTCTAACCTGACCGTAGTGACGTCCACTGGTGATGTCCTGACCACAAATGCCTGCACTGACGAATTGTTCAGCGCAGTTTATGAGCTCGTCCAGAAGGATGATCTTGAAGGAGTCAAGAAACTCCTGGTTCCCGAATTGGTTGGCGAAGAGAAGAAATTCGCCGAGAAGAAACAGATGGTGGAGACAATCCACACCATGGTGAATGCCTATCCCGACTTGTTCGAGAAGAAGGATACCGTGCTTTACCGTATAGGTATTCCTATCAGTATTCCTGAAGACCTGGCTATGGCTTATGTGTCTGCGTATAATGAGTACATCAATTCAATGGAGGATGTCGTACGTCCTTTCGAGGATACAGATGAGTTCAAATCCATTGACAATTTCTGGATGTGGTGCGCGTTAAATCCAAACCCGCAGAGCCGTGACGACTTGTTCCGTTTCCTGCGTGAGCATGGCATGCCTATTACCAAGCAGGGCATGTTCCTCGCATACCGCAGGGTTGTGAGCCGTAGCAAGAGTGCTGATGCGAAACTACTTGAGTTCGTATCTAACACTTTCGTAAAGGTACGGAGCATGTGGAAAGGCGATCCTATCATGTACTATGTATGCGAGGATAATAACAACAATTATTTCATCACTCCTATCGACAGTTTCACGTATGGCAACAGGGTCGGCAACCTTGCCGAACTGTACAGTGAACTCGCTTATCTTGGCAGTTCACAGTTCACCGACAACCATACCCATACCATGGATTACCGTATCGGTGTTGAGGCACGCATAGCGCGTCACGAAGGTAACCAGTCCAACCAGGTAAGTTGTTCACGCGGTTTGCACGTGGCAAGCAAGGCTTATGACTATTCAGGCTTCGGTGACACACCTATCATGGTGGTCGTGAATCCAATGGATGTCCTTGCGGTTCCACAAGGCGAGAACGGTAAGTTGCGTACCTGTGCGTTCACTCCCGTAGCTGTGTTGCAGGACGGCGAGGAGAGCGTGCTGCATGAGGCGAAGGATTTTGATTCGTCAGAAATCCTTGTAGACCATGTGCAACAACAACTCCATAACCTGCGTGACATGGTAGGTTCCGCTTCAATCTATGAATTGAACGTGAACCATATCCTTGGTGTTGCAGACAGGACAATCTTCAGCAGTATTCTTTCCAACATCTCAGGCGCCGAGCAGATTATAAACTTACGCGTTCAGAATCTCTATGAAGAGGAAGAAGATAATTGTGAGTATGATTGTGATGATGATTGTGATGATGATTGTCAACAACACGGATGGTATGGCTGTTGAAACCCTGGATACCAAAAGGGCAGAGATACAAGACAATGCGATAAAAGCCTGGCAAAAAGCCGGCATGAAAGGTACCGTGAATCTGAGCACGGGTATCGGGAAGACATTCTGTTTTCTCAAAGCATGCCGGCTTCTGCCGAAAGGCTCCAAGGTATTGTTTCTTGCAGAGACAACCCAGCGTGAGTTTGACTTGATGAAGGACATTGAGTTCTTCAAGAAAGTCTACGGTTGGGATCTTTGCGGGCATCACAGTCTCACGTTTGCATGTTACCAGTCAGTTTACAAATGGGAAAACACCCAATGGGACTTGGTATGTGCCGACGAGATACACAGTTCCCTTACTCCGGTATACGGAATGTTCTACAAAAACAATCAATATGGTGCAATCCTCGGTCTGTCTGCAACGATAGACCGGGGTACCACCTATATGGTTGATGAGCAGGAAATAGACAAGGGTATGATGGTTGACACCATAGCCCCTGTCTGTTTCAAGTATACACTGAACGAGGCTGTGGCTGATGGCGCTGCAAAGAAACTACGCATGTTTGTAATCTACCATCAACTTGACGATACGAAGAAGAACGTTCCTGGAGGAAGCAAGGCAAATCCTTTTATGACCACTGAAAAGGCAGGTTATGATTACTGGGATTCTGAATTCCGCAGGACTTTGTTTCTTCCTGATGGTCCGAAGAAACTCTTCCGCATCAGGACTACTTCCGCAGCACGGGCTAAGATACTTTACAATCTTCCAAGTAAGATAGAAGGAGTAAAGCAACTGCTTGATGAACTTGAAGGCAAGACACTTGTCTTTGGCAACAGCATTGAGGCACTGTCACAAGTGACTCCCAATGTGATAAGCAACAAGAACACAGACAAGAAGAACCAGAAGATCCGTGAGGATTTTGACAATGGTACCATTGATACCGTGGGCTCGTTCAAGATGCTGAAGCAAGGTGCGAACCTGAAAGACCTTGACAATACCATATTGATGTCTTATTACAGCAAAGAACTGGATATGATCCAGGTCATTGGACGTCAGAGGGTTAGTGAAAAAACAGGTAATGTGTTCATTTACATGACTTTAGGTACCCAGGAAACAAAGTGGTACAAGAAAGCCATGGAAAACATAACTAATTATGAGGAAATCTATTGCAACGGGACGGAAGACTGCATTAAAAAGTACCGTCTCCTCGTTAAACAGGAAACTGGTTCATCAGCACAAGAAGATGCTGAAAAAGAACAAGTTGAAGAAAATGAATGAGGATATTCGTATAGAAATGATGGATCGTTATTTAATCTTTAAAAACCTTGGACATGTTTGAGATTATTGTATTATCTTTGTTGGCTTATCTTTGTTCCGGTGTACGCTTCAGTATAGGTAGGCAAATAGACGGAATATACCTTTATGTTGTTTCAAATACCTATTACTGGCAGAGTGATTACTGGCGTAAGACTACTAAATGTATCAAGATTATATCTCTTGATGGAGGACAGCCCCCATATTGAATGTCAATATTGCTTCGGTGCGAAAGAGCTTACCAGCAATGGTAGGCTCTTTACACCTTGCCCTGTCTGCAAAGGCGGAGAGTTGCAAGACGAAAAGCTTGCAAAGGCAAACAAGATATGGTTGAAACATTTGAAAGACGAGTTGGACGGATTCAAAGAGGAGGACATATGAACATCAACATAGACCTGGAAAGGTTGAAAAAGGAGGAACTTACTCCTGACGAATATTGCATACTGCACTGCACATACAAAGGTGTTGACTACAAGGAGTTCTTTATGGTAGAAGATACTTGCGCAAGTCTTGCCGATAGGGGATACCTGCGTGAGAATCCTGATCTTGAAGGAGTATACAGTCTTACAGGTACGGGACTTGCATTGTTTGAAAAGCCTGATGAGTTCATCCAGTTTGTAGAACAATACAGGAACCTGTTTCCTAAAGGCATAAAGTCAGGTAATGGTACTCCGATACGTGGTGATAAGAACGGTGTTGTCAAGAAACTCACATGGTTTCTCATGACATATCCGGAATTCTCCAAACGTACCATACTCGAGGCAACCAAACTGTATGTGGATCAGATGAAAAGGAACAACTATGCGTATATGACACAAGCCGATTACCTGATACAAAAGAGTAACGGTTCAAAACTTGCTGCGTTATGCGAGGACTTTGACAACAAGACTTCCCACATTTTAAGCACCGGGGAAAAACGGATATGAGTATATTCAAGAACGTAAAAAAGGAGATAAAGAAGAACAAGCAGGTACGCCTTGACGGTGGATACACCTGCATACCCTTCGTTCTCATGCCTAAGCTCGGAAAGATAGTGCCCGGAGTTGAACAGGAAAAGTATTACCTGGTCACTGCGAACAGTAAAGTAGGTAAGACAAAACTTGCAGACTTCCTGTTTGTGTACAATCCATACGAGTTTGCGACAAAGTACAAGTCGGACATAAAAGTCAAGATATTCTATTTCTCACTCGAAGTAAGCAAGGAGGAAAAAGTAAGCCAGTATTACAGTTACAGGCTTTACAAGGACCACAACATCATCATATCCCCTGAGAAACTCAAGTCGCGTTTCGAGAGTTACATTCTTGAGGACGAGATAGAGAAACTAATTGACTCCTATGACGAAGAGATGGAAAGGTTCGAGTCCATGGTGGAGTTCATTGACAATGTGAAGAATCCTTACGGGATATACAAGCATGTCAGGAACCATGCATTCAAGAACGGTACGCATTATGACATAAACGGAAAAGCCATACCTTTGTCCGAGCTCATGAGTGATGATACCAAGGTAAGGGACAGGGCTAACTTGTCCATACACAGGTATGAACCGCATGATCCAAACGAGTATGTCATAGTGGTGGTCGACCACTTGAGTCTCCTGCATCCTGAAAGGGGCGCCGACTTGTGGAGTACCATATTCTCATTCAGCAGCAAGTATTGTCTTGCAATGCGTGACAGATGGAGATACATCCCCGTCGTCATCCAGCAGCAGGCTGCAGACCAGGAGAAACAACAATTTACCTTTAAAGGTGACAGTATAGTAGCCAAGCTCAGACCAAGTCCCGACGGTCTGGCTGACTGCAAACTTACCCAGCGTGACGTCAATGTGATGTTCGGATTATTCGCTCCGCACCGTTACAAGATAGAGAACTACGAGGGGTATGACATTGACAGGCTCGGGGATAATTACAGAGAATTCCTTGTAATGTTGAACAGGAGCGGTTCGGGATTCACAAACATAGATTTATATTTCAATGGGGCTGTTAACTTTTTTAAAGAACTTCCTCTTCCCACAGAAATCAAAGAAGAGCACTACAAAGGCATCGAAGAAACCAACAAGAAAGCGCGTTAGAAAAAAACCTGCAAAGGTTAAACCTGTAAAACTTGACGAAGTGTTGGAAGAATTCGAGTATGATACGATAGAGTTTGGTGTCACGGATAGTGTAAATGTCGAACATGACATTGACAGGATACTTGATTTCCTGAATTCATTCCCGAAGGAACTGAAGGAAGAAGTAATGAATGTGCTTGAAAAAGACGACGAAGGATATGACAAGGCTTTGTTTCTTACAGGCATCACCAATGACGGTCTTAACGAGTTGCATTACATGATCCTTTGCAAAGTGGTGACACTCGAAGAAAAAGGTTTGATGCTTGTATACTCCAAGAACGTCGATTTGCTATCTTTGTACATGTCGAACATGACGACAATGCCTTATGAAAGAATCAAAAAGAATTTCACAGACAAGAAATGACAGTATTGACGGAATGATCGTGTCGGAATGTGACAGGTTGAAACTCCTGCTCTTGAAAAAGAACAGGGATTACAACAATTCGTTGCACAGCACACCGATACTCTTCGACATGGATACTGTGACTGGTATAAAGGCCAGAATAAACGACAAGCTCAACAGGATAAGACAGGTAGGGCTGAATGACAAGACAGAAGATACCGTTGATGACCTCATCGGATACCTCGTGCACTTGCAGATTGCAAACAAGTTAATCTCTAAACAAAAATAAAATGGTAAAAATCGTAGATGAATCCCTGGGTGGTTATTCCATCCTTGAGGATTTCCAGGGTCTGAAGATCGAAGGATCCAATGGACAGACAATTGCAAAGGTAAACACCTTGAACGAGGCATTGCAGTACATCGCATCACGCCTTGTGATTGAATCGGACAAGACAATGTCCCTTTCAGAGTACGCCAATATGCGCAAAGACATCTTTGAAAAGATCGTGGCGGCGCAAGAACCAACTGAAACAATATCAGCCTGATGTCAGAAGTAGCAAAGATTGAAAAGCATTTGCCTTCCGTTCCACAGAACGAGATGGAGCAATTGCAACTTCTTATTGATTCAAAGTCATTGCCAGCAAACATTAAGACAATCGAGCAAGCATTCACCATTGCTCAATTCGGCAAGGACTTGGGGATGAAACCCATGCAGGCGTTTCATCAGATTTACAACATACAAGGCAGACTTGCCTTGAGTTCAAAGGGTCTTGGCGCACTGTTGTGGGCCAATGGTATCCAGTACAAGACTATCCAGGACTTCGAGAAGATCGAGGATAACGGTAAGTCTGATTTTGTGACTACGATAGAATTCTACCGTGGAAACATAGTTGACAGGGCTTCCTTCAAGTGGTCTGACGCCGTTCGTGCCGGCTGGACCACCAAGGATAACTGGACTAAGATGCCAAGGCACATGCTGTACGCACGTGCACTTGCCCTTGGCGCACAAAGGATCGCACCTGACAAGATCCTTGGTCTCTACACTGTGGAGGAAATGACCGATGTAACGCCTAACACATCGAACGTCATGATAAATGAAGAAGGCGACGTTTCAATAAAATAACCAACTTAAAAAAGAAAGATTATGTACGGAAGTAAACTGACTTCGGATGGAAAGGCTATCAATGCGGACGAGAGCCGCGTATTGCCTGTAGTAGGAATTGTAGAGAACTGCGCTATCAAGACTTTGTTCGAATTGAATGAAGACGCTAGTGTAGCAAGCATCACTTTTACACAAAGTAACGATGCTGAAGTCACGCATAAGGAATGGATCAGCGATGATGCCAAATCAATTGACGACACTAACCGTCGTGTAAAGCATATCTGCACCAAGCTTGTGTCTGAATCTGATTATGATGCGGCAGCCTCCAAGGCTTCCAGCTTTGCGGATTTCTTTTCAAAGATAAACTCTGTAATCGAGGGAAAGACTGATGGAAAGTTCCGCATGATATTCCATTACAACAACAAGGGATATGTGACTGTACCGCGTTATCCTAATTTCATAGAGCCAATGTCCGTAGTACCTACGAAGCTTGTATTGAGCAAGTATGTACAGGAAAGACTTGTGCGTCCAGAGGCTCCAAAGCCTGATGCGGACCTTGATATTACCGCAGTAAACGATCTGCCATTTTAATTAGTTCTGCGTTTGCCGGAAAGGGGGAGGGTAACCTTCCCCTTTTCTTATCTAAAGCCATATGTACGGTCAGCCTCCAAAAGAACTCAGCATAGATGCCATATTGAAAAAGGTTTCAGAATGGGACCTTTGGCGTTATTACATACCGGATGTGCAATTGAAACGCAGTTTCAAAAGCCCTCTACGCAAGGACACTAATCCTTCGGCCTCCCTGTTTGTCGCTACTGACGGAAGGGTATTGCTAAAGGACTTCCAGATAGGCACGTTCAATATCTGGCAGTTCCTACAGGCAAGGTTCAATCTTACATTCATCGAGTCCCTGCAAGTGGTGGACAATGATTTCAATCTTGGTTTGTCTGACAAGCCACGGTTGACTTCTCCTACCATGGAATATGTCGGCATAAGTACGAACGACAGGATAGAGATGCATGAAGAGACCAAACTTCCCATCAAGAAAAGAGGGTGGACAAAGGCGGATGAAAAGTATTGGGGACAATTCGGACTTAAGATACCGTTCCTCCAACAGCATGGCATAGCGCCATTGCAGAATTACTGGGTGAATGACAATCTTGTCTATTGGTATACGCCGTATGATCCGGCATATAGCATAGAGTTCGGCAAAGGGATAAGGAAAATATACCGTCCACTTGCCAAACGGTTCAAATGGGTAACCAATGCCAAGAACCATGACATACAGGGTGATGAGTTTCTTTCCGAGTCAGGGGAAATGCTTATCATCACAAAGTCATACAAGGATGTCCTGTTATTGAAGACATTAGGATATGAATCCGTGGCATCACAAAGCGAGTCTGTGTTCCTTCCAGAACCTAAACTTGAGGATTACTGTAACAGGTTCAAAACCATACTGTTGTTATGGGACAATGACCTTACGGGTATGAATTATAGTAAAAAGTTCTGCACATTGTATGGTTTAATGCCTATATTTGTCCCGGACGGGTCAGGCACCAAGGACATCTCTGACTATTACAGGATGTTCGGTGAAACCAAAACCCGGGAACTATTAGAAACCCTTACAAATGGAATCAAAAAAGGAAAGGAAGGCGAAGAAGACCATCAGGTCACGTCCTTCAAGCAGTGGCAAGAGGGCTCGGACAAAGGGACATAACTTTGAAAGAGCTGTTGTCAATTGGTTAAGGAAGCTCGGGTATTCCCGTGCTATAACTACAAGGCTTGGAAGCCGCTTGATGGATGCCGCCAAGATAGACGTATGCAACGTACCATTCAATGTACAATGCAAAGCCGTCGAAGCAAAAATAGACTATCACCAACTTACCGAAGAGATAAGTGAAGAGATAGCCAAGCTTGTGCCTGAACGTGGCGAGTATCCTATTGTGATATTCCACAAAAAAGACAAGAAGACCAACGTGGTCATGACACTCGATGAGTTCGAGAAGTTCATGCGCATGCACGTTGTTCTTCCGGAAACCAGGATTATAAATCCAAAAAACAAATGACTATGGTGTTTACACAGGATTTCAAAAAGCAATGTTCAGAAGCCTTCCAGTACTCAGTACGTTTCGCACAGATCATGGAAAGCCTGGAATCAGGCCATGGTAACGCTGCACGTCAGTATATGGACGAGGCTCTTGATGACTTGCAACTTGAGATAAACCAACGCATAGGTCCAGACGAACACAGCATCCACAACGCACGGGTGGATCAGCTGCACCTCATGTATGAGGCATGGTACGGACTTATGGATCTTACCGATGCGTTACTAGACAAGAAGAATGACATATTACGAAAATCTGTCGATTAGCAATTCCTCCCTGTCCGTGTTCAGTTATGACCCTTCGTATTTCCACAAGGTGTTCATCACAAAGGAACTTACGGATAAGAAAGAAAGCGACGCAATGCTCCTTGGCTCCATCATCCACTGTTTGCTGTTGGAATCAAGCGAGTTTGAAAAACGTTATTTCGTATCAAGTGTCACGCCGGAAGAAACACCTTCCGGTATGATGCTTGATTATGTAAAGACGTTGGCTACCTTTGAAACGGTAGATGAGATTGCACATGAAGCGGCCTATATAAAGTCGGGATACAAGATCTCGAGGGAAAAGGTCATTGAGAATTACAACAAGAGTACCTCCTTTAAGAAATACCTTGAGGAGTTAAAGGACCCGCGTCAACTGGTATCCCAGTTTATGAATGATTCCGCAAAAACGCATGCACAGAATGTGCAGGACAGTCCTTATTGGAAGAAGGTCCTTGGAGACAAGGAATGGGAGGAGTTCAAGGAATTGGAAATCTATTGGTCAAGTGTAGTCAGCACCGAAGGTTGTGACGTCATGCTTCCTTTGAAATCCAAACTCGACCATCTCTTTGTGAATGTGGACAACCAGGGCAAGACAGGCAAGTTGCAAATCAAGTATTTTGATTACAAGACTGACAGCCAGAAACCTGTCCATAAGTACCAGGATTCTTTTGAGTACTGGAAGACATACCGCCAGTTCGGATTCTATTGGCTTGCCATCAATGAGTGGGCCAAGCAGACATTTCCCGGATTTGAAGTTGAAGTACAGATGTACGTGGTACCTATCGATGTGGTGCGGATGAAGACCGTGATATACGAGGTCTGCAAAAGCTACATAGCAAAAGGCATCAGTGAAGTCGACAAGGATCTTTCAGACCTTGCCTGGCACATGTGTACCGATCAATGGGAATTCCCAAGGAAAATGTACGAACAGGATATTCCCGTCCTACGTTTGGACGGCGATGAATGCGAATGATTTGTTAAATTTGCAATTATAAAAAAGCTTATGAGGAAAAGACGTTTTGAACCTAAAGAAAGGACTAAGTCCTACGTCTTCCTTCCTCCAATGCTTGACTTGGATCCTATCTACATGCAGGTACATCTTCTATTGAACGCTTATCTGTTTAGTGAAGACAGGCCTGATGAGAAGAACACCATATTCCTGCACTATGAGTACCAGGACATGGACGGAAGTTTTGCGAGGTTAGAGAACAACTTCAAACAAATACCGGAATTCAAGGGGATGTATGACCCCGACAAATTCACTACGATATTTTATTTTGACGTACCTGTACATTGGCTGAAAGATTACCATACTTATATGGATTCCTTTTACAGCCAGATCAGTACGGAACTGAAAAAAAGGATATTGAAGTTCTATGCCCTTGGTCCGCAAAGCCAGGTATACAAGGTGTTGTACAGGGATGCTGAGAAGAAAAGGCAATTGGAAGAGGAGTTGGATGTCGACCTCCCGGATGACGCGGAGGTTGCGAGTGCACTTGACTTCAGCAAAGAAACCTATACGAAGAATATCAAAATTAAAAGTCCCACGAATCTTGATTTGACTCTGTGGGAGAGTCCTTGAATAAGAACCCGGCCCGTAAGCCGGGTTTTTTAAACACCAGACCATGGACATATTCATAAGGAATTACAACATGCTCACGGAATACGCGGAAAACCTGTTGTATAGGATGCCCTGGCTATTAGCCAAAGGGTACACTGCAAAGGACGTGGTTCATGAGACATACATAAGATACTGCCATTACAGTCATAAGTTTACCTCGTACGAGGATGCCAAACTGGTGCAGGTACTGAAAAACCTCCTTTACTGGACAATGAAGGAGATGCGTACAAAAGACAGGGAATCATTGACGGAGGATTTTGTAATCAATGAGATACCCAATGAACCACTTGTGGATGAAAGGATATTCAATAAGGAATTGTCAAAGATGATGTCCTGCATGGATACCGTGGATTCCGAACTGTTGAACCTCAGGCTAGCAGGTTACTCCTATAATGAGATAAACAGCATGCGTAACACATCCGACAGCAGAAAACTGGTAAAGGAATCAATGTCACGTCTCAGCAGGATGCTTGGAATGAAAACACGCGAAGCTGAACTGACAGGTGCACTTGCATCCTATGTCAAACAGAAAATGTCCATAAGCGAAATGTCCCGCCGTACGGGAATGAGCCCTTACCTTGTCAGGGAAAACCTGAAAGGTATACTCGGAAAAGGATTAAGGGAATATACGGAACACACACAGAAAAAGAAAAGGAGGACCTAGATCCTCCTTTTTGTTTTTATAATCCTATACGTTTATATTCACTGATCTGGTTTTCAGGTGTAACCGCACGTATCATTTGACTGTAAATAGGTAAAAGATCATTGAATCTTTTCTCGAGTTTGTAATCCCCTTTATTGTAAGGGTATTCGTCACGTTCATATTCCTCCAAAGGATTGGCAAGTTGAAACGTAAACCTGCTCATTTTTTCCAATTGGGTTATTGTAACAGAAGGATTACTTACTATACGTGCAAATTCAAAAGGATTGATAAGGGTAAAGAACATGAAGTCTCCCGCAAGACGACGTGACTGGAGTATCATCTGGTTTTCAATCCAGGTATTTTCATCATCGTCCTCTCCTCCTGAGAACACCATGTATAATGAAAGCATTGACAACATGACGCCTATTTCACCAAGAGCCTTGGCCCTTGCCTTTTTCTGGTCAGGATCGAGTTTACCGCTGAACAGCATTTCAAACTTACCCTTTTTTATTTCTTTCCAAAGGTCACCAAAGAATTTGTTATAGTATCCATGTACCACTTCCCCACTTTCAATGTCAACATATTCCCCTGACCATCTGCGTTGTAATCCGGTATATATCCATTTGCGGAACAACAGTATCAGTTTGCCATACCACTTTCTTTGAAGGGTAGGACTGTCAAACTTGTTGTAAATACCATGCATTCCCTTGTTCAATGAATGGAGCTTCTGCATAAAATTGAACTGGTCTTCCTTGGACCATATCGCGCCTTTCTTGAGATTACCGTTCTCATCATAAGCTTCCCATAACGAAGTTGTCGTACCGTTCTGGTATTTCACCTGCTGCTTCATCATCATGGCTATCATACCTGTCCCTTGGATTTGGTGTTCAGGACCTTTGGTAAGGAAGAACAGACTGTTGGTGGTAAACATGCGTTTTAACGCATTACCTGAAAGGTTGTTACCGTATGTATCGCTATGCTCACCTTGTATGGCGTCATACTTTACCATCAGTTTACCCAGTTTACTTACAGGATATCCTTTGGACAGGTCTTTCATGAGTCCAGGAACATTTGCAAAGTAAGTGCTTTCCGCTGAAAGCAGGTTCTTTAATCCGAACTTGTCATTTGCAAAAGACTCTATGGCCATTGTGAAATTACCCAACAATGTGTTATTGAAAAACGAGTTTACATTGAATGCAAGTCCGTTGAGACTGGTATACTTGAGAAGATGGTTTGCCAGTTTGTTCTTACTGGTCTGTTTGTCATTGACGTTCATTATGGAAGGTATCTCGTACTCACCGTATATCACCTTGTCAAGAAACTCTATCAAAGCTTCGTTTACCGCATTGCTTGGTGCACTCAAAGCCGCACCTGTCACAGGATTAACTTTGACTTCGCCTTTTGCATTCAACAATTGTACGTTACGCGGTGATATCTTTACCACGGCATTACCCTGTACCGCATCATATACCATTTCTATGAAAGGCTCTATCCTGCTCATTGAATCATAGTTTGCAGCCATTGCATGATACTGCAATGTGGATTCAAGAAGATCGAAACTCAAATCAGTCTCATCGATCATCTCGGTAAAATAAATGGGAATGTGTTTCAGATCCTTCTTATCGGGAGTCTGCAATCCATATGCCGTATCATAGGCATTCACGTCTATCGCATTTTCAAAACTCGTTTTGAGGTTCTGTCCTATACCCAATCCATTGCCATTCACATACCTCTCACCAGTAGTTTTCCTACGCTGCGGTATGATCCCGAACTTAAGCCTTTTGGATTCATGCACACGCATGTTGGCTTTTTGATACGTATCAAGAAGTTTCTTATAATAAGGATCCTTTATCAACGTAGGATATTGTTTGTTGCGGTATTTGTCGGCAGGTCTGTAAAACTCGGACACTTCCTTGAACACCGTGAAATAATTGTCAGTGTTACTGTATATCTGCGCAGGATTGAAATACGACATGTTCGTACTTCCATCCGAATAGTATGTCTTGCTTACCCTTCTGGTGTTCTCGGCTATCCACCTGTCAAACTCCATAGGGCTTAATTCTTTTTTCTTACGGTCTATGATGTCCCTGGGATTCTCACGTATGACTACATTGTCCTTGCGCCATTGGCCTATCATGACCATTCTTTTCTTGATGTTCTCCTCACTGTCGGCTTTAGGCAATGTCTGTGAGAAATCACGCCAGTTCTTGGCCCATAGGTCTTCGTCAAACTCAGTTACAAACCCTTTGCGTTTGACATATTTCCATTCACCTTGCAATTTACCGTCCTTGTCATAAACCATCTTGCCTTCCTTGTCCAACTGGGGTACATATTCCCAATTCAAGACATCACGAAGGTATTTTTTGTTGAACTCCTCGGGATTGTTGGAACCTCCCGTAGCCTGGTACAGACTTACCAAAGAGGATTCAACATCTATGTTTTCCTGTTGCACTTTGAAGGCTTCTTCCTTTATACGTGCGGCTATGAGTCCTGTCAAAGGATCCTTGGAACTTGCTTGGGCGCCCAGCATCTTTTCCCATGTACCTATGTCCGCGGTAGCCGTGGTTATAAGGCTTTTTATACGTGACTTTGTAAACACATAATTCTGTTTACCCTGGGCTATCAGGTTCTTATTGACCCTTTCAACCTGTGATGACAACCATGCTGCAAGCACGTCTTCATGCATTTCCCTGTATTGCTCGGCTATCATAAGGTGATTGTCCATCACATCCGCCAGCATCATACGTTCCTTGCTTTCCCTTGGAAGCACTCCACGAAGGTCATCAAGTATGTTGTAAGTCGATACGAACCTTTTCATCTGCTGCAAGGTTTCCGCCACGTCAGCCACTTCCTCTTGTGAAAGTCCGTCGAATGAAGGATACTTCTTTTGTATGTCTTTTATACGCTGCAACACCGCGGCGCTTTGCGCATTGGCCAGTTCTATCATCCTTACCAGTCCGACAAGATCATTGTTGGCCTCAAGTTCGTCTATCACTTCCTTGATATCCTCGGCATACTTCTTACCTGTGGCACGTTTCCTGTACATAGCCTCCTGGATCTTCAACACGTCAAGCAGACGTTTCTTGATATTGGCTGTGAACCTTTTCTCGAATTCCTTTTTCTCAAGGATTACCTGTTCGGCGTGTGCCACCGAATCAAACATCCTGTAACCATTGTATTGGAAAGCCTGTTGCGCATAGGCTTCCCCGTGTTTTGCCACGGTTTCCTTCCAGGCAGGCCAGGATTTATTTGGACATATCATTTCTTAACAGAGTTTTTGATTCATTTCATTCACTTCTTGCGGAGAAGCTTCTTTGACTATCTTTTCCACGACTTCTTTGAACTCCTGTTCAGTAGCACCTTTTGCATAAAAAATACCTGAACGTGAAAGTTTTGCAAAGATAGCAGGAAGTTTGTTCAAATCCATTCCGGCTTTGGCATAAAGATTCGTATACAATTTTATGACTGCCTCCCTTCCTTTTGAAACAAGACTGAATATCAACAGGTCTTTTGCATTAGTATCAGCCTCACCTGCTGTAACGGAAGTACCTACTGCATTTTGTATGTTCTTCTGTACCAACTGATCCTGTTTGGACATTGAAGGAGTTGAAGTGTCAGCAAGTCTAACATATCTGAATATCCCATATTCATAATCGAACCGTTCTGAAAAAACTCCATCCTTATCTATATTTATTTGTATTACCTCTCCTGTGTAAATATCTTTATATTGAATACTATAGGTAACATTGTTATCTGTAAAAATATCAAGTATTTCAGTAGGATATTCAGAAGTTCTACGTGCATTTACAGTAATAACAATCTTATCTCCTTTTTTCCAAGTAGCAGGATTATCTGATTTTACAGGAGTTGTTGTACTTACAACCTGTACAGGTGTTTGGGGAATATTGCTGGTAGTTGCGGCATAATCAAGATACTCATCATTCATTTCAGCCTCTTCAGAATCCCGTACTGCGGATTGCTCACCTCCTTCGGCTTTCTTTTTCAACTCCATCATATCATCGAATGTCCTTTCCCTGGCTTCTTCAATGGTACGTCCTATCACGGACACACCGAAATAACCGAGTGTGGGCACTTTCTCATATGTCGCTGCAATACCCATGTAATTACCATCGTCGTCAGGTTTGGTACTGAATCTTTTTGCATCGTCTTTTTCATAACGTGTACCTGCAGGAACATACTGTTTCAGTTTGTATTTGACATAACCTACCTGTATGAATTCAGGGAAGTTGAATACCGTGACAGTCCTTTCCTCTTCGTTTTCCCTTTTCAACACCTGGGTACGCCTGTCGAATTGGAAGGTTTTCATTTTACCGAAGTTATACCCCCTTTGTTTCTTGTCATCCTCAGTGGTATCCATCACTTCAACAAGGTTACCATCATCATCATACAAAGCCTCGTTCTTGATATTACGGATACCTTTGTCAAAGTCAACCGTGAACCCTGTATCAGTCTTGGTTATGGGACTTGTTATTCCTTTTGGAACCTGTTTAAGGGCTTCATCGGAAATAGTACCATCCTCGTATATTTTGGTTATGAAATCCCTGTTATTGATATCAAGCATGAACAGTTCCTGGAATTCATCCATCAGTTCATCCGCTGTCTTACCGAATATCCTTTTGAAATCCTCGTCCGTACCTGTGTTCAGCACTGACGTATATTCATCCATCAGTTGTGAAAAAGGAAACTCACTGCCGTAAACACCGGGAGAAAACAATCCTACGGGACTGTCGTTCTTGAACTGCAATCCGTTCTTTGCAATAAGGTGTTTGATCATCGCATTGACAATCGGATAACCTTCGTTGTTTGCAAGGGTACGCATCGCCGTAAGGACCATTCCTTCGAATCCTTTGTTACCTTTGGTACGGGTATTGGTTTCTATCTTTGAAAGCAATCCTTCCATTTCCTCCTTGAAGAATACCTGCATCAAGACAAGGTTCTTGTCAAGGTGCGGATTTTGGTCAAGGATCGCCTGTCTGATTTCAAGCAAGGACATTGTACCGTTCTTCTTTGCAATATCAGGGAAAAGGTAATTGTTCAGGTTCTCCCTTTCATTCTCCGGAAGACTGTTACGCCATGCGCGTATCATGAGGAAGGACTCTATGTCCCTGCGTATCTGTGTCATCGCCTTGGAACGTACCTTGTTCATCATGCGTTTCCTCAGACCCTTGTTCAGTTTGTTACGGAGTTTTTCCGCGAATGCGGATTGTGAAATGAAGTAACTTTTCTGTGCTTCACTCTTTACTGCAAATACCTTAAGGTTCTCCAACGAGATAAGATGTTTGTTGAGGATGTCCTTGAAGTCATACAACGGAAGGTCTTCCTTCTTCGCATCACCATTTTCAACCCTCCAACCGTCTTTGGTCTCAACGAGTTTCAGATTGAGTTGTTCAAGGTAACGTCGTAGTTCCTCGTCACCTTTGAAACTTGTCTCCTTGGTGCTTGAGGATATACCTTTTGTAAGTTTCACAATCTGGCTGAACGCTATGAATTCCGGACCATGCTTGGTTGAAAGCGTGAGGTAGGAATTCAATATACGGAGTTCCGCCATGTAGTAATTGTAAAGTTCCTGCGGATCAAGACTTTCATAAAAGGCTTTCTTTCCGGCAATTGTCTTACCGACTATTGCCTTTGACATTGGATTCAACCTTGTCACAAGTAAAAGGTCGTCGTTTGTCACAGGTCCTTTGCCTTCAAGGTTTATTTCCTTGCCTGTACGTGTATCTCCACTTGCCTTGATAGCCAACTCTATCAGTTCACCTACGAGATTTTCACCTGTTTCCCTTTTCTTGTTTTCTTCCGCCTCACTCTGGATGGCGTATTGTTGGGTTTCATTCTTATACTTTACGACATATTGCGAATTGATAAGACGGATCGCATCATAGATACCTACCTGGTTCATTGTCAACAATGATACCACTGAAAGGGTGTCTATGTCAAGGTTCAACTTACTGTTGTAACCATACTTCGTGTTATCAGTCATCGAAGAAGTCAGGGATGAAAGCACGTCCATGATCCTTTTGGCATCCCTTGTCGTGAATACCGTATTGGATATACTGCCAACTTCCTGACCATTGATAGTGACTTTCTGCACACCGGCGTCTTCACGCGCTTGTATACCGAACCTGCTTATGATGGTGTAGTTGTTCGTATTGTTAACAGCAGCTCCGATCGCAGCTTGTCCTGCTTTGTTAGTCTCGAACGCTTCCAGTTTACCTAGGATGGAATTGGGACTCCGTTTTGTTTCCATTTCCCTCCATGAACCATATCCGTAATCCGAAGCCAGTCTTTCAAGGGAATTTTCCACAGGTATGAGTGTCGCAGGAGTCTTGTTGATGTCATTCATGGTAGGATTTGAGTGCAACACCATCCTTGCATTGAGCAAGTCGTTGTTTATCTCACCTACCGATCTTATACCCATTGTCTTGAATTCCTGTTCCGTGGAAGGAAGTCCTAATTCCTCAAGGGCTTTTATCAAAAGACTTTGACGCAAATCCTCGACTATTTCAAGTGACCGTTTGTAGCGTTCCCTGCGGGCAGGCAACTGGGCCACAAGTTCCTTGTCAGTTTCAGTAAGGGCGTCATAACCCTCACCTGCCATTCCAAGTTCACTGACCAATGCATCCGCACGTTCAGCATCCCTTACTTTCCGTAAGGCGGCTTTTTGGATCCTTTCAAAAGTCTCGTCTTCTTTGGCACCTTGGCTTTGGAGTAACTCCGTTTCCATTTCGTCCATCACATCCTTGACAAGACGGTTTTCCTTGTAGTGCCATGTCTTGAACTGTTCCCATTTGGAATCCTCGTTGTTGCCATACACCATGAACTTACCGTTCTTGAAGTAATGTCCAGGACGTTGGATAAAGAATGAATCGACATCAAAGTCAGATCCTGTCAGGATGATGAGCTCATCAGGGGCTATCATGTTCGAACCGGCGTGTGGAGGAAGAACGTCCACTATCTTCAAAACCATTGCGGAGTGCTTGTCCTGTGAAGGGATCCTCGTACCGAACAGGTACGCAAGTTCCTCAGGTATCGCATCTCCCGGTTTGAGATTGAACTGTTCTGCAAAATGGAAAGGTATCACTACTTCGGAATACCTGTGTACTTCCTTACCATTTACAATCCTTGGTTGATCGAACTTCAATCTTCTTGGAACATATCTTTTCCTGTCCGCATATTTGGAAGGATCAGCGTCATACTCTACAGTACTTATGATCCTGCCTGTTTCAGTATCTTCCAATACCCTGTGCATGAATCCTGATTGCAAAGTGGTCTTGTAACCCGGAACCTTCTGTGAAAGCACCTTGTTGAAATAGGCATTGAAATGCTGTTCAAACTCCTTTACTATGTTAGGGGAATTCAAGTTATATAACGGATTGCCGTTCTCATCAACTTCAAGGTAAGACAACACTTGTGCTGAAGCACCTGTCTCTTCAAGTACCTTCTTGAATACCTTGGTGGCACGCTTCATGTTTATGGTCCACTTGTTGTCCTTCAATGTCAAAAGGAAATTCCTTGCAGGCAGCATTGTGGTCCTTACACGTTCCGCAAGTCTACCGTCATACCAGTTGACAAGGTCTTTTCCAGTCTTGACTGGCTTGTCACCTTCCCTTGTGAAAGGAAAATCTATTTCCGCATTGGTCTGTTCGGCGGTTATGATGTTCTGTTGCTGCGTAGGATCCTTTATCTGTGTCTTGTTGGAAGGATTCTCCTGTTGCAACCTCAGATAACCCCTGTCAAGCAACTGCACATTGGATTCCTCCATGTCGAATGAAGGATTGGCAGGATCCGCTATGTACGGATTCTTGACCATCTTCTTCATCATGGAAGGAGGTCCGACCATTTCAATGTTCTTGGCTTCCATGTCCTTGCGCAGGTTGTCAAGGAACTCCATTCCAGGTCTTGGATTACCGTTGCTGTCACTTGTGTATTCAGGTGACAATACTGCTACGGACATCTTCACATAAGTTACCCCGTCGTAATAGACAAGTTTCTGTGAATTCAACATCACATTGTCATCCTTCAGGATTTTCCAATCCTCAGGGGATATGCGTTCGCCTTTGGCTATTCTTCCGTAAATCTCCCTGGCCTTGTCACTCAAACGTCCAAGCGAATCAAGGAATCCCATCATGCCATTTACAGTGGTATATGCCTGGGCGTCAGCCACTGCGATCTGTTCGGGTTTTTTCTTGTCAAATGCCGCACGTTCCTCTTCGGTCAGTCCTTGTCTGAATTTCTCATACTCGGCCGAACCTATCTGGTAGATCCTTGTGGACAGTTTGTATTCCTTATTATAGAAATCATCGAGTTCACCTTTTTCGTTTATCCTTCCTATGGTGACCATCCTCACAGGTTTTGCATTCTGATTAGGATCAATGCCGAGCATGTTGTCACCTGATGCGTTGTTACCACGCGCACGTTTGAACCAGTCCACATTGTTTTTCAATCCCATTGCAGGATCACCCATCAGTATCTGGTTTATGGACATGCTGTTCAACATGTCGTTCAGATATACGTTGGATATGTTACGCAACAGGCTTTTGGAACTGAACAACGGATCATCCGCTATGCCACCTTCGTATACCTTTGGAAGCAACCTGTTGGTATTGTCTTCCTTGATTATACCTAGTTGTTTAAGTTTCTCGATGTTTGCAAGGAGTTCATTCCTGAAATACTCATCCATTCCAGCCATGATCTGCGGAGTGACCTCTTCGAGTGTCACTTCACCTGACTGCAGTTGCCTTCTCAGCATTCCCGTAGGATCGATAGAGTCAAGGAATTCCTTTGTATCCCAGAACTGTCTTCCGCGTTGGTCCTCTTCCTTCTCTGTGAATGCGTTGAACTTGTTGTACTGATCGGCATACTCGCCGTTCCTTACACGTTGTATCCTGTCATACTCGCGTTTTATTTCTGCGAAATAAGCATCCTTGAATTCCTGTGTTATCCTCTCATTCTCATCTATAAGATTGCTTACAGGAAGTCTTACCGTATCAGCGGTATTGGAAGCCTCCATCACATTGAACAGGAACCTGCGCACACGTGTCTTGACATATTCCACCTTGCCTTGGTCAGTAGTTACCGGTCTTAGCGAGTCAGTCGAATTGTCGGCAAACAACGTATATATCGTAAGGGCAAGTTCCCTTGGAGACATCTTTCCATAGGTCACACCTTCGGCATTCTTCGTGTTCATCTTGCCTTTCAGGTTCTCATCGAGTTCCTGTTGGCGTACACCGTCTATCCTTTCAATCTTCAGATTGGGAAGCAGTGCCTGGAAAACCTCGTTGTTCAACAACCTGTTCCCTATAAGGAAATCACTATTGGGTTTTTCGGATTGTATCTGTTCCAATACATCAGGATCGCTCAGGTCTATACCCTGCAGTTCAAAGAACTTCTGTATGTGGTAAGTGGCCTTCTGGTAAGGATATATGTTCTTACCTTCCGCATTAACCATGGTTGACATCACCACAGTCTCATCGAATATCGCATTGTCTTTTGCAATGTTCATGAGTTTGGTAAGAGCACCTTCGGTATCACCTGTGAATTTCGTACCGCGTATGTAAGGGTTCTTACCTTCTTCCATCAGCTGTGTGACCACGTCCATGTTCTTCTTGAACACTTCGGCTGTAATCTTTACGGAAGACTGGAACTCCATTACAAACCTTTCCTGGTCTGCAGTCCTTACTTTTCCAGTAGCACTCAATACGATATAACGCAGGTATTGTTCGGACAATGATATTCCGATTCCTGCGAATTTCTGTTTCAAATCAGTCACAACCTGTGTAAGTTCAACCTCGGTAATAGGTCGTGGCTCTTGAAATTGTTTGCCGTCAGGTGTGAGTACAGGACGTGTAAGATTCGTTGTGATTATATTAAGGTTCAATTCACCTGCACGACGCTTCAATTCCTCGGCACCCCTGCGTTTCATAAGCAAGGTATAATTCTGGTGCCATACGTCAGTCTGGATTTTGTCCACATCACGCCTGTTTGCAGAGTATGTCCTTGATGAAAGGTTTTTAGTATCCAAACCTGTAAACAAGTAGTTAACCTCGTAAAGATTGAAAGCCTTTACCACCCTTTGCACAAGTGGTTTCTTGGAAGAATTGAATGTAAAGTCCCCGTTATCATCGAAAGTCATTCCGACTTCCTCGAAGAACTTGTTTATGAATACGGCACTTTCCCCTTTGGTTCTTGCGTAGTAATGCATCTTACGCAATATTGCACGAGGATCAGCCTGGTTTGCAGCCATCTTCACTATGCCGTTGTAGACCTTCTGCGGATCCACGGTAGTGGTTATCTCCCTTGCTCCGAACAAGGTTCCAGGTTCAAGACCCAGGAACTCGTCAAGCGTAGTGGTGTAAGAAGTAGTCGAGATGTATTTGCGCAAAGTCTTTGAAAGACTTGTGAATCCACCTTTGTTCTCATTGTTAAGGTCAAAACTCCTTTCAGTGGCATTGTCCTCACTGCCGTCATAACCTTCATCAGCGGCACTGTCAAACTCGTCTATGTTGAATTCCTTCAACTTCAGACGTATTTCATTCTTCAGTTTGTTCCTTGACTTGATGGCATCCTCGCTTTGTCCGTTGAACACGAAGTCAAAGTTACCAAGCAGTGCGACCCTGTCTTCTATCGAAGGATCGGGATTATTGTAGTCCACTTCCGGATTGTTCTCAGGACTGAAGAACTCTCCCAATGCGGCAAGTTCCTCGTTCATCATCTCATCCGCTGTGACATTCCTGTCTTTTACTTCCGGATTGTTGATCCTTGCCCATACCTTGCTGGCAATTGTATTGACAAACCTTTGTTCGTATGTAGGGTCAAGGAAAGTCGCTTGGACATCACCGTTGGGTTTTATTTCATAACCTGTGAATATTTCCGAACGTGCTTCTATATTCAGTTCGGGGTTCTTGGAAAACCTGTTGAGTACTGGTTTCTCCGCAGCCTTGAATCTTCCAGCCTCAATGTCTGCAAACAACCTTGTGAGTTGTTTCTGTCCTGTAAAGAACCTGACCATCCTGTTGATAAGGTCCATAAACTTTTCCCACAATGAAGCTAATCCACTTTTGGGCGCCTGTTGTTTCTTTGCCAAAGCGGATTTGGATTGACGTGCAAACTCGTCAGCCATCCATTCCTCTATGTAAAGGTTCTTCAACTGTTCCTCAGTCATGTCTTCCATCTCTGTGTAATCAGGACGGTCTTTCTTGAACTGTGCAAACCCTTGTATAAATGACTTACCTTGTT
>JADDYB010000049.1_pt1 | contig 33918 bp, 31 predicted proteins | sample 8641941 | NCBI WGS metagenome assembly JADDYB01 (sample SAMN16275377, study PRJNA637457) | freshwater sediment metagenome | isolation source: Lake Kineret sediment | place: Israel: Lake Kineret | collected 2013
TACAAGACCCAATGTAATCAGCATCTTCATTAATAATGCAAAACGAAATGAGAGCCTCAAAGTTTACAACCCTGGTACGCAGGCCAGGAATTTCCTTCACGTAGAAGATGCAGCACGCTCCTACGTTCTGGGCGTGGGAAAAATACGTGAAGAAGAACGTGTGTACAAAGAGTTCTGCATTGCAGGGAGGGAGAGCGTGACAGTCCGTCAGTTGGCAGAAATGATCTGCTGTAAAGCTGAGGAAAGAGGGTATTCTCCAGACATTATGTACGTGGAAAACCCCCGAAACGAGACTCTGGTCAGCCAGTTTGAGGTCGACACGACGAAGGCACGCTCAGAACTAGGATTTACCCCTCAGTTGATCATTGAGCACGAAATTGAGAGAGCTTTCAAAGAGTAAAGAAGCTACCTTTAAATAGGCCCCTTTTCCTGGAGGGTACGACCTTGTATAACATGCTGGTGAATCCATGAAAGTAGGAATAATCCAGAACGTGACATTGAATGACCACAGATCAGTATACTCCCACAATGTAGCGTGCGGGCTCGTTAAAAAAGGCATTGACGTGGATGTCATCCTCCAGAAAACGGAGGAGGAGCTGCAGTACAAACTAAGACCTTATAATCTCATTCAAATCCCTGGAAAAACCTATTCTATACCTGGCCAGATCAGATTCATCACATCCTCGTTTGCCATTCTAAAAAAAGGACATTATGACATCATTCATGCTAAAAATCCCTTTTCTTCCGTTTTTCCTGCTCTCGTGTTGAGAAAGGTCACACCTTCTGCAGTTGTGTATGACATGCGGGGATTGTGGATAGATTTTGGCGTCATGTCAGGAAAGATCCCACCCTATTTGGGACCAATCCTGAAGAAAATGGAGTCATTCCTCCTCAAAAGATGTGACCACCTCATAGTGATCTCTCCAGCCTTGAAAGAGGTGCTCGTCTCCCGTGGGTTTGAAAAAGAGAAGATATCTGTTATTTTTGGGGACGGTGTTGACATCAAAAAAATAGAATTGGTGAGTGCTGCCAAAAAAGAGAAAGGTGTCAGGACCATCGGGTATGTGGGCACCATCAGTACTGCCAGACAGTCAGAAAAGATCATAGAAGCTTTCCAGAAAATTGGAAGGGAAGATGTCCGCCTGGTCATGATTGGACCTGTGGGAGAACCGCATATATTTGAGAAATTGACTTTGAAATCCAAAAATGTTGTGCTGACAGGATTCTTACCGCAGGAAAAAGCGTTTCAACTCTTGAAGTCCTTTGATGTCGTCGTCTCCTACCATGAGGTGGACGATCCAGTGTACCATGTGGCTGTCCCGACAAAAATCTTTGAATACATGGCGTGTGGTGTCCCCATCGTTACTACTGACCACCAGATGTACAAAAATATTTTAGAAGACAAAAAAACGGCTGTTTTAACACAAAAGAACCCAGACGATTTCGCGAGAGGCATTACATACGTGCTTGACCATGTGGAGGAAGCTGAAAAAATGGCAAAAAGAGCACGGGTTAACGTGGAAAACTACTCCATAGAGAAGGTCGTTGATAGTGTGGAAGCTGTTTACCAGCTTTTGACGTAATGGCTAACGTAACCAGTGTTTTTAAAAATCGGTGGATAGTCCAGAAGAAAGATCATAATGGGTGGGAGCCTAAAAGCAGAAAGTTGATATTAACAAACGTATGAATGCCAAAACGATTTGACAACTCTGGTGAGAGCAAATGTTTTAAACAATAAAACAAAGAAGACTGCATGAAAGTTGTAGCAGTGATACCTGTCCGGAACGAAGCTGAGACTATTGGTGAGGTGGTGACACGGGTGAGAGAATACGTCGATGATGTCATGGTCATTGATGATGGTTCTACAGACAGCACCCGGGAAAAAGCACTGCAGGCAGGGGCAGCTGTCATCTCTCATCCTTTGAACAGGGGCGTGGGAGCTGCCCTCCGGACGGGGTATCGCGTCGCTCTGGAGAAAAAGGCAGATTTCATCATTCAGATCGATGGAGACTTCCAGCATGACCCAACGTACATACCTGAATTACTGGAAAAAGCGCTCACGTTCGACCTGGTCATTGGTTCGCGATTCTTGAACCCTTCTCACAAGAGTTACAATGTCACCCGCAGGTCAGGCATCCGATTCTTCTCGTGGGTAGCCAACGTTCTGGGCTCTTTGACAGTCTCAGATGTGACCTCTGGATACCGCTGCTACCGTGCTCCTGCTTTGCAGCAGCTGAGCCCCTTGACCGACCGTCACTGGGCCTTAGAGCAAACGTTAGAAGCAGCGAGGAAAAAAATGAAGATCGCCGAGATATCGGTGGAAATGCCGGTGCGGTCGAAAGGCACGTCCCAATTTGATGTCAAAACGTATGCACTGTACCCTTTGAGGATGGTAGAGTGCGTGATTAAAGTGTTGTTATTCAGGTGATTAAATGATATCCATCATTAACATTGCAGGGTTTCTGCTTGGGTGTTACTTCCTTTTAAAGAGTTATTCTATGATCAAAGAGAAAAAAGAGGAAGTCCTGGACTTTTCAGTGTGGAGTGCAATTGGTGTATCCCTCTTAGTTCTATCTGCTGTCCCGCAGGTGGGAGATGCCCTCGCGAACTACCTGTACATTAGAACAAGGGCGAACACTATCTTCGCTCTCGCCATATTCCTGCTGTACCTGATCATATTCAGGATGCACACGTTAAATAGGGCCCTTGACAGGCAGATATCTGTACTGAACGAAGAGATCGCCTTGTTGAGGCACAATCTTGAGATTGGCAAAAAATGAGGGCAGTGTGAAGGTAATTTTTTATAGTGAGTGGAGGAAAGAAGCTTAGAGAACCTTGAGAACATCAAGAATTGAAATGGTCTTCAAGGTAGCAAAGTGTGTCTTTGGAATGAGAGATGGCTAAAGTCCAGCACCTGCACCCTTACCCTGCGCTTACTCAGTCTCCAGAAGATGGGGTCCAACCACTAACCATCAACCACTAACCATCATAGGCTTAAAGCCTCCAGAGATGCCTGTTTGGTGAAGTCCCTGTCCCAGTATGCAGAGGAAGTGACAGTAAAAAGATGAGGTGTATCATGTAACAACTCATGAGTCTGGAGTTGCATCTCGCACGATCCTGAACCGGGGTTGTCAAGTCTTATGGTGCTCCTCACATTGCAGCGCAGAATAGAGGAAGTTGCTCCTATGGTTGATTCAATTAAGAGAAAAACTGACAATTTAAGAGGTTACACCATTTCCAGCACAACATAATTTGACAACCCCCCTGAACCCAAACACTTATATGGTTGGCTTCAATTGAAGGCCTACCAAAACCCCCAAGGAGGAGGAGCATATGCTTCTCCTCAAAAAAAATAATTGAATCAACTCGAATAGGTCTGGTGGAATGGAAAGGTTCTAAGAGATGCAATAATTTTATGGTACTTTCGGAGGTACTGTACTAAGATTGATTGCTTTGAGCTAGTGCCCTTCGAAGTTCAAGTTGCTGATTGGAAATACATTCGGACGATACTTGCAATTAAGTAAATGACCTGAATGTCATACGGCTTCATTGCCTATAGAAGAGGTATGGTTTTCAGCAGTTTCTCCAGAGGTGCGTCAGTCTTCACCCCTGTGGAGCAAAAAAGAGTTCTTGAAGCTGAAAAGTTCTCCCTCAATCTCTCAATCAACTCTTCAACTTTTGGAGGCTGGAACCCATGAAATTTTGCTAAAGAATGCGTATCATAATAGAAAGGGACATCAATCTCACTCTTTAACCCTTCCACCATTCCATTTGTCTTTATCTTATCAAGGAAATCACTATCCTTTATCTTCCCCACGTACACAGGAGAAATACAACCTACTTTCCCTCCACAGACAGGGCACTTCTCGGTGATCTCTGCTGTGAAAAACCCACACCTACAAAAATAAACAGGGTTTACCATTCCCATACTCTCCAAAGCAGCTTTTTTACTCCATCTCGCTCTCAAAAATACCCGGATGTAGTGCATTCTGCAGTAACTGATCAAGACGGAAAACCCAAATCCATACTTCGCCCCTTCCCTCATGATCACGGTCAACAAGACCCGCACTCCCAGCTCTTTCGAAAAAGGGGTTCTCCCCAATTTCATCCCGTACTTCCGCAAGGCAGCCTTTTTTGCAATCCCACACAAAGCTTCTGTATCCGTGGCCGTCACGAATAAAAAGGAACCATTCTTCAACCCATTCATTACTGAGTCCAAATATTTCACCGGAGAACCAAAAGGATCCAAATCTATGATCTCAAATTTCTCCCTTCGCAAAAGAATGCTGGCATCCTCGTTCACCACCGTGAGAGTGACCCCATTTAACTGTGCATTCTCTTGTATCAGCTTTACTGCACTGGGTTTCACATCACAGGCCGTGACCTCTCCACCTTCCAGAGCGTACAAGATGGCACGGATTCCAGAACCAGAGAAAGCATCACACACCTTTTTCTTCCCCGAAGCTTTGAACACCTCGAGAGATAACGCGCGATCATACTCCATCGTGGGATTGTAGAACACGGTGGATCGAGAGGTTATCTTCTCAAACTCTGGCACCTTGATGAGTGCCTTCCCCTCTTTAAACTCCATCATAGAATCACATCCACAAATTGGAACTTCTGGCTGTCAAATAGCCCCTTATCGGATAATTTCAGCTCAGGTATCACCAGTAAGGCCAGAAATGAGAGCTGCATAAAAGAATTCTCCAGAGCACAGCCCAGATCTTGTGCGTACTCCTCAACCCGTTCGTACTTTTCAGAAACGACACTCACCGGTTCCAAAGACATTAACCCTGCCACTGGTAATTCTAGAGAAACTCTTTTCTTCCCACACGCCACGATCCCACCACTCATGTCGATGACTGCATTCACAGAGTCAGCAATGTAGGCGTCAGAGGTACCAACTGCAATGATGTTGTGGGAGTCATGGGCAACACTGGAGGCTAGAGCACCCCCTTTCAACTGAAATCCCTTGACAAACGCCCTTCCCACGTGGTTGTGTCCGTATCGTTCTACAACTACCAGCTTGAGAATGTCCTGTTGTATATCTGGAAGTACGAACCCATTTTCACACTGCAGGGCGGCTTCCCCCGCTTTCGTGTAGATCTGCCCCTCCACAACAGTGATGACCCTCACTCTCACGCTCTCACTTTCAGCTCTTATCCCAAAATCTTCAGGAGCTTTCGAGCCCACCTCGAAAGTGCTCTTCACCTCGACAGGTGTTACTGAAAACAGGGGGTTCCCATTCTTGGCCACCAATTCTCCGTCGATGAAAACTTCTTTCACTGAAAAATGAGACAAATCATCCACTACCACGATGTCAGCTGCTCCACCCGGAACTATCCCCGTGTTCAACCCATAGTGTTCTGCCGGGTTCAGGGTCACCATTTTTACTGCCTTGAAAGGGTCAACTCCGTAAGAAACTGCCTTCCTCAGTAGAAGGTCTATGTGTCCTTTTTGAATATCTGTGGGGTGTAGGTCATCTGATACGAGAAAGCAGCGCTCATAATTTAATCCTAGAAGATCTCTCATATTTTTGGAGGCTGTCCCCTCACGGATCATGATCTTCATTCCTAACCTTTGTCTCTCTTCAGCTTCTTTCAGCGAAGTACATTCATGGTCTGTTGTAATGCCGTGCCCACTGTATTTCTGTAGATCTATACCTGATAATCCAGGTGCGTGCCCGTCTATGTGTCTTTTTAGTCTTTTGGCTGTTTCAATCTTTTTTAAGACAGGTTCATCTCCCGATATGACCCCGGGGTAGTTCATGACCTCTCCCAGGCCCAGTAACCCATGGTCAAGAAGCTCTTCAAGGTCTTCAGCCTTCAACACAGCTCCCGACGTCTCAAAGGGAGTGGCAGGTACGCACGAAGGAGCAGTGTAGTGCACCTTTAAGACGCCTGTGTCCTTTATCATGTAAGCAATGCCTTCTTTTCCCATGACATTGGCGATTTCGTGGGGGTCTGAGACGACACATGTGGTCCCGTGGGGAATGACGGCTTCAGCAAATCGAGAGGGACACAACATGGAACTTTCCAGGTGAATGTGCGCATCGATGAATCCGGGGAGGATATAAGTGGATAGCTCTTCACTGATCTCTGTAATGGACTCGATTCTTTCACGAAAGGTTATTTCCACTGGGTAGATCTCTTCTGTAAACACATTTACCAGGTTACCCTTCAAGTGCATGCACTCCTATTGGAGAACACCTATAAGTTTCTGTCGGTTTGCTGTCTTGAGGATAAACCGAACCTTTTTATGACACAGGGAGATGTGGGGATTGGTGATAGCATTGAAGGAACCTTTAGATGAAAGCAGGAGAAAACTCTTGTACGAACTCTTTGGAAGTCAAAAATTCGTAGAGGAGATAGCCTGCTCCCGAATTTAATGAGCTCGTGTCATGACCCAAAGAGATGTGATTGATCTGCCAAAAAGGAGTAGCCGGGCGCGGATTCGAACCGCGGTCGCAGGATCCAGAGTCCCACAGGATTGTCCACTACCCTACCCGGCTGTTTCACGGACCCGGAGGGATTCGAACCCTCGATCTGCAGCTGTCCTCTGACGATACACTAGAAGGCTGCCGCCATATCCGCTAGGCTACGGGTCCACGTTTTTCTACCAGAACATGCTATTTAAGTCTTTCGCTATTTTCAGATGGTGGCAAGGTGTTACATTGTCATAATACGCTGGTAAATTCTGATCTGCTATGTAATATAGATATAAAAAGAAAAAATAAAAAAATAAAATCAAAGATTCTTCCCATCTCAACAGTAGGGGATGTCGAGAATGCATTCCTCCTTTTTTTCATAGCACTTGCAGATCTCGTTCATGAGGAGGTCGCCATCCACACGCACTGGAATACGAAAGTAAGCGTTGCCATTGTCTTTCGGTTGGAAAATGGGATATGGCTCATCGAGAACCACCAGTTCCCCATGTAGTTTTCCATGGTTTACAAGACAGGGAGCGACCTTGGTGAGAGTACTATTGTGGTTCTTCCTCACAGTCTCCGCAATTTTCGCGAAAATATCCTCGCCTTCTGCAATTGTCGAAGGATTCTTCGTTTTGATTACATCGATGAATGCATCAGAGATCTCGGCTGCAAGGGCGTCCACAATATAGGTAGCACCTACTTTGAGTCTCTTACTGCAGGAGCGTTCCATTTCGTATTGTGATTTAGTCCAGGACAAAAAGGCATGTTCTCTGTCTTTTTTCTTTCCCCGAGAGTCTTTGAACCACTTCTGATTTTCCACATGCTTTCGAATGTACTTCTTGAGAAGATCGTCTAGAATATCTCCCATCGGGTCATCAGTAGGGTGTCGGGGTCCCCCGTCTCCTTTTCTGAGAGAGGGTAGGAAGTCGTTTCCCTTGAACTGCCTTTCGACAGCCGCGCTCAGTCTCTCCAAGTCAGTTGTTTTTGAGATGTCTATCTTCAATCGCTTCCTCTTCTTTACAGCGTCCTCTACTATATCTCGGTAGAGTGGCGTCGTCCAAATAGGAGGACCTTCATCATTGATGAAAGGGTCGATTTCAGGGGTGGTGATGTGCTCGAAGCGCCTGATCACAAAATAGCCGAATAGAAATCCACGATTGCTATGTTCCTTGTCTAGATATATTAGAAAGGCCCGGCTCTCACCGGGAATTATCCATTTCAAGATTCCGGTGATTTTACGGCAACACCCTCGAAGCTCTGCTTCATGCACATAACAGCGCTTACGTTTTCTTCCGTCAAGGAAACAGTAGTCCAAATTCACTTGAGTGCTTTTGCACAGTATGTCTGCATAGCTCTTTCAATCCCATGATGGCCTAACCTTCTGTTAACATGTGCTGTTCTGACTAGTACACTCCTTTTTACAGATGACAGTCAACTACATGATTTGTGTGATAAAGCAAAAATAAAGAGTTATTTGTTGAGTGATCTCATCAAGTAACAACAGGTATCTTTCTCAGCACTCAAGCTGACTTATTTCATTTTATACACTGCTCTTAACCTTTCATAAGATGTCTTCGGAAGGGTAAGTCCCATCAAATTCGATACAAAAAAGCTTTAAGCCTCTGCTCTCCAGCTCTTCAGCGAAAAAAGACCCTGCACTTTCACCTTTCTAACCTTTTAACCGAGAAAGGTTTATAAAACAACGTGCGTAAACCAATGTGTATGAATGAACTGGAGACCGCTATTCTGGATTGTAATTCCCGCTATTATCACCTGGACACTCTCCAGTTGATGGAGAATGCAGGGAGGAGCGTGGCTGAAGAGATCGAAAATCGATACGGTCACGACAAAAAAATAGCCATCTTCTGCGGAACAGGGAACAATGGGGGAGATGGGTTCGTGGCTGCCCGCTTTTTAGCGCAGAACAACGAGGTCACCCTCTACCTTCTGGGAAAACCAGACTCCATCCAGACTGCAGAGGCACGGAAGAACTGGGACATCCTCCAGCACACCTCAGTAAAGAAACAGGTCATTCTCGATTCTGCAGACATTACCCCCCCTCCTTGTGACATCATTGTGGACGCATTACTGGGGACCGGTGTCTCGGGAGAGCTGAGAGAACCCTACAAGACACTGGTGAAAGCCTTGAACGCTCTTCCTGGAAAAAAGGTCTCTGTAGACATCCCCACAGGATACAAAACGTTTGTCACCTTTGCTTCAGACCTCGTCATCTCCATGCACTACCCAAAGTGCGAAAACTGCACAACTGTCACCATTGGCGTCCCAAAAGAGCTGGAATCACTCGTGGGCCCGGGAGATGTGAAGTTTCTTTTGAAGAGAAAAAATGACTCTCACAAAGGGGACAACGGACGGGTGCTCATCGTGGGAGGGTCCCCTCTCTACCATGGAGCTCCCATTTATGCCGGGATGGCCGCCTCAAACCTGGTGGACCTCGTGTTCATGGCCTGCCCTCGCTCAGCAGCTGACCTCATCAAGGCGGCTACCCCTGATCTCATTGTCCATCCCCTCTCGAGTGAGTATCTCGTCTGTGAAGACATACCAGCCATTCAGGAGTTAGCCTCTACCTGCGATACCGTGCTCCTGGGCCCTGGGTTGGGTACTCATGAAAAAACACAGAAAGCGTGCCGTGAACTGATCTCTCAGCTAAAGAACACCCTCATACTGGATGCAGATGCATTGAAAGCGCTCAAAGGTAGTACAGCCCTTCTCACTGAAAAAATGGTGGTAACCCCTCATCGGGGGGAGTTTGCCATGCTTTTCGGCACACAGCCAGTGGAAAAAGCAGCTTCACACCACCACTGTATCATTGTCCAGAAGGGAGTCACTGACATCATATCCAACGGTGTAAAGACCAAGTACAACTCCACGGGGAATGCTGGCATGACGACCGGGGGCACGGGCGATATTCTGGCAGGATTGATCACCGGGTTTACTGCAGTCAACGATGCATTTCAATCGTGTTGTGCCGCTGCCTTTGTCAACGGAATGGCGGGAGACCGCTGTTACGAAAGACATGGCTTCCACTACACGTCCTCTGATGTGCTCAAAACCCTCCAGGATGTTCTTTCATGGTGTGACAGTTTCTAACTCCACTACCTTTTTAATCTCTTCTTCATACTTCTCGTAAGGGTAGTACAAGGTGCACGTTCGAGAATCGTAGTACTTCGTGACTATACTCTGCATGACCCAGTACGACGCGGGGAAAGACCTCAAAAAGTAGAACTTCTTGTCCTCGATCTCTGTGTATTTATCGAGGTCCTGCAGCAATTTGATGAGAAAAGAAGGGTGGCACACGCACTGCACCACCCCATAGACTTCCTTCCCGGAGAGTGATGTCCAGTAGGTGAGACGTTCTTGGATCCGCGCATTCTTCCCAAAGTTGAAGAGTAATCGGTCTGTCTTCTCTTTCTCACTGCTGCGCATCAGTAACAAGAACCGTGAGCACCTCTCCCGCGGGATGGGGTACACGTTGTAGTACTTGGAAATTATTCTGTGCTCTAAAAGTTTCCTTAAGGATAACTTCAGCTCTGAATACGTGAAAAAGAGGCCTTCCTTCTTTCTCTCATACTGGCTGATCTTCCGCAGATTGCATCCTCCAATACCAATGAACAAGTCCTCAATCAAGGAGAGATCACACGTATCCAGGGTCATACCGCAGAAAGGACCATGAGACAAATCTGGTACCTCAGTCTCACGGAGGAGTCCTTCCAGAGAAGGGGTCATAGACACAGGCTTGCCACGATCGTAAAACAGGGGATTTCTCAGGTACCATGCACTTTCCTGCAGGTAAAGGTCGCAGTGCACCAGTATACCCTGATTTAGCAAATAGTCGAAAATGCGTTTCAGTCTCTGCTCATTAGAGCACACGAAAGAAGCGATCAGCATCTTAAAGGACTGCTCAAACACAGGGTACAACGTGACAAAGCAGTCTATCTTCTTCAACAGGTCAATGATGAAGGCATAGTCTTTGCGGAACATGAGCACTGCAATCAACCGGGTCAACCTGTTCTTCGTGAACGTTCCTAAGTCCACGTCATAGTACGGGCCTGAAACGTACCCCTCCTTTTCCAGCCTTTTCTTCACCGCAGACACGTACACCGGATTCTTGTACATTGAGAGGGCTGCCAGCTCATCATTGGTGATATTTGGATTAGTTTCCAGATACTGCAGTACTAACTTACGTTTCAAAGTGAGATTATCCTCTGTTTCCATTATTAACTTTTTTGGCTATGAGAGTATTTAAGTATTATGGCAGAGTAGAGGAGAGTAAGTGATTCCAATGAGGAAGAAAATTCTGGTTATCCTAATACTGGCAGCTCTTCTCGTGGCCACAGGAGCTATCCTTGCTAAACCTGGTGAAGACTCTGACTGTGCGAGAATCACCAAGTACGCATTGGGTTGGGGAAATCCCCTTGGTAAAGAAGGTGGAGATGAAGGGATCTTCCTTGGCATCAAGCGTGGAGAAGACTCGGATTGAGACCGTGCTGAAAGGATTCAAGGGACTTATTATTTTGTGATAGTGAGCTGAGAAAAACCAGGTGCGCCGAGAGGATAACCAATTAGGAGAAGAGTCAAGAAATTATGGATCGATCTCTGTGGGGCCCAAAAGGGATGAGGAGAAAGAGTCACACCCACGCCTCTTATCTTTTCCTCCAGGAAATATCTCCTCTTTCCCTTTCTCTTTTAGTGTCAGATTGTGCGTCATAATTTTTTCCACGAAGAGGGAAGATTTTTAAAGAAAAAATCCTGATAGTGCGAACAGGGAAGAAGCTTTCAGACGTCAACTACTCTTGTGAGCTGAGGGAAAATGAATGAACTCTTAGAAAAACTGGGTGGCGGCGATCTGCGCTCAGACGGCAGAGCAGATGAAGTGGCAGACGAGGTGGTGGAAACCCCACAGTTACTGGCCCTCTTAATCGAAGGGTTGACTGAACCCGATGATGTGATACGCGGACGAACAGCCCACGCCTTAGAGAAGATTTCTCGAACTACCCCCGAAATGGTACAGGGATTACTGCCCCACGTGTTAGAGGTAGCTGGTACTGATGAGCTTCCCATGGTCAAATGGCATCTTGCTATGCTTTTTGCAAATGTGAGGCTCTCTGAAGAGGAAACTGATCTCGTTGTCTCTGCTCTGTTTGATCTATTGAAGGATAAAAGTGTTTTTGTAAAAAGCTGGTCTGTGGCCAGCCTTTGCATTCTGGGCAGAAGAACCAAGAGCAGGCGCTGGGAGATCATTGACAGAATAAAGGCGCTTCACAATGATGACAGCATAGCAATCAGGGTACGGGTGAGCACAGCACTACACGTTTTAGAGAACGAAAATGAACCCATACCTCCCACGTGGTCCAAAACAAAGGTGCTCTAGAAACGAGACACTCTTTCTGCACCCTGATCTTATTGCTTTGCAGTGGTGATACCTTGTCTGTGGCTGAAGACAGCTCCTGCACCATGTCATGGGCTCGTGAACTGCATAGAAACCCTTAAGAATGACCCTGGATTTTGTGGTTCATGCAGCTCATTGAGTCTATCCCCAACTTTTCGGAAGGCACAGACGAGAAAGTGGTTCAGAAAATACTGGATGATTTCAGGCACTCACACGTGAAGCTGGTGGACTCCACGTACGACTCTGACTACAACAGGCTCGTCATAACGGTCATAGGTGAACCCCGCGAGGTGAAAGAAGCACTTCTAAAAGCGTCTGACACAGCTATAAAGAGTATTGACATGCGGAAGCACAAGGGGGCCCACCCTCGCATGGGTGCTGTGGATGTGGTGCCTTTCGTCCCTTTAAAGGACATAACCATGAAAGAGTGCATAGAACTGTCCCGTGAATTCGCAAAAGAGCTCTCAGAGAAGTACAATGTCCCGGTGTTCCTCTATGACGAATCCGCATCTTCTATAGAAAGGAGGGACATCGATTACGTGAGGAAGGGCGAGTTTGAAGGATTGAAGGAACACATGAAAGAGGTAAAACCTGATTTTGGTCCTGATACCCCCCATGTAACAGCAGGTGCCACCATAACGGGGGCCAGAGAGATCATGGTCGGGTTAAACGTTAACTTGGGAACATCAGACCTCAAGGTGGCCAAGAAGATAGCGAAAGCACTCCGTGGCAAGAGCGGCGGATTAACCTACGTGAAGGCAATGGCGTGCGAATACAAGGGCATGACCCAGATCGGCATGAGCAACGTGAACTTCAAAAAGACACCAGTGTACCGGCAGCTCGAATTGATTAAAATGGAAGCTGCCAGATACGGGGTGCAGGTCGTGTCCTCCGAGTTCTGTGGGTTAGTCCCCCTGGATGCTCTCATCGATGTGTGCAAGTACTACCTGAAAGTGGACGAGCTCGACCAGAAAAAGATCATTGAAATGAACCTGTAAGCTCGCTTCGTTCCATTTTTCATTTTTCAACCTCCAAAATCTATTCAACCCAACTTGTTTAGGGTTCCTAAGTACGTGCCATCCAGCAGGAAAATATCACATCTCGCCTTATCCAGTAATCCCTGCGAAAACAAAACCCCCGGAACTTTAAGTTCACGGTTTAAAGCCACTCCCGTAATGATCGGGTTGAAAGCAGGTATGATGATCACTTTCGTGTTCTTCACCGTGTACCCAAAGACCCAGCACTTCTCCTTCATCCTCGCCCCCAACTCGTCCTCAAACTCTACAGCAGGATGAGAATGGCCCACAATGAGCAGGGGAGGCAGCTTCTCCACATTGAGAGCTCTGTGTCCATGCGTGAGGGTAACCTCGTCTAGAACAACCTCTTTTTTCACTTCTCTCTCCACCAGTGCCTCTAACCCTCCATCGTGATTCCCCTTGACAAGTTCAACCTCCACATCAAAGGCCAGAAACCCCGGGACTTCTATCTCTTCGTGCCACGAAACATGGGGAATGTTGTGCTTAGTGTCTCCCAGAAAGATGATCTTTCTCACATCGTCTGTCAAGAGCTCCTCAATTCTCGCTTTCAACCTGCCTGTCAAAGAACCCATGCGTATCCCCTTGGTGTACATCTCGTATTCGATACCCAAATGGATGTCGCACACCACAATGGTGTCATCTACCTTGAGCGCAGGAGCGTCCCACAGGGGTTTTATACCTACCATACCCTACCGTGAAACCAAAGATTTATAAGCATTGACATACTTTTGATGCGAGGATGATTTGATGGGAAAAATTCCTAGAAAGTGGAAAAAAAAGGGTCGAATGAGATGGAGACATAAAAAGAAACGAATGAGGAGAATGAAAAGGAAAAAGCACTAGACTTCGGCTACTCCTCTAGATCTCGCTCTTTTCTGGCGATTCAGAATCATCTCTACCAGTTTGTTCTCAGCATCCATCACTTCCTCTGCCTTTCCAGACATCTCCACATAGATGCCGGAGACAGCATCCATCGTTTCTACAGAGACTCTCATCTCTCTCAAGTCATAGATCAGGTCGAGATCTGCCCGGTCTATGAGTAAGCGTACGCGATACGTGTCAACTTCCCTTCTCATGGCATCTTCAACTATTTTCAAGAGATCACCTTACCTCCTAGTGGGAGTACCCTTATATAAATGTTTCGATTGTGATAGTAGGTTTGACGAATGAGGTTACGAGGGAGAGAGGAGTGCACGGAGAGAAGAGGGAAAGAGGAAAAAAAGAGAGAAAAAAGAAAGAGGTTTCAATGCTTCAGGGTAATTTCCATAGAGGAAACTGCAGCTTTTGATCCGTCGTCTCTGGATATCTGCTCGGTAGAGGTCAGAATATTTGCTACCTCTAAGTCAGGCAAAAATCTGTTTCTCACAATTTCTGCGACATCCACTGCTCGAGAGATGGCTCTTCCGCGTGCTTTTATCACTACCTCGTTGGATTTACCTGAGTTGATTTGTGTAACCACAGCCAGAACGTAGTTCATCACTGGCTTGGCTCCGATGTAGACTGTGTTATCTTCTGACAAAGCAACACCTCCTTGAAGCGTCTGTTACCCTGAGGGTTCTGTCAATTTCTCACTTTTATAGTTTTCGGTAGCTCAACGTTAAATTGTGAGAAAGGTCACTGCTGCGAGTGGGAGAGGCGTGTGGGTGGTCGTGAGAGGGGAGTTGAGAAACTACAAAAGAAGGGAAAAGGTTATCATAATTTTTCACATTGTGGGTTAGGTAGGGAATTATGATATTTCAAGAGACTATTTCAGTTTCAAGAGCTGCACTTCCTTCTGATAAGAACTGCAAGAAGAATAGTCACGAAAATGATGGCGACAACTAGAATTACGGTGCACTCTCCTGTTCGAGAGGGTTCTTCCGTAACTGGGGGTGAACTTGCAGGAGAAGGCTCAATGAGGGATTGACAGCACCAATCAGGGTCTCGGTCATCAGCAGGGTTATTGGTGAGGTTCATCTGATCACCCCCGTCAGCATCCATGACATAAATTTCATTATTTCCATCTCTGTCTGTCATGAATGCAATTTTTTTTCCATCAGGAGACCATGATGGTTTCATATCGTCTGCTGGATTGTTAGTCAGGTTTATCTCGTCACTCCCATTTGCATCTACCACATAGATCTCCCAGTCTCCATTCCTACCTGAACAAAAGGCAATCTTCCTCCCGTCAGGGGACCAGGCAGGATACGAGCCGTGGTCAGTAATCCACGTGAGGTCGCTTCCGTCAGCATTCATCACCCCAATGCCATTTCCCGGCGAGAAGGCAATCTTCCTCCCGTCAGGGGACCAGGCGGGTGACATGCATACGTAGGTCTCGTATGTCATCCTTTTCAGATTGCTCCCATCAATGTTCATGGTATAGATTCCGAAAGCGTCATCAATATCTGCGAAAAAGGCAATCTTCTTGCCATCGGGGGACCAGGCAGGGTCAGTATTGGTGTGTTCTGAAATGGACATATTCATGTAGCCACTTCCATCAGCATCCATCACAAAAATTTGAACGAATGATTCTCCGCATACAATGTTGAACGTAATCTTTTCACCATCAGGAGACCAGGCTGGATCGAAATGCGAACATGGAGAAGTGCTTACTCTCATCTGATCACTCCCGTCAGCCTTCATGGTATAGATTTGTGATCCCATATCCATACGTGCGCTAAAACAGATTTTCCCATCGGGCGACCAGGAAGGCTCCATGTCTTCAGTCAGATCAACTGTTAGCTGTGTTTCGTTACTCCCATCTGCGTTCGTAACAAAAATATCATAACTGTTCCCCCCATATGATGAATAGGCGATTTTTTTCCCATCAAGAGACCACGCAGGAGACCTATCGATAGGAACACCGAATGTGAGCCTTCTCACATCACTTCCATCAGCATTCATCACGTAAATGTTTTCTGACTGGTCTGTTGTCGATACAAAGGCAATAGTTCTTCCATCAGGAGACCACGAAGGGCTCCAACTGGAGACGCCATCAGAATTCAATCTTTCCACGTCAGTTCCATCAGTGTCCATAACGTAGATGTATGCCTGTCCTTCCCTCTTTGAGGTAAATACAATCTTCTTTCCATCGGGGGACCAGGCAGGATCTCGGTCATCAGCAGTTGTTGTGGTGATATTCACCTCATCACTGCCGTCTGCATTCATGACGTAGATCTCTTCATTTCCATCTCTGTACGAAACAAAGGCAATTTTTCGCCCATCAGGAGACCAGGAGGGGCTGTAATCCTCAGAGGGATTGTCTGTCAGCCTTTGCATATCACTCCTGTCAGCATTCATAACGTAGATATCCTTATTCCCATTTCTTTCCGAGGAATAGACAATCCTCTTGCCATCTGGTGACCAGGCAGGCTCTGAATTGTCGAAGTAGTCTTCGGTAATTTCAGTAACATTACGCCCATCTGCATCCATGATGTAAATCTTTGACATACAATCTCTATCTGAGATAAACGCAATCTGGCTGAAGTTGTTTGGCTGCATTATCAGGGGGAAAAGATTAATCAGGAGCAACCCCATCAAAATTGCACAGTATTCCTTCTTTCTGTTTAAGATTTTTTCCATTTCCGCCACCTTAGCCATTTCTCTGAAATTTCAACTATTGGGACTCGATGAATTCTTCTTGGATCGCATCTAGATGCATCCACAGCAAGACTTGTCTTGAAGTTGCTAGAGAAGGCGACATCAAACGCGTTGAGAGCCTCCATGTATGATACTTCTACACCATAGATGAACGAGTGTTCTTTCTCCATTTCACCAAACGTGTCGGCACCCAAGGTCCCGTGGCACACTTCATGAAGGAGTGTTAATGCCAAATCACCTACCTTAGAAATACTCAAGTTAAGAGATATGACCTTGTTGTTGTTATCTGTGATTCCAAAGCAAGACAGACCGTGCTCATTCCTCAAATTTTCAACAAGATTCATCCCGAACCAGTTGTTGTCACCTATGTCCACCATAAGATTTCCATCTTCAGTTTTATGTGCAAATCCCAGTAAATCCAGGATTTTTATAAGTGCATCAATGAGTGTTAAACTCTTATTGTTCAGAGCCTCTTGGATTTCTGCAAGCTCATCTGGATCAACGCTCTGCAATCGTGCGAATATTTCCTCAACTATATCCTGAGCACGTACACCTTTGGTCCCTGCGGGATCAGTATATGTCAAAGGATTATTGAGACAATAGACGTACCTGTTCAAGGTTTGTGGGGATTCTTTTTCACCTATCAAGGGGTCTCTGGAGATGAAGCGACCGACTGTCGGATCATAGTAACGGGCACCATAATAGTACAAGCCAGTTTCATCTCTTTCTTTTCCATTATACGTATATCGCTCTTCAGCAGCATTAATTTGTTCACCAAAGGGTTCATACTGAATTTCTTCAGTTATTTCACCATTTTCTGAGGCTACCAGTCTGGTGGAACCCAGGTGATCTGTTTGGTAATACTCTTGTATGTCATTGACCTTTTTGGCTATTCTCCCTGTGGGTCCATAAATATAGACTGCATCCATCTGGGCCGTCACGTTCACCTCGTATAAAACATTCAGCCCACCGTATATATAAACTCTCTCAGAGGTTGCATCACTTTTTTTGATCCTCTTCCCATCGCCATCATACACATACTGCTCTACAGTCTGTCCATTCTTTTTCACAGAGATTAACCTGTTCTCACAATCGTAGGTGTATTCCCATATATTTGTACCATCCTCCTTCCGTATGCAATTCCCATATAGATCGTAGGTGAAGGTACAGTTCCCATTCGTTGATCCAGAAGAAAGGAGTTCATTCATCTCATTGTATGCGTACAGTGTACCGTTCAACTGTATCCTGTTCCATGTGCTGTCGTATTGGTAATTCAGTGAATAATTCTGTCCAGAAGGACCACCTGTAGCAGTCTTCAATCTGTTCAAGGTATCGTAGGTGTAGTTCCACTGCTCTTTGATGACCTGGGCAGCATCCTGGTTTTTCATCTGGAGAATATTACCAGCAGGATCATACGTGTAGGTTAAGTTCAGAAGATCACTCCCATTCTTCTCTGATTTAATCTGGATTGGTCTTCCCCGTAGATCGTACAGGTAGTCTGTGAGAATGTTGTTCTGGTATAAAATCTGTTCCAATTGGGAGTTCTCATTCCACAAGAATTGTGCATACCCATCGACAGAGGTCAATCTGTTTAAATTATCATAAACATGGGTTATCACGGTACCATCAGGGTAGGAAAGAGAAATTACATTAGAAGCTGCATCATACTCGTAGGAAGTGGTATAATTGATACTGTCAATAGTTTTGGTCTCTGATAGAAGTCTGTTCCGTGAATCATACACATACGCTGTAGAACTGTCTGAATTCTCCATTGTGGTCCTGTTCCCATTTTCATCGTACATGAAGGAGACAAAAGAATCCGGGTATTCCACTCGTACTAACTGCGAAGCACTGTTATACTGATAGTGGATTACCCTATCACCCGAAGTCTTCTCAATCACGTTCCCTATACAGTCGTAGGTAAAGGTCTCTTCAGTATTGTTCGGGTATAAAATGCGTTCTATTCCAAACATGCCGTATAGGTACGAGGTTGTATTTCCTTTTGCATCTTTTGCCTTTAAAAGATTCCCAAATTCATCATATTCGTATTCAGTGAGGTAGTAACTCTGGTCAATGTATTCTTTTACCCATAATAAATTGCCAACCCAGTCGTACTTGTATCCCGTTTTGTTCAGATTCTCATCAAAGGTTTCTACCGTGTTGTCCAGGTTGTTGTAGACCCATTGGGTGAGCGTGCCATCGAGATTGTGCGTCTTTAGAATTCTTCCTAGGACATCATACTCGTAGGTGTACACTCGTCCCAGGGGATCCGTCCTCGTTTCCACTTTATCCTGATAGTTATAGGTGTACAATTCCGTATATAAACCAGAATTGGTCTCGATCTTTATTATTCTCCCCAATCTATCGAAGTATTTCTTTACGGAATGGTCCAGTTCGTCGTAGATGGTGACCACGTTATTTGTGTCGTCATAGACTGCTTCTCTCTCTGTGAGATCTGGGTTAACCTTCTTTTTCAGTCTGTTCAAGAGATCGTACTCGTACTGGTAGGTGTACCCTTTAGCATCAGTAATGGAAGTGATATTCCCCATAGTATCATAAGTGGCAGAAATGGTATTCTGTAAGGGATCTGTAACCCTCGTCATGTAAGCAGAATTGTACTCTTCCCCATACTCGAATAAAACAGTTCCATAACAATTTTGTGCTGATGTCATGTTCCCGTACATGTCATAACTGAAATACCGGTGGTACACTTCTGGCTGAGCCTCTACGGGTACAAAGAGCGTCCAGGAATACCTGGTCTTGTAGTTAGAGGATTCAGAGAATTCTAAAGCGTTCTGTAAAGAAAATTTCTCTTTGGGAATTACAATCTGAGCAGTCCCATTTCCTAAATTAGGGGTAATCTGTGTCCAGGAAGTGTTATTCAGCCGGTACGAACAGGATAGGGGTAGTATGTTCTCATACACTTGATAGTTCGTCTTCACGTATTGAACTCTTCCTTCTACCCATAAGGTGTAGCTCTGATACCCCGGTGTCCCTGGATAATGAGTAAAGGGTCCTACAGGGTCGTACCCTTCCCCATCGAGACCATAAATCCAGTGCGCATAGAAGTATGCATCTCTCCAGTATCCCGTGTTGTGGTACCCTCTGTGCAGGGAGACGCTGTGGGTCTCTGATTTCTGGACCATATTCTGTGTGGGGAGACCCGTTATACTCAAATAGGCGTCAGAAGAAGGAAGTGAATTTAAAAGAAATGAGAATGTTTTCTGTCCATTTTCATCGAATAATCCTCTGAAAACAGTGTAAGATTTCCCTTCAAAGATGTCTTTGGTCTCTATCATGTTTCCACTACCATCATACAAATAGTAACTCTCAACTGCAGAGCCATCCTGCAGAGTGCAGCTTCCGGCCATTTTATCATGAACGTACCAATCTCCAAAATCATTGGTGAAGAATGAATTTGAAAACAATGACACTGTATTCCCGGAATAATCTTTGAAAACGTCCTCACTTGACGTATTGACGTACGATGAGAAGGTTTCATACCCTAAACTGTTCCTGGAATAGATCTGATTTCCCCAGTCATCATACGAAGAGAATTCCTGGTAAGTGGGGTCATTCGTGTTCCCTTTGTAGTACGTACTTAAAATCGTCTCACCCTGCGCATTGTATTTGTACTCAATTTTCTCAATCTGCACTCCATTGCAATCTTTCAACGTTTTGGTCAGCACTTTCCCATCATCAACACTGAAGTACGTCGTAGTCTGGACGTACTCCTGTTCATCCTTTGTTTTTTCTGTAGAACTGAATGTGTTCTCCCAATCTCCTGTGTAACTGAAGGTGCGCACCTTTGATAAGGTGTCAGCATACACCTTCTGCGTAATAACCAGAAACTGATAGAGTCTATTATAACAATCGGTGACTGTGTGGCAATCCTGATTCCACACATCACAGGTTTCCTTACAGTAACGCACTTCCTTCCTCCCATACGTGTACTCGGTGCGTCCTTGCGTGGGATAGACCACCTTTGTCAATAATGACCTGTTTACCTGGGTTGTTCCATCAAAAAAGGTATAATCATAGAAGTATGACGTGATCCTCCCTAAACCATCAGTGACACTCCCCAAAAGAGGGTCGTACTCGCCCTTAGCGTTCTGTACGTACTGAATGTTATAATTCACGGACCACTGCTCGTAGGAGACACCACCGGGAGATAATGTCACAGTCCTCCCTATCGTGTCTGTTATGACAGCACTGAGTATAGTCACGTGCCCTTCACCATCTGATTGTACAGTCGTCGAGAAATGAATCTCATTCCCGTTATCATCTCGTATCCATTGAATGACCCCTAGATCTGAAAACTGGATCACTCTTCCATCTTTTACATACAGCGTGTACGTCCCATCGACATGCTTTATCAGTCTGAAATGGTCGCCCTTGTGATTGCTGAACACCTTCTCTTCAGGCCGTGTCGGTGGACGGCACCAGTAGTACGGGCAGTCTGGTGGATCATTGTCCCATTCAATTTTGTACATGCGTCCATCCCACAAATACAGGTAATTCTCGGTAATCCCCGGGAAATCGAATCTCCAACCATTGGCTATCTTCCAGGGTGGATCTTCTTCAGTGGGCGTATATTCTGTGGGATATCTCGAATCCAGCTGGAATGACTGCGGCGTCGTATATATGCGGGTTATCGCTACATCCATCCCTCTCCCCGGCAAATACAAATCAGTCTGCTTCACTGTTAAACCTCCATTGGCAGGAGAAACGTACTCATTCAGATTTTTGAAGTATTGCCCATACGGAACTAATCCAGACTCTTCCCAGGGATCAGTAAACCCACCCTGCGTCGTAGAGTCAATGATGACCGGATACACTCTTTCAGGCGATTTTAACCACTCTATCCCCTTTTCATCAATGACCTTTTCAATCACATATCTATCCCCAACACGCTTCACCTCATAGTGGATGTCCTTGCACTGTTCGAGAGGATTCCCCTCCTCATACATCACGGGTTCAGGAATAAAAAACACTTCTTCACCCGTTTCTACGTGGTAGAAATGTATCCCATCCTCTTTCACGGAATACCACACCTTCTCCATTTCAAATCGCTCAACAATTCGTACATGCCTGAACTTTGAAAGCACAAACTCTTCCAGCACCTTGTGATGGGAAAACGTGTACCTCAAATCTAAATCCTCAGAAATCCCCTTGTACGAGAAAGATTTTGGTCTATCCTTTTTCTCTTCGAGAACACCTTCCACCACCTTTACCTTCCCAAAAGGCTGCTCTCCCGGTAGTTCATACGCAATCGAAGCATCTCCAATTTCAATCTTCAAAAAGTTCCCCGATACCTGTCTCTTGATGAGACACCCGTAGTACGCACCTGAGACGGTGTAATACTCATCTCCAGGTACGATTTCAATGGGGCTTTCCACCATTGTGACTTCTCCATCTGAAAAATCCTGCACACCTCTTGGCAGAATCTGGTATTGGACTCCAGTGTCTTTGTTTTCGCCCTTTCCACTTCCTGTAAATCCATTCATTCCTATCAGCAAACACAATAACATTGTGACAGTAAGAATCCTTTGTTTCATGGTTTCACCTTCATTAGACTCCTCAATGCTCAATGCTCATGAGGATCATCATTGTTATTTTTGTTTTTGTATTTAAACGTTTGGCTCGCTATCTCGCAGTGTCTTTTCACTCCTCCTTTATAATATCTCCGACAGGTTTTTCTCAAGCCCTGTCAAAGATTAAGTAGAAACCTAACGAGGTGATCACATGAATAAACTAAAGAACTGGCCATTCGAACCCTTGGATGGAGTTCACCCCCTCGGTGGAGATACTGGAGGGGGCGGCACTTTCCCAGGGTGACACTACACTATGTGCGCATATTCAATGGTTGAGTGGGTATACCCACCAACCAACTCTTTTTCTGCCAATTCTGTCAAAACCTTGTGAACAAAAGACCTGCTCTCGTAGGGGAAGGGCAGATAAATCGACATGACTACATAATCATCGAGCCTGCAGAAAATTGTTGAAACAGGGAAAGAAGAGAAAAGGTCAATGAGTAACGAATCATACTCAGTCTCGATAAAAAATGTAGTTAACTGATACGAAGCAACTCCCTCAGGGAAATAAGTGACAATTGTCTGTCCAAATTCATGTCTAGACTTCATCCAGTTCGCTATTTTATTTGAATAAGTACCAGTATTCTTGATCACCTGCAAGAATGGTTTCCGTAGATCGTTGTGTAATTCCCTGTAAATTATCTCCATGCCTTTATCCCACTTCTCGTACCGTGATTCATGATACACTAGAGGAGAGGGTTTCACCTTCTCAATACTACAATTTTGGGCTTTCTTGAAGATCGTCGTGAATGCAGTTTCAGGAGTGGACTTTGGGGGAATGGTCACGTAATAATCTGACCTGGAACCTGAGAGCACAACCTCACCCTTTGGATCTATTTCTTCTGTTGAAATAATCTGGAAATTGGAAAGACCAGATTGGACACAGAAATACATGAGGTTACCTTCTTCCTTTTTTAATTCCTCAAAGAGTGCATGAGGATAGTCTGTTCTGATGAAATAGAAGTATTCTCTAAAATTTAAGAATGCTTTTCTTCTGAAAACAGGGACTCCAATAATCTGCTTTCTCATTGCTGCATTAATCCACGACTCCCCCGTTTTGGGATTCTTCACGTTGAAGTTGCGGGAAATTCGATTTTTCGGTATCCTTGGATTCTCCAGGACAAGTCTGAAGAGATCATACGTGTCCACGGTGTGGGGCCAGAAAGATGATCTCACCATCAATCACCGAACTCAATATTAAAAAAAGTGCTTATAAACCTTTTGTTGGTGATGAAGGATTGAGGTGAGTATTGTAAAGGAGGAATAGATTGATAGGAAGACAGGTAGAAGAGAAAGAAGGTAATAGAGTTGGAAGATTAGGTTCCAGTCAGCGTGAAAGGATGATGTGCCCTGTCTGCGGGAAAGACATACATGAGGTGAATCTCCCTGATGTCAAAAGTGTTGTTGAGGATAGACTCGCCTGGGTAGGGTTCGTTATTGTTGATTCTTTTGTGTGCCTTCTCATTGACTGTGAACACCGATTCGCAGACCGTGACATAACCCTGGACAATGTGCATGAATTCACTGCAGTCGTTACCTGTGAATTTGACAGCCAAGGTGCATGTACTCACTTTGAAGTAAAAGAAATCCGTGTTAAAAGGTGATAACGTGGAAAATGGCAAAGGAAAACAAAGAGAAAAAGGAAATGAGGGATATCTCAATGAAATCTTCAATTTCTCCTGTGTATTACGCGGTCACGTCAAAGATCTCGAAAAGATCAAAGAATACATTGTGGAGAACTACATCAACACGGGATTGGTCACCCTGATCAAACCGACGTACGATAAAAAGGAAATCTACATCCTGACAGATGACCAGTGGAAAGAATATCAGAAGTTGAAGAAGAAAGATCCAACCTTGATCGGTGCTGGATTTCCCTGAGGAGGGAGTACCTCCTCTCTTTTTTTGGTTTTTTTTAGATTTCACAGTAACTTCTGTTCCTTCAGACTCACGTACCCTGGTAAGCCAATGATGATGTGGTCGAGAATGGTGATGTCAACTATTCTACCACTTGAGCAGAGTTGTCTGGTCAATAGAATGTCCTGATCAGAGGGTGTGGGATCTCCTGACGGGTGATTGTGGACCAGAATAATGAAGGGAGACAATGATAATGACGAGAGAAATTTAAACTCCCAACACGACATAACTAAGAAGCTGAGATACTAGCCCTTCAGTTTCAGAAGGATTTTTAAAGAAGGGTTCCCCCTCTCATCAGTGGTACTATGAATGTCAAGAATTCGGACAAAGAAGAAATCCTCAAAAAGGCGTACGAGACCGCCTTCACCTACGAGAAGACTGTTGGCAACTGTTCCCAGTGTCTATTGGCTACGATGTACGATATCTTTGGCCTTGGTGACAATGACTCGTTCAAGAGCGGGACCGCGTTAGCAGGCGGGGGTGCTCTAGCAGGGGATGGCACCTGTGGAGCATTATCAGGTGGTTATATGGCTCTAGGGCTGGCATTCGGAAGAGATAGGGAAGGGTTCAAATGTGGGAAAAAGGGAATGAAAGCGTACAAGGCAGCAAAGAGACTTCGTGACAGATTTGTTGAAGAATACGGGAGCGTTCTGTGTAAAGAGGTGCAGAAGAAGATCATGGGGAGATCCTTTGATCTGTGGGATAAGGAAGACTATCAAAAATTTGACGAGATGGGAGGACACACAGATAAATGCACAGACGTGGTGGGGAAGACAGCTTCATGGACAGCAGAGATCATACTGGAGGAAAAGGAAAAAGAATGAGGCCTCTGTTTGAATTATTTCATCAAGACATCATGAATCCACGAGACCAATTTCATTTCATCACTTTACATCCAATTTCATGACTTTACATCAATTTTCGGAGTTTGAAACTAGCATATCCTTCCGTTCCTATGATCACATGGTCTATAATTTTAATCCCCATCACTTTCCCACAAAGACAAAGCTCTCTCGTTAATAATATGTCCTGTTCAGAGGGTGTAGGATCTCCTGACGGGTGGTTATGGACTAAAACAATAAATTGAGCACCACTGACAATGGCGGGACGGAAAACATCTCTCGGATATACGATGGTTTGATCTAAGGAACCCCTAGAGATAACGGGAAATCCAATAACTTTATTTTTGGAGTTCAATAAAACCACTCTAAACTCTTCCTGTTTGAGATGCATAGAGGGTAGTAATAGCTTTACTATGTCTTCTGTTGAAGTAACTTGTGGGTATTTTTCTTGGAAGGTGAAGATTCTCTTCCCCAATTCGTAGATTATTTTTATTAGGTATGCTTCCTTTGGATTTATGAATTGTGAAAGTTCTTCAATTGATGCGGAAAATAGCTCGCTTATGTTATTGAACGATTCCAATAAATCGTCTTTTATCTTTTGATTATTGAAAGAAAACAATACCGTTAAAAGCTCTTCATCTGAGAGGGTTTCAACTCCATATTTAAGTAACAGTTTCTTTGAAATATCTATTTTTTTCATTTGAATAGACATTCAATCCCTATTCCTCTCTGTCTGTCGGAATTAACATTATCTTATCATTGAGGGGTAAAGCGGTTAGATAAATGGTAATGGAACCACGTACGTTTTTGTAGGCCACGCCCACATCTGTCCACTTTTCCTTACCTTTGACCTCTTTCACGACACGAACCAGATAATCAGGTTTTCCTTCACCTATATGATCACCTCTTTTCTTTCTTTATCCATCCCATTCTCCAAATTTGAAAAGGCAAATAACCCAATTCTTCAGAGGACAAGGCACCACAGAGGAAAAACTATTGAGATACCCGTGTTTGGTGCTAATTATGGATTTTTAATTAACCGGGAAGGCCACCTCCGCCAATACTGTCTCTTTCTTTTTCTTCAGCTTTTTTAGTCGCCTTCATGCTGTCTTCACTCACCTCTATGGGTTTTCCCATTAAATCACCTCTCTTATCTATTCTTGACTGTTACGATAAATTTATAAAGAGTCGACTTAATAAAAACTTGGGTGAAAATCGTGAGCACCTTTGCAAAGAAGATGAAGGACTTGCCCTATGTATTCTATGATGAGATGAGAAAAAATGGAAGAGCATATATCACGAGAATGGCAAAAAGAGGAAATGTTACTCGTAACTCAGCTACAAAGCAACTTTTAAAATGTTTTGAACAAAGAATATTATTCCCCCCTCAGTTGAGAATGAGGATGACAAAAAGACTGATAGAATACGTTTATCTTCTAAAAGTCAAAGACCCAATTGCTTTCTCGTCATTTTTGGTGTCTCAAGGGAAGGCTTTTTATTACTGTTTATTGGGAGGATTATTCAATGTCCTCTTCATGAGCTATGAACCTGTCAATGTTGAAAAAGCCGAGGGATTTGAACAGCTCATTTTGGATGGTATTCGGAGCAATCTGATAGTCCCTCCGGTGCCGAGACAGGATTACACTACAGCTTTCAAGAAGATTATAGAGAAAAGCAAGGGTAATCCAATTGAACAATCCCTCATTGACATGAATCTACCAGAAGGCACTGAATGGACACAGGAACTCTGGGAGCTCTACCATTATCTGAAGTATGATGTTCGTGTAAAGTTCCCATCTTTAATTGAGAGATTCCATTTCAAGACCTCCACCTTTTACAATAGATATAGACAGATTCTAACCTTATCAGACATTCATGTCCCTTTTTACCCTTTGGGAGAATCCATGTACAGCTCTTTCTACTTTCTATTCAAAACTGAGTACCAGCATTTCATCATGAATTGCTTTGCAGAACTGCCAGTCACTTCAATGCATTTCAGGCTCAGGAATTCTCTCATAAGTTATGTACGAATCCCTTATGGGTCGGATGGTACTACTTTCTTCAAGATTCTTTCACTCTGGCAGCATAAAGGCATGATTGATTCTTATGAGTTGAGTATTCCGTATTACTCAGATGCTTTTGTTCCTCAACCTGGCAGTCCGTGTCCTGCCCCTCCACCTCCGATTTCTCCCAATGGGACAATATCGGAACGTGGTGAGAGCAGTGGAAAGATGCTCATTTTTTCCATATAACTATTGACATCCTTTCACATTTTAAAGGTTGGGTGCTCATGAAAAAGTGTGCAAAGATACTTATGATTTTGATCTACATAATTATTATTGCGATTATTACAGAAATTGTGACATGGTAGAACATTTTCCTTAGCTCGTGTTTCGCAAATGTTAGTACATGATAATGTACTTACATATTAAAAAGTTGTACTTGCGGAGGTACTGAAACTAAAATAAAAAACGAAATTGTTTCACGGTCTACATCATCTGAAGTGACAGGCGACAAAGTGTCCCTCTTTCTTCTCTTCAAATGCAGGCTCTTTCTCAGAACAGATCTCCTTGGCGTACATACATCTCGTGTGGAACCGGCACCCCGGCGGCGGATTAATGGGACTGGGCACATCTCCCTCCAGTAAAATGGTTTTCTTCCGCAGCCGCGGGTCCGGGATGGGCACGGCAGATAGTAAGGCTTCCGTGTACGGATGCAGAGGATTCGTGAAGAGCTCTCTCTTCTCTGCCAGTTCCACGACCTTCCCCACGTACATGACAGCCACCCGATCCGATATGTGCTTCACCACTGACAGGTCGTGTGCAATAAATAAATACGTCAAATTGAGATCCTTCTGCAAATCCATCATCAAATTAATGATCTGCGCCTGGATGGACACATCCAGAGCAGACACAGGTTCATCTGCCACAATAAACTTCGGATTCAAAGCCAAAGCCCGCGCTACCCCAATTCGCTGCCTCTGCCCGCCAGAGAACTCGTGCGGGTACCTGTTGAAGTGTTCAGGGTCTAACCCTACTTTCGCCAGGAGCTCCTGCACACGACTCTCCTTTTCTTCCCCCTTCATAACGTCGTGCACGATCAACGGTTCACCAATGATGTCACCAATAGTCATTCTGGGGTCTAAAGAAGAAAAAGGGTCCTGGTAGATGATCTGCATCTTCTGCCGCATCCTGTTCATGTGCTTTCTCGACAACCCAAACACGTTCACCCCCTCGAAGTGACATTCACCTGCCGTGGGCTCCATCAACCGTAACAGCGTCTTCCCACACGTTGACTTACCGCACCCAGACTCCCCCACTAACCCGAGCGTTTCTCCCTCCTTAATGGAAAAGGTGACATCATCTACTGCTCTCACCAATTCTGCCTTCTTCAAAAAGCCCTCACCACTCTTGTAGTACTTCACTAAGTTTTTTACCTCAAGTAACATCTTCCCACCTCCAGCAGCGGACGTAATGTCCTTTCTCAACCTCTTTGAGCGGGGGGAAATCGGAGCGACAGTCCCCCTTCCCGCATTCACACCGCGGGTTGAACCGACACCCTGGGGGAGGAGTGATTAACGAGGGCACGACCCCGCCAATGACTTTGAGCCGGTCAACGTCCTGCGTCAGTTTCGGGATAGAACCGATCAATCCCTTCGTGTAGGGATGTAATGGATTCTCGTACAACGTCAACACGTCAGCGTACTCTACAATGTTCCCCGCGTACATGATTGCCACCTTATCGCAGGTCCCGGCAATAATACCCAGGTCATGGGTGATCAGCAAGACGGCAGCCCCATACTCGTCCTGTAAGTCTTTCATCAATCGCAGAATCTGGGCCTGTATGGTCACGTCTAAAGCAGTCGTGGGCTCGTCTGCGATGAGCATTTGGGGGTTGCACGATAATGCCATGGCGATCATCACTCTCTGGCGCATGCCGCCCGATAACTGGTGGGGGTACTCGTTCATGCGCTTCTCCGGTTCAGGTATTCTCACCTTCTTCATCATTTCCACAGCTTTCTTGTAGGTCTCCTCCTTGTCCAATCCCTGGTGCAGTTTGATAGTCTCGGTGATCTCGTTTCCCACCGTGAACACGGGGTCTAAAGAGGTCATGGGCTCTTGGAATATCATGGATATCTTGTTCCCTCGAATCGCTCGCATGTCTTTCTCACTCTTCTTGAGCAGATCTTCACCTTCAAAGTGAATTTCCCCCTCAATAATTTTACCCGGGGGGTCAGCTATTAACCGGAGTACACTTAAAGCAGTCACCGATTTCCCGCATCCCGATTCTCCGGCCAGCCCCAGCGTTTCTCCCTTGTCTAAGGTTAGATCGACGCCATCTACCGCTTTGACGACCCCACGGTAGGTGTAGAAGTACGTTTTGAGATTGTGAATGTCTAAGAGCATGGTCACACCCTCAGCCGCGGATCTAAGGCATCCCGCAGTCCATCACCAAACAAGTTCAGCCCTAAAACAGCCAGAACAATGGCTAACCCGGGGAAGGTAGCAGCCCACCACGCGCCGCCCACGATGTACTGGTAGCTGATGGAAAGCATGGCCCCCCATTCTGGTGTCGGAGGCTGCGCCCCTAACCCTAGAAAGCCCAAAGCTGCAGCATCTAAGATGGCAGAAGCCAACATCATGGTGCTGTAGACGATGATGGGAGCCATGGTGTTGGGGATGACGTGGAAGAAGATGATGCGCCCCGAACTTGACCCTATGGCGTGTTGTGACTCTATGTAGTCCATTTCCTTCACCGATATGACAGATCCCCTCACGACCCTCGCCATCTGTGGTGAGTACACGATACCAATGGCGATCATGGCCTTTTCCAGCCCTGTCCCCAGAACAGCGGCAATCACGATGGCCAGTAACAGGGCGGGGAAGGCAAACAAAATGTCCACAATCCGCATGATGATGCTGTCTACAGCTCCACCGAAATACCCTGACAGAACGCCAAACACGATGCCAACCGCGGTAGCGATGGACAAGGCCACGAACCCGACGCTGAGGGTTGCCCTCGTCCCAAACAGAATCCGCGACAGCACGCATCTCCCGTGAGCATCAGTACCTAAAGGCTTCCCTGGAATTCCCTGATCACTCCAAAATCCTGGTTTTAGCCGATCATACAGACTCTGCTCCAAAGGATCGTGGGGAGCGATGAAGTTAGCAAAAATACCGCACAAAACGAGGAAAATCATGATAATCATACCTGCAATTGCAGTTTTATTTTTTCTCAACCTCCTGAACAACTCTTGGGCGCGGGTCATCCTCTTCTCTCTTTCTCCCGTAACAGAGGGAGGTTCATCTATTTTAGGAATTCGTGTTGGAGTTGCCATGTCATCATCACCTACTCGTAGTGGATTCTCGGATCAATGTACGCATACAGAACATCCACTGCCAAATTGACAAATACGAACACTGCAGCAAAGAATAAGACTACTCCCTGGACTGCAGGGTAATCACGGTACGTGACTGCCTGGTAGGCGTATTTCCCCACGCCAGGCCACGCAAAGACCGTCTCGGTGAGTATTGCTCCCGCCAGAAGCAGTCCGAAATCCAGCCCGATCACGGTCACCACGGGGATCAACGCATTTCTTAGCGCATGCTTGTAGATTACTACTCTCTCTGACAATCCTTTGGCCCTCTCTGTTCGAATGTAGTCCTGCCTCAGCACTTCAAGCATGCTGGACCGGGTCATCCGGGCAATGATGGCCATGGGGATGGTGCCCAGAGCTACTGACGGTAAGACGATGTGGAGGAATGCATTCTTGAACCCTTCCCAGTTCCTCGTTATAATAGTGTCTAAGAGCAAAAAGTTGGTGACACTTTCAACTGAAATGATGGGGTCTAACCGCCCTGAAATGGGAAACCAATTCAAGAAAACGCCAAAGATCATCATGAGCATGATGCCCAGCCAGAAAACAGGCATGGAAAGGCCAAACAGTGCTCCTACCATGGCTGAGTAATCGACAATCGAGTACTGGCGGGTGGCTGAGATCACGCCAGCTATGACGCCAACCGTGATGGCAATAAACATAGACGTTATCGTCAATTCTATTGTGTTGGGAAATCGGGCCCAGATTTCCTGCATCACAAACTCGTGGGACTTTATGGACCTTCCAAAATCTCCTCTGAGTGCATCTTTCAACCATATCCAGTACTGGACGTAAAGGGGTTTGTCCAGTCCATATTTTTCACGAATCTGCTGCAAAATGGAAGGACTTGTGTGTTCTCCTGCCAGGACCACGGCAGGGTCTCCCGGTGCCAGCCTGATCAGGAGGAAGGTGATGACCGATACACCCACGAGAACAGGGATCAGCATCAGGATGCGTTTGAATATGTACCGTTTCATGCAGTCACCTTCTCTTCTTTTACCCAGGTCTCATATAAATCTAACTGATAGTGGGGTGGAGTCAGAGAGTGAGATGGAGCAGAGCCCACATGGGAGTCTCCTTTCCCGATTTGGAAACCAATAGATGAGAAAAGTGTTCGTAAAAGAAAAAAGAAAAATAAAAGATTACGATTCTTCAACACTCACGTTGAAGAAGAAGTAACTTGCGGTCGGGTGCAGCTTGAAGCCTTTGACACTCTTGTGGAAGACCATTGACTGGTTGGCGTGTGCGATGAACACCCAGGGACAGTCTGCGTGGATGAGCTCCTCAGCCTGCATGTAGAGTCTGATTCTCTCGTCCTTGTCGTAGGTTCTCAAAGCCTGGGTCAGGAGATCCTGGACTTCCATGTTGTTGTAGAAGGCCACGTTACCTGCAGCTCCCAGAACGGCAGAGTTTGCACCTGCCAGAACGTTCAAGAAGTTGTCAGGGTCACCATTGTCTCCTGTCCATCCCAGTAAGGCCATGGGTGGTTTTCCAGCTTCTGCATCCTGCAGGTAGGTTCCCCAGTCGACCTGGTAGATGTTGACCTTGATGCCAACAGCAGCCAGGTAAGACTGTATGGCTTCTCCGATCTTTGGCGGGTCAAACATGTAAGGCCTGGAAACAGGCATGACCCACAGAGTAGTCTCAAACCCATTGGGATATCCTGCCTCTGCTAAGAGCTGCTTTGACAGTGCAGGGTCGTACTCGTAGTCCACGATGGAGTCATTGTACCCAAACAGGGTGGGCGGCAGCATGGTCTTTGCGGGGATGGCTGTTCCCTTGTACAGGTTATCGACAATGCTCTGCTTGTCAATAGCGTGGGCGATGGCCTGTCTCACCTTGACGATCTTCAAAGGATCTATTGCTCCAGGGGTTGGTACCCACTGTTCAGTGCCTGCATCGAACTTCCCATTGTTGTTGGTGTCCTCGTATCCATATCCGCAGTTTATGGCCAGGTATCCGACGTTCATACCGGGTTGAGTCAGCAAGACTAGGTCTGGGTTGCTCCTTATTCTGGCGAGATCATCAGGGTTGGGGTATTCCATGCCCTGAATTTCTCCTGTCTCCAAGGCTAAGAGTCGGGCTGAGGTGTCAGGGATCACCCTGTAGATGAGCTGGTCGATCTTGGGTTTGCCTCCCCAGTAGTCGGGGAATGCATCCAGCGTTATGTGGTCATCCTTTACCCATTCCACGAACTTGAAAGGACCAGTACCCACGGGGTGGGAGAAGAAGTCTGCTCCCCATTCCTTTGCTGCTTCTTCATTGACGATGAAGACGGTGAACATGGCAAGGCTGGTCAGAATGGATGCGTTCTTGTTCTTGAGCACTATTTTCACCGTGTAGTCATCGATTTTTTCCACGTGGTCAATGTCAGAGTACATGTATCCCCAGTAAGCCCATTCTCCATACGAGAAGAACCAGTGGTCGGGGTTGTACTGCCTCTCAAAGGAAAAGACCACATCATCTGCGGTCAATTCGGTACCGTTGTGGAATTTCACTCCCTTCCTCAGATAGAAGGTAAATGAAAGACCATCAGCAGCTATGTCCCATCTCTCTGCGAGACAGGGCTCTATCTCCGTTGCTTCCTCCTTGTATCGAACTAATCCTTCGTAGATGCTGTCCAGCCTCGATACTGATTCACCATCAGTAACATCTGCTGGATCAAGTCTCACTGCGTCTCCGCCGTTACCATAGACGAGGACCATTGGCTTTGCTGGTGCTTTCGTTTCTGGTGGCTTCTCTTGACCGATGCAACCTGCTGTGAACACTGCAACAATCAGTACAGCTGCAACAACTTTCACTTTCGATTTCATGATTATCCTCCTTTTGTGAGAACAAAGGTTCTCTTTTGTTCTCAGCAAACCTTTTATGATATATAAAGTTTTCCATCATGGTGGCTTTGGGACAAAATTCATTCGGCACCTCTAACATGACTGAACCATCTTCCCTTCTCATGACAACGTCTACGGTACAGGGTGTGTGTCGATCATTTTTGTGCTAGTACGAAAAGATGCTTTGCTGCAGGATCAGTGCTGTCAACCACCATTTTGGACCAGATAATGGTGAATCCACACTCTTTGATCATTTTAAGGTTCGTATCGGCATCGTAGTGGCTCCAGTACATGGGGGTACCTAAATAGTTCTCGTCAATGTCCTCTTTCACATCATCTGCACCCATACATAGAAGCACTAACCCAGAGGGTTTTACTATCCTGTAGAAAGTGTGCAGTAAGGGTGTGTGCTCTTCCCGTGGGAGGTGTATGATAGCGTAGTACGAGCAGATAGCATCAAAGGTGCTGTCCGTGAAATGAAGTTCTGTCATGTCCTGACAAACAAAATGAGCATTCGGAACCAGGTTGCGAGCTAGCTGGATCTGCGCTTCTGCAAAATCCACACCTGTCACGTCAAAGAACTGGCTCAAAATCCTGGTAGCAGGTACTCCTGCACCGCAGCCAGCATCTAAGATTTTGGCGCCTTTCGGCAGCCTCTGTATTAACTCGTGAAGTAGGCTCACATCTTCTGACTCTTGAATGCGGAGAGCCAGATAGTCTGCTGCTATGGTATTGTACCCTGTTTTTACGATCTCTTTTTTGTTCATGCATACCTCCGCCATTTCCTCATCTACTTCAATCACCACACTAGTGTCTCACCAACTTAATCTTCAGACAATTTTATAAACTAGCAAAGCCATATACCCTCTATGGAAAGAATGAAACTTAGTGATGAAGAGGTAGA
>JADDYB010000050.1_pt1 | contig 33480 bp, 35 predicted proteins | sample 8641941 | NCBI WGS metagenome assembly JADDYB01 (sample SAMN16275377, study PRJNA637457) | freshwater sediment metagenome | isolation source: Lake Kineret sediment | place: Israel: Lake Kineret | collected 2013
AACTGTTTCAATTTACTCTCAGAAACGCCTTTCAAACATTGAATTGACGGAATTTTGTCGTCCAGAGCCTTACCAAGAAAGATGCCTAAAGCACCAAACTCCGTCTCATTCTTCAATGGCGCTTCGACCTTTACACGTATGTTCGGCCTTCTGTTTTCCACTTGATGAACCCCGTGGTCAGGCGTTTTTCCAATTATCGCAGCCGCAAGCGCACTAGGTCCTCCTTCACGGTTTGTCAACGCTTTCAACACTGAGTTGGCGTAGACTACAGCTGAGGATTCTGCCCACGCAAGATGTGAACCTTGTTCAGGCTTTTCCAAATAGTACGGTGTACATGTCAAGGACGGCGTGAAACCCATTCGTTCAAACTGAGCAAGGATTTTCAACTGGTTGTTGTGTATGTGTTCAGGAAGTTTCTCACTCAAGTATTCCATGGAAAAGCTCTGAGGGTTCAAAGTGGATTTCACCTTGACTTTTGCTTCAGCGTCAGCCAACGCTTGCAGAAAATCTATTGGAGCGTCACCCAACGTTTTGTATGAAACGCCCGAAACGTGGGCGGAACTTATCGGAATGAGTTTCGTTGCGTTGAAGAGTTCACCTAACCGCACCAAAATCTTCATACATATCTGATTTGCCCAACCGAGCTCACCGTCATAGACACGTTCTTCCTCTCTCGTCAAATGCATTTCTGCTCAACGCTCCGTTCGTTTGAAAACCTTAACAACTCCTTTGCAAGAATCTACGGCAGCCACATCGCCGCTTTCAATCTGTTTAATGTCTATCAGGTCAACCATGGGAATGCCTGCGATTATTGCTCCAACAACGACAACAGGGTCAGCCACCTGATTGACTATTGCTTTCGGTCCAACACCTTTCTTGACAAGAGAATAAAGAACGTAGCTACCTACTGTTGAACCGTGCCCATGCGGGAAACACAGAATTTTATCTTTCACGCATTTTCCAAACAGATCGTGTTCTTTCTCAATTACTTCGCCGCTTGAAGGGTCAACACCTCCCAAGAAACTCAGAGGTTTTGCAGAGACTAGTGCCTCAGCTTCGCATCTTCCTTCAACAATTCCGCGACCTTTCAAGGTTATGCTCTTCATGTTCCAAGCTCTCTAGTAGGATACTTTTGCTGATGAGGGAATCTTGCCTAAAACTTTTGACGCTGCCTCACTGACCTTTTCCCGATTCTCTTCATCGGTATAGACACGCAAAATGTTGATAAACCCCTTGAGAGTCTCAAAAATCCTGGAAATTTCGCTCAGACGCTGCGGAACCTTCTTTCCGTCCTGTGCCCTAGAGAAAACTGGAATTTCCATGCTTTCCATCAAAACAGAATGGTGATATGGAACAGAGGGAACAGTAGGCACATCAATTATCACTTGTTCCATTCCAATGCGTGCTTGTTCTGCAATGTCAGCCTGCAGTTGTCTCCGATGTTTCTCTCGACCAAAAATGTTTGAGACCACAGTGTCTTTCTCGTAGAATGTCCGCTCATAGGCGCATTTAACCAAATTGCGTCTCTCAAGGTTCTTTATGATCTCCTTTGACTTTTCACAATTTCTCAGCATCGACCACACAGTATAATCATCCATCGCCATGTACTCTTCAGGGGTTTTGAAGCCAGTCAGACCAAGCTCCTCGTTTGCCTTTTCCATTGCCATTGCCAGCATTATCTGCGCTGCTCTACCCACGCGGTGATAGTATATGCTTTTGAACGACTCTATTCTAGCAATTATGAGAGATTCAAGAGCAGACAGTGCTCCCAACTCGACAGCCAAATTTCCACCCAGCACACCCAACGCGTGGATCAAACGATAGACATCAATATACCCGTATTCCGCGCCCGTGTGATGCGTATCCCGCACTATAAAATCCAGTTTATCCACATCAACAGCGCTGCTTATTATCTGATCCAGAAAAGTCTTCTTAGGCTTGTGAAGAGTGCCGACTGCCAGCTTCCCAATTTCTTCAGGGACATACCCCATCTTGCCTAACAAATCCTTTAACTCGCTGTTCACAATTATCCATCGCGTTATGTCTTCATGTGTCTTGTCAAGCTCTTTTTCAAGCAAATACTCAAAAACATGCGAAAATGGTCCATGTCCGACATCGTGCAACAACGAGGCAATTCTGACCATTTCTGATTCGTCAGCATCTATGAACTGCGAAATGTCAGGGTTCTCCACTACTCTACCTGCCAAGTGCATGACACCAACAGAATGCTCAAAACGCGTATGATTAGCGCCAGGATAAACATATTCTGCTCCTGCAAGCTGGCGCAGTCTACGTTGTCTTTGAACAGGAAAGGAATCAATCACTTCTTTCTCTGTCTCAGTTATGTAGACGTATCCGTGAACAGGGTCTTTTATTTCGCCCCAGTGGTTCCTCAAAGCCAATTTTCCCCATGTTAGTTTAAACAATTATTAATGCGCCCTCACTCTTATAATGTCTAACGCTGAAAAACCTATGGGAGAAGAGCATTGTGAGAAGAAAAGGCGTTTTCATCTGCGTCGAAGGCTTAGACGGTTGTGGGAAAACAACTCAAACCAAACTCCTCGTTAGAAGATTAAGGAGGAAAGGGCTTGACGCTGTTTATACTGCTGAACCGAGCCTTGGAGAAATCGGCAAGTTCATCAAGAAATATTGTTTGCATGGCAAAAAACGTGTTTCCAGCATCATTGAAGCATTACTTTTCGCCGCTGACCGCTTTGAGCATGTAGATAACGATGTTCTCCCCGCTTTGAGTGAGAAGAAAATCGTAGTTTCTGACCGTTATGTCTACTCCTCGCTTGCGTATCAAGGAGCAGAAGGACTTAATTTGAACTGGATAAGGAAGATAAATGAACATGCAATACGCCCAGACTTGGCGGTTTTCATTGACGTTGAACCTACAGCCGTGGTAAAGAGATTAAAACAGAAAAAGTCCGTCATGGAAACCTTGGAAACACAGCGAAAGGTGCGTGATGTCTACATGAAGTTTGTTGAGAAAGGTGAGCTTGCCAAAATAGATGGGAACAAACCTCGACAAGATGTCGCAGACACTATTTTACAAACGATTCTAGAGTTTCTAGAGAAGAATAATTAAGAAAGAGCAAGAGGGTTCACGATTCTTTTAGAAAAGTTTTCATTAACATTGCTAACAATGAAGTTTACAAGCTCCTCAGGCCGAACTCTCATAGGACCTCTTTCATGAAATACACTCAACACTACTGATTTCTTGCCAAATACAAAACGGAGCAGGTAATAGTCAAATCTTAGCGGCTGTTTCTTTCCAGCTTGACTGTTATAATATCGTATGACAATGAGAAGATCCATACATCGGAAAACCTCTTTGTTGATGATCTTCAATAGTCTTTCTGTTTCTTCGTCATTCAGGTAAATGAAATCATTTGCTTCTGCAAATCCAAACTCAAATATAATGTGGCATTGAGAAAGAGATGGATCGACAATATCTTTCAAATCAGGAGCCCACTTGTTCAGCTTGCGGAGTACTTGCATGAGCGTAAGTTGTAGAGTTCTGTTTGACGTTGAGATAGCAAAGCTTGCTGTCGTATGAACTTTTTGCGGAAAATTCTCGTAGATTCCAAGCATTAAAAGAAGCCTTCAACTATGCCCTTTTAATTTTCCTTACTTTTTCCAAGTTTTCAAGCAGTCCCGACAAGGTTAAACCCAACTTTTGCAGTTGTTCCACGTTTTGCTCATTCTGCATTTTATCCTGTATCTCTTGTATCTTAAACAGGAGCGTTTTCTCCAAATTTTCAACAGCGATGGAACCCACTATCTTGCTCGATTCTTCCCCTTCTTTGACGACTACAACTTTTTTTTGGCATTTTGCACACCAAATGTCTCTATTTCTAAGTCTGAAAAGCGGCGCAGCACATGCAGGGCATGCCAGTTCTGTGAGGGTGGAACCTTGACGAAGTAAGTCAACCATCCTTTTGATGTCTTGGTCTTCATGTCGTTTTGGGGACAAGTTTTGAGACCTCAAAGTAAATAGGTATGAAAGCCTATATAATTTGGTTATTATTTACGTCTCTTGAGGGTGGTTATCATGGTTAGAAAAAGGAAGATGGAAGAGTATGAGGAAAAAATAAAACAAGCGTTGGTTGTGCTCGGAGAAGTTTCTGAGGACACTACTACACCGAGAAACATTCGAAGAGCAGCAAAAGATTCGATGAACACCCTGCAAACAACGGAGTATACACCAGCTGTCAGAGCCTCAAACGCAATATCAACGTTAGACGAGATCTTGCAAGATCCAAACATGCCACCCTACACGAGAGTAAAACTGTGGAACGTCATGAGTCTCATAGAGGCAATCAAAGACTGACTTTGGAACAACAAAGCAACGACTTATCAGAACAGAATCAGTCAAGACTCTTTCATAAACTCTACAAACTCTTCGAGAGAACGTTTTTCCAGCGTGTAATTCTTTCTTCTCTCATCGGCGATCGTGGAAAATGGCTTTGATCCATAATCGTGACCGGGGTAGACTTCGATGTAGTCGTCAAGTTTCATCAATTTATGAAAGAGACTACGGTGCATTTCTTGAGGACTCCCATCAGGCAAGTCAGTTCTGCCACATTCTCCCACGAAAAGCGTATCGCCTGTCAGCAGTTTACGATCGACCAAGAGACATATGCTATCATAGGTGTGCCCAGGCGTATGGATCACTTGGACACTTAGCTTGCCGATTTTTACGATGTCGCCATCAGTTACAGCAACGTCCTTGTCGATTTTTGACAGTTTGTGTGCAACGATTTTAGCGTCGAAAGCAGACTTAATGACTTCGTTGTTGGCTGTATGATCTTTATGATGGTGAGTGTTGATAACATACTTAACCTTCAGATTTTGTTTTCTTAGAAGCTGAATTATCGCGCCGGCGTTGAAGCTAGGGTCGACAACAGCGGCTTCTTTGGTGATGTCGTCAGCTAGTATGTATGAAAAGTTGTCGCCTTGGCTCTTGATTTGTTTGAAGAACATCTAAACCCAACCATCACGTGTATTCTTTTCTTTCAACATTAACGGTAGGAAAGACTAGCCAGTTTTTCTCACTTCAATTCCACCTGATACGTCAGCAAGATTTTCTAATCGCATACCGAGTTTGGCGAGATCTTGCAAGTTCTCAATACAACCTATGCTTGCATCTATGTTACGATATATGGGATGAAACCACATGTGTTTTGGTACAAGATTAAACTGCAATGGGATTTTAACTGAAATGCCAAATTGCTCTTTCAGACTTCTAAACAAAGGATTTGTTTCGCAGACTACACGAATCGTTGCATAGCTTTTCAGCATTTGTGCAGCCCCGAACGCTCCAATTCCATGCCATACGACGGCATTCTCAGGAGAACTTAAAGAGTATAGAAAGAATTGCGGTGAAGAAGGGGTTTCTCCGAAATCATAGTTTGTTAGTTTGTCTCCTTCGACTGTGAAACTATCACCAGCTTCTGCAACGCTAACGTCTTCTGGATCAATTGCGTTTGGATAAAGCGGCGTTGTCCGATAGTCTACTTTGACACTTTTCAGTTTCGTTCCATCAAAGTAGATTTTGCCTCTAGCAGCACGTTTGGAGCCATAGCCTTTCTTCGAGTGTGGAATCGTTAGAAGCGTTGTTCTGTTTTTCATGCTTCTGCCCATACAGTTGTAGGCTATTTCGATCGAATGATAGTCAGTATGGGCTGCCTTTATGATACGATGGAGCAAGCCATCTGTCGTCTCGTTTTTTAAGATGATCAACGGCACCCGCATTGAGTAGAGGGTGAGGTTTATCCCGAAGGATACTGAGAGCGTCTCCAATTGTTCGTATTTGACGGCGTCTACCATGTCCATGTAACTGTTGTTGCATGTTGCAATTTGGCGGCTTATCAGTTCTGCTTCGCTTTTGGAGATTAATGATTTTTCATATTTCTGCATGAACTCGTTGTCTATCTTCAGCCCTTCTATCCTCACTGATGCGGATGGAAACGCGCTTTGCCCGCTTTTTACTATAGACTCTTTCAGAGGATTCATGGAATAGCGATCAGGTTCGGTTTCGTCAGTGTTAAGGAGAAAAGAGACAATACGTCCTTCGGAAGGCTTGTTTAGCTTTTCGCATATTTCACTCACATCTCTGCTGTCAGGTTCATGCAATCCAACGCTGTGAAAATAGTTGGCGCAGACTTCGAGAAGACGAGTTCCCACAATTCCCTGAACCTCTTCCACTGTCAATTGCGGATTTGAGTATTCAACCGATGACCTTAGAAATAAATGTCTGCCGTCCAGCGTGGACTCATACTTCTTTCCATTCTTCAAATAGAACATCTGAGGTTTACGTTTTTCGTCTCCCTGAAATTCAGAAAGCTCCCTAACCAATGTTTCGATGCATGACCACGAGTTTCTGAGAAAGTCCTCAAGAATTGTCTTTGCCATGTCAGAATTCAGTTGAAATCACCCTCTTTCCAAAGATTCTGCAATGTAGATGCAGTTGTTGACGGCAGGCGGCCCGAGAAACATTCTTGACACGCAAAAGTTTTCGCTGAATCTGTATCCCTTCAGCGCATTGATAATTGCTTCTTCTTTTCTTGGAATGCACATTGACACTTCACAACCTTTTAACCTGTTAAGTGTAGCGTTCAGAAGAATGATAGCTATGTCGCTACGTCCTTGGAGAGAGACTAGAGGACCTACTTCAGCCATGCCCCTATACACTTTTGCGGCTGAGTACCCCAGAATTTGCTCATCTTCAATTACCGTGTAACACAGATTATCTGGGTCCAGAATAATGGGTTCAAGCAATTTTTCTCTTGACTCGCCGAAGCACAGTCGGTCATAAGCAATGATTTTATGCATATCCTTCTTTCCGGCTTCTTTCAGATGAGATTTGATTGTTGAAGAAAAGTCTTTCCCCTTCAGAACAACGAATTCTGAGTCATATTCAAAACCGAGTCGACTATAGAACGGAATCTTGTCAGAGTATGCATACAGACCGACTGTTTCAACATTTTTGCTTGTTAAGTATTCAACTGACTGTTTGACTAGTGACGAGCCCCCTCCTCTTTGTCGGAAGTCTCTGCTGACGAGCAAGTTTCCAAACCAGCCTATCTTGCCGAAACTCACTGTTGTAGAGATGCCCACTTTTTCTGAATCGTCCATAAGTACAAAACTGCCTTGAGACTCCAACTCCAACATAAACTCAAAGTCCTCTCTACTTAGCCTCCAATCCATCTGATTGGTGAGGTCGACCGCGAATTCGAAATCCTCTACCGACATACGCCTTACATGAAACATGTGATCAGAGAACCTTCTTAGTTAGCAGTCTAACGCCAGCTGACGCGACTTCATTTATCAAGCTTTATAGAAAAGGATAAACTTTTCTAATCTGCATGCTCTTTTAAGAGCAATAGACAACGAAGTGGAGCAGTAATGATCTCGCGGTTGAGAGTCAAAATACCCCGAAAAGTCAAGGTGACGTTATACCCCTTTGCTGATTATTTCAAGGGTTTCGAGAACGTCAACGCTGTCAGAAAAATCTTTGGCGACAACACAAGGGAAGTGCTATGTAACCTCAATGTGGAATTCTCTGGAACGAGAGGATACATGGGAGTCAGCGACGTAGACGGACATCTCTTGATTAGTGCCCGCTATTTACACAAGGGCAACATCGTCGACATATATCTTGACATAATCCACGAACTGGTTCATGTAAAGCAGTTCATGGAGGGAAAGGAGCTGTTTGATAACGATTACAACTATACTGAAAGACCGACAGAAATTGAGGCTTACAGCCACACGGTGGAGGAAGCTAGAAGGTTGGGGTTGAACGACGAAGGAATCTGCAAATATTTAAAAACAGAGTGGATAAGCGACAAAGAGTTGAGGAGACTGGCAAAGACCCTGAATGTTGAATGCAAGAGAACTACTCACTGAAGACCGTTTTTGAATGCAACATTAATATGCGAGTTCAAAAAATTATCTTCACACCAACATGTCTTGGGAGAAATGGCGAGAATGAGAGTATTACATTATAAGGATATAGAAGCGAAAAATGCAAATGAAGGAGCATCCAAACTCAAGGTCAGATGGCTCATAACCAAGGAACTCGGCGCTCCAAACTTTGCCATGAGATTGTTTGAAATGGCTCCCGAAGGCTACAGCCCATTTCACAAACACGATTGGGAACATGAAGTCTTCATACTAGAAGGGACAGGCGTCTTGGTTAGTGAAGATAGAGAAACGAAATTTGAAGTTGGTGATGCTATCTTCGTTGCCCCAAATGAGAAACACCAATTCAAAAACAATAGTGAAAAGACCCTCAAATTTCTCTGCCTAGTGCCCATAAAGGAAAAATGACAAGCCACCAAAACACCCAACACTATCTTCAAACCCCTAGTTTGAGCGCTAAACCGCTCGCTAGAAATATATGCTAGTTGTGACATCTACTTTTGGGTCTTAGGGATAGGGATACTCGTTGAAATATGACATAATTATCGTCGGTGCAGGTCCAGCAGGGATATTCTCTGCTCTTGAACTTACACAAAAAACCAGCCTGAAAGTACTAATGTTGGACAGAGGTCAAGACATAAGCCAGCGTAAGTGCCCCGCAAGTCGCGGTTTCGAATGCGTCCACTGTGATCCATGCGCAGTTCTGTCAGGGTGGGGAGGCGCAGGAGCCTTCAGTGATGGAAAACTAACATTATCCACCGAAGTGGGCGGATGGCTTAACGAGTATGTGTCATCAAAGGAACTTGCAGAACTCGTAGACTACGTTGACGAAATCTACTTGAAGTACGGCGCAACCCAGCACGTTTATGGCGAAGACGTTGAAAAGGTGGAAGAAATCGAAAGGAAAGCGTCGCTTGCTGGGTTGAATCTTGTGCGACAAAGAATCCGTCACATGGGTACAGACTGGTGTGCTCAGACTCTCAGAAAAATGCGACAAGAGCTAAATGGCAAAGTTGAGTTTAAACCGAAAACAGACGTAAAAGGACTAATAGTCAAAGACAAAATCGTGGAAGGCGTTGAAACCACAAACGGCGAAAAATTCTTTGCAAAATATGTGATTGTTGCCCCTGGAAGAAGTGGGGCTGAATGGCTTCAAGCAGAGGCGCAAGCGTTAGGTCTAAAAACATTAAACAACCCTGTTGACGTTGGAATAAGAGTTGAAGTCTTAGCTTCCGTTATGGAAGAATTGACGAAAGTTCTTTACGAACCGAAGCTCATTTACTATTCAAAATCCTTTGATGACCAGATTCGCACCTTCTGCGTTGCACCATACGGCGAGGTAATAACAGAATCTTATGACGGAGTTTTAACGGTTAATGGCCAGAGTTACGCTGAAAGAAAAACAGAGAACACGAACTTTGCTATTCTGGTGAGCACTTCATTCACAGAACCTTTCAAAGAACCAATAGCTTATGGCAAATATGTGGCTAGACTTTCAAACCTTCTAAGTGGTGGCGTAATAGTGCAGCGTCTAGGCGACTTGGAGTCTGGAAGAAGGTCAACCCCTGAGAGAATTGCTCGAAGCGTTGTAACTCCCACCTTGAAAAACGCTACTCCAGGAGACCTAAGCTTTGTTTTGCCCTACAGGTATCTTGCTGACATCAGAGAAATACTTCAGGCTCTGGACAAGATTGCGCCAGGAATAAATTCGCGAGACACTCTACTGTACGGTGTTGAAGTGAAATTTTACTCTTCAAGATTGCAACTGAGCGACTGTTTAGAAACCAAAATTCACAATATGTTCACAGTCGGCGACGGCGCAGGTGTTACGAGAGGGCTGGTTCAAGCTTCAGCGTCAGGCGTTATTGTGGCAAGAGAGATTGTGAAGAGGGAAAAGTAGGCGCAGAAGTGATGTCAATAGTTGAGAAGATACAATGTTCCCATTGCGGAGCCCCAATTGCGTTTGAGCCAGGGGAACTAATAGCCACATGCAAATATTGTGGTTTCACAGTTGTGATAGAAACGGGAGAAGCTTTCACTTTTGAGCATTCCATGCTTCTGAACAAGTATGACGTAGCGCAGATTGAAGAACCTGTCAAATATTGGATGCGTACGGGTTTTCTGAAACCTCCAGACTTGGCTAAAAAGGCAGAGATCAGAGATAAAGCCTTGGTGTATTTACCCTTCTGGATCGTAACAGTAGAAGTCAACAGCACGTATAAAGGAGTTTTTGAGCGCATAACACCAGCAGTTGTTAAAGAAGGAAAAATGGAAAAGGAATATGATTGGCTTGTTCTTGCAAGAAAAGTAACAGTGTTCCCGACAAGAGAGTACAATGTTCCTCTAGAAGGAAAAATTCCCTACGACTTCAGAAAGATCGAAAATTTTGCCAAGATTTTGAACAGCGAAATCGACAAAAGTGAAGCAGTTGAGCTTGCAGAACAGCAGATCAAAGACCTTCACCTCTATCTGATCAAAGAGGACGTTGACAAAATAGTTGAAGTGAAAAGCGAAGTAAAACTGAACCAAGTTGTCTACTTGCACGTCCCAATATGGTTCATCAAGTACGAGTACAGAAGCAACACTTACCAGCTATTCGTGGACGGCACAACAGGATCGATGATAAAAGGCGACATCCCCTCAACAAGATTGTGAACATTACGAAACTTTAAAAGAGACCATAATTTAAGTATTAAACCGAAAAGTTGATGGGAGGAACCAAATCTTGGGCGAAAAGAAAGATGTTTATGAAAAAGCCAAGAAAGAAATGCGACTTTCCGAACGTATACTAGCAGCAATTCCAGGCTTCCGAGGCTACAAGGAAAAAGAACTACGACGCGAATCCGACAGACTCATCAGAGATCAGTTGTACCGGAGGCTCTCCAAGACGAAAAGTGATGTTAGAACTGTTTTCCAGAAACTTTCTGACCACCGCGCCTTTGAGGTTTTGACGGACATGGATCGTCTTGTCGCAAGATTTGATCGCGTTTCAGAAAAGGTTAATCACGCCTCTTATGGCTATGCTGGCTTCTTTGACGTGGTCAAAATTGATGAGGAAAAACTTGACAGGATGATAGACTTTGACAACCAGCTAATTGATGATGTGGAAAAAATTATTGAGTCAGTTGCAACCTTTAAATCAGAGGTTACTCGGCAAGATCTTAGAAATGCGAAGGAACGTGTTCAAAGTTTGGGTGAAACTTTGCAGTCTTTTGAAGATGCCTTCGATAAGAGAAAAGAGGTAATACTAGGAGTGATTTGAAATGCCGCAAGTTATAGAATGGAAGAATCCTAAAGCGGAAGACGTTCTCTATAGATATCCTGACGAGGAAATAACTTGGGGCGCCCAACTGATAGTCCATGAATACGAAGTTGCAGTTTTCTTTAGAGACGGAAAGGCATACGACGTTTTCAACGCGGGAAGACACACCTTAACAACACTCAATCTGCCGCTGATAACAGGTTTACTTACCCGCATCGCGGGATACAAGGAGAAACCTTTCAAAGCAACAGCCATCTTTGTCTCAACAAAGGTTTTTGCTGGAAAATACGGCACAAGAGCACAAACCACAGAACTTGCGCCACTACAGGTTTTTGGCGGATTCTGGTTCAAAGTTGAAAACGCACAACTCTTCGTAAACGAAGTTGTGGGCGGACAAAATGCGTACACAACTGAAGATGTCAACAACTACTTACGTGGTTTCCTGAACGAAAAAATCATTGACGAACTTTCACGGTACGATTTGTTGACTGTTTTCACAAGACTTGACGAAACCTCAATAGTTGTTAAAAACACGATTTCAGACTACTTTGGACGCATAGGTCTTGAGCTGACGGATCTGCGTTTTGAAGGAATAGATACAACGCCAGAGTACCGTGAACGACTGTTCTGGCTCCGGACTGGAAGAGCCGCACCGGAAGAAGTGCTCCGTATGGAAACTGTGAAGAAAGCTGCTGAGGAACTTGGGAAATCACCCGGCGCTGGGTTAGGGACAGGCATGGTGCTTATACCACAAGTAATGACGCCTACAGGCCCAGCACAGGCACCGGCAGCCGCGTTGGTTATATGTCCAAAGTGCAGTGCAAAGATACCTGCAACTTCAAAATTCTGCTCAGAATGCGGAACCACTATCACTCCGCCGTCAGGCGGGACAAAGAGTTGCCCCAAATGCGGGAAGACAATACCGTCTACCTCTAAGTTCTGTCCAGAATGCGGTGAGAAAACAGAATAGGCGAGCCAAAGATGGCGGACATTGGACAGAGAGGACTATTATCTATCGGCGTTTTCTTGATAATCCTAGTGATTTCTATAATTCTCTACGCACCGCTTAGGTTAATTTCTTTGCATGATGTTGTTCCGTTGATGCTCGCGTTGTCAGGGTGTTGGTTGATGGTTCTGGCAGGAGTCAGAGCGTCGAACCCGCAGAAGTACGAGCGTGGTTCATTCAGCACTTTTGCAATGGGGTTGCTGCTGATGGCAATAGGCGGAGCATGGTTGTTTGCCTACATTAACTGGCTCTACTCGTTAGCGGTAATTCTGCTTGTGTTGGGAGCTTTGGCAATAGCTACTGCGCTCAAACGAAAATAGTGAGCAAACTCCCAGATTTTTTATAATACTTCTGTTTGAAACAGTGGTTTGTGTTGCTGGAGGAAAGCGTGCTGCATGAGTGAGAAAATGATTGGACACGGAACATGGTATGACAAAATGGCTATGAATGTGATTGCTAGAGAGCACAGACTGGAAAGAAGTCTTGGCTTGATCAGAACCGAAATGGGTCTTGGCGCCTCTGGTTTTCCACACATAGGCAGCTTGGGAGATGCTGCCCGCTCTTATTCGGTTACTTTGGCTTTGAAAGAGCAAGGGTACAATTCAGAGTTGATTGCTTTCTGCGATGACAAGGATGGCTTGCGAAAGGTTCCCGTAGGTTTACCCAAATCCTTAGAGAAATACGTGGGTTTTCCAGTTTCCAGCATACCTGACCCTTTCAACTGTCACGAAAGCTATGGCAGGCACATGAGTTCGCTTTTGCTTGACGCTCTTGACACGTGCGGAATAGAGTACCGTCATGTTTCTGCGAAGGAAGCATATGAGAAAGGCTTACTGAATGAAGAGATTAAGGCTTTACTTCTTAACGCCAAGAAAGTGGGGGAAATAGTCAGGGAAGAGGTAGGGCAGGAACGCTATACGGAAGTATTGCCGTATTTCCCGATATGCAGCAGCTGTGGACGCATATACACAACAAAAGCTCTAGATTTTCTGTCTGAAGAGAACAGGGTTGTTTATGTTTGCGAAGGAATGGAGATAAAGGGCAGATGGATTGACGGCTGCGGTTTCAAGGGAGAGGCAAATGTGGAGAAAGGGGAAGGCAAGCTGAGTTGGAAAGGGGAATTTGCTGCAAGATGGAAGACTCTCGACATAAGATTTGAAGCATATGGCAAGGATATTGCTGACTCGGTTAAGATAAATGACAGGATTTGCCGTGAAGTTTTATGTTTTGAGCCGCCTTCACATGCTCGATATGAAATGTTCTTAGACAAGAGTGGGCGGAAGATTTCTAAATCAACTGGAAACGTTTTCACGCCGCAAGTGTGGTTCCGTTATGGGTCGCCGCAATCGTTGTTGCTACTGATGCTGAAGAGGTTTGTTGGAACCCGCACGGTAGACGTTACAGACATACCCACATACATGAACGAGTTAGATTACATGGAAGAAGTCTATTTTGGAAAGAAACAGGCAAAAGATGAGAAGGAAAAAAACAAACTGCGAGGACTATATGAGTATTGTTGGGCGCTGAAACTTCCTGCTGACCCAAGCGTTAACGTAGCATACAATCTGTTAACTTTCTTGGCGAAAATGGCGCCCAAAGACTGCGAAGAGGAATTTATAGCTGAAAAACTTCGAAGCTACGGCATCTTGCAGAAAAATCAAACGTTGGATGGCGAACTGCGAAAACGGATTGAATATGCGCAAAATTGGATTAAAGATTTTGAAGAAATAACGGAAACAACAGTAAGCCTTGCCAGTGAAGAACGAATTGCATTAGCGGAATTGGTTGAAGTGTTAACTGTTGAAGATGATGCTGACAAGATACAGAATGCAATATTCAGCATTGCTAAGAAACACAACGTGCAAACCGCCAAGTTCTTCCAAAACATATACAAAATCCTGATGGGCGCCCCGCAGGGACCTAGACTGGGACCTTACATACTTGCTATGGGAAAACAAAACGTGATAAACGCTTTAGGCCGCGTTTTGAAACGTCAAAACTAGATGCGTTTTACATGTGGATTCGCGATTTTACTTCTGCAACTATCAAATAGACAAAATTAGCATTAAGAACCTAATATCGTAGAACCAGATTCCTGTTGTTGAGAACCCGTGGTCTAGGCTGGACTTAGACCTAAGCGGAGACGTCTCCCGCAGTTCCAACTTTTAATCGGCTTTTGCCAGTAATGTCGCTTCTGGCGTTTGAGCGCATTCTTAGACAGTAGTTTTAGCTCTTCTTAGCGCTCGTGATAGTGTCTTAGCGTCTATCTGATTTCTCACGATGTCTTGCCCTTGTTCTCCTCTATCTCCTAAAATTCTTACTCATCTTTCCCCATTGCATTCAAGTTATCTCCTATTAGCTGCTCAAGGGCTTCTTTCTGTGGAAATATCCTTCTTTACTAGGATCGGAATCAGCAAACCGTACATGGAGATGAAGATGAGCGGCGTGTGAAGGATAAAATTCCAAAGAGTGTAGCCTGGCATCATGAAAAATGACATGACATTAAACAGACCAATGATCAAGCCAACGAAACTTGTGGTTCTAAGAAGATAAATGTTGACGTTTGGATAGATTAAGGTCAAAAGGGCTATTATCACCGGCGTCGTTGGGCAGTACATCACTCCAAAAGAAGATGTGAGTAGCAGTAAGGGACTGAAGTCTGGATTTAATTCAGCGTTTATAGGAGACCAGAATGCCAAGAAAGCCAAGGGCAAAACCCAATATCTCCACACTGGAAGCCTATGAAAAATATACTTGTTCTGAGGCCTGTAGACTTCCCAAACCCAGAATAGACCCACAATCAAGATGGGGATTAGGTTCCCTGCTACTACGGCAAGCCCGTAGTTTTCAGTCATAGCGATATGATTGCTAAAGGCAATAGACAGAAGCAAAACCGCGAAAAAAGCATCAACAACTCTACCGATTTTTGATCCAAACAGATACAAGGCAACAAGGAGCACAACAGTAATAACATGAATTATCGGGCTAAGCCACAAGTACCCAATGGAAGTCTGCATTAGAACTTCCTTGATCACAAGCGTACTATCTTGCTGGGGAAAAGGCACAGTTGAAAATGTTGGAAGAAACATACAGATGAAAAGCACAACCAGAATCAGCAAAGTCTTGTTGCGCTCTTTCATAAGAACATCTAATCAGCCATGCGTATTTTAGACTTGCTCTGAACGAGTGTGGCAAAGAAAACTATGCCTCCGAATTGGCTGATTCTCTTGCCTGCCAGCGTCTCTGCGTCAACTATTCTTGTTTTTACTTCTTTGTTCTTAGAGATCTGCAGCAATCTGTGAACCCTGTTTTTGTCTGGGCTGTCAGCAAGATACTTGTCTGTGAGCACCAGACATTCCACCCGGGAGCTACTGTTCCTTTCCAGATTATATATCATGTCTTCGATCTCCTTGAGCGCAAACAGAACAACGCGGTTAACGTCTGTGCCGCCGAGACATTTCTCCAACTCATCAACTGTGTTATCAGCTTCTTCAGAGGTCGTTTCTGCGATCAGCATACGGAACTCTTTTGTTTTCACAAGTTCAGCCACCTTATGAGGCTGGTCCGCAGAGCCGGTTAACTCAACGAAAGTTGTCCTGTTCGGACTCCTTGACTGCATCAGATAACTATGATGTTTTCGTACGTGATTCAGGAAGTCTGCGGCAAAAGTTGTTCTGGTCGGAGATGCTACTACGACGCTTCTCACTCCCTCCTTGAGTAAAGACCTCAGCGCATCCACCACAGATTCGTGAAAGTTATACAAAACCTTCCCGTCTGTCCTCTTCCCCTCAAGCTTCAACGTGATATGAAGTTTTGCAACATGACTGAATATCTGCCACAGAACCACCTGATTTTCTTCAAAGCCCACAAGAAGCGCCACCGAATATCCGCGCCTATAACCCTTCTTCCGCTTCATCTCCGCCACCGAACCCACCTACCCTTCCCATACTCCTTTGTAACTCAGCCTTTTATGAAGATGGGTACCCTCCGCATTTTGCGAACCGCTAAACAGGGAAACCAAAGATAGCCGCTATGTTCAAAAGTTGTTCGGACAGGAGAGTTTGAAGACTACGCTTCGCCACGCGCAGTTGATTTTGATTCCACAGAACGAAGAATATATCTGCAAGATAGCCAAGAACGTTGACGGGGCAAGGGAACTCATCGAGGCTGGATTCGAATGCGTAACCGATTTAGGCAGTTGCAAACTGTTCCACAAAATGAAACCTCGCATTTGGGGTCCTAGACCCTCTGAAAGGGCCCGTAGTCTAGGCTGGATTAGGACACTGGCCTGCGGAGCCGGAGACCCTGGGTTCAAATCCCAGCGGGCCCGCCAAAACTCTTCACGACTAAATGGCACGTTAGCCGCGTTTGACTTGGAATCATCCTGGCAACTTCAAGAGGGTAATGGCAATCTTAAACACTTATGGTTAATGGTAATGTTCATTTTGGTTAGAAAGGCGGTTAACTGTTAAATCTGGAAGTGCATAGTTATTTTGAGGTTTGGAAGTTTGGACAGCGTCTCTGAAGTTGCAATTGCCCTTTTCAATTCGGGCTGTTTGAAATTTGGCACCTTCAAGATCAAATCAGGCGCCTTAAGCCCGTATTACATTGACATGGCGGGTTTGCTCTCTTCTCCCCGAGATTTTCGTTGCCTCACAGACACTGCTGCAAATGAAGTTAGGAAACTTGTAGCTTCTGAGAGAATTGACAAGTTGGCTTCAATCGAGTTGAAAGGCGCTTTGCTGTTGCCAAGCATAGCCAGCAAAACCAATCTGCCCTGTGTCATAGTGAGGAAGGAAACCAAGACTTACGGCGCCACGGGAAGAACTGCTGGGGCACAGATACATGAAGGCGAATACATCTTGTTTTTTGACGATGTTATTTCTGAAGGGCTGTCAAAGATTGAAGGAATAAGAACTCTGCAGGAACAGGGAGCTCATGTGAAAAACATCATGGTTGTGGTGGACAGGGAACAGGGAGGCAGAGAAAATCTTGAAAAAGCAGGCTACAAAGTCTACTCATTAGCAAGGATTTCCGAACTAGTCAAAAGTCTCCTCCAAGCAGGGCATATTTCAAAAGAACAGGCAGACACGGTTATGAATTATATTAGTAAACCTTGTTAGTTAACAATGACACGAATAGTCAGCCGCAAGAAAAGTCGAGACTTTTGTGGAACTAGTGACTATTGATACCTGCCTTCTTCACAGCTGTCACAGTTTTCTGAAAATGTTCTAGTATGAAAGCTAATATTATTTGCGCACATTCTGTTGGCAAGCATTGATCAGTGTTCAATTTTATTTCTGGATTTAAAGGAGCCTCATAAGGTTGCCCTACGCCTGGCACTGTTGGAGCCTTACCTTCTAATGCACGATTGTAAATCTGCTTTGGTGCTTTGTGAGCTCTTTCACGTGCCGATTCGCGTTGCATGCAAACTTCCAACGGACACTCCAAATAGACTTCTATCAACTGGGGTATTTGCTTTCTTGCATCGTCTCGATAGACTCTCAGATTGCCTGTAGCATCAATTATGACGTTCACTCCATTTCGTGTTAACAATTTAGCGATGTAAGTCAGCGTAGCGTAGACGACACCACGTTCCTCTAACGAATAGGTGGGGTTGGGAGTCAAAACTTTGCGCAAGACATCAGAAGATAACAGTTGAACGTGAATGTCTTTCTTGTTGAGAAGTTTAAGCAAAGCTTCTGAAACAACAGATTTACCGCTACCTGGCAAACCAGTAACCCAGACACACCATCCATTCTTAGCCATACTCCGCCCAGCACCAGTTATAAAGTCATTTCTTGCATAAATTCTCTCAAAGACTGATAATCTTTTGGTCTGAAAAAGTGACTTTCACATTTGCAGTCAGAAAAACCAAAATCAGTCACTGCTTGCTCTAGCTCCTTCAGTTTTCATGCAATAGGGCATTTTTCAGGGTTGAGCACTGTGGACTGCTGCCCTCCCTGTTTACTGATTGCCAGAATGTAGATCGTTTTCGCCATGCTAATCAAGGTTAGAGGCGGGTTGTGTGTACCATTTCAAAATTTCCTCAACTGCTCTGTTAGAGTAACCGATCTCTTTAAGTCGTCTCTTCAATTTCTCCACAGAGTCAAAATCCAAATTGGACACCACACACAATAGGAAAGAGTTGAAAAGCCTATTTAATCTTTAATCCCAGCAACGATATATCTGCCCTAATTATCCAAAGTATCGTTCAAAGTCGTCCAAGTCAACCCTTCTAGTTTTGAGCATTCTAGCTGCAAAGAGCAGAATCTTAGAGCGCGTATCAACAGCCAATTTTGGATACCACAGCGGCGATGCTATTACCAGACTGCGCCACGCATAGAAAGGCTGAACAACATCAAGAATCTCCTCATCATGGGTTCTATCCAAATAGTTCCTCCAAAAAAGCAGAAACAACCGTAAGAAAGCCCCCTCAATTCTGCCGTAAGTCTGCAGAGAATAGAAGAGGTAGTTTATTGTCATAGCACTCACGTCATCGGCTGGTTCACCCCACTCGCCTCTGCTGCGGTCTAAAACCGAAAAATCCAACCCTTCTCTGAACATGATATTCCACGGATGAAAATCACCATGAACCTGACTGAGCCTATGTGCCCTGTTCTTGAGCTGCCAACGCCATTCAACACAGGCTTTTTCAAACTCAACAAAATATCTCTCACCGACATATTCTAAACTCTTAGGATAACTGTCAGTCAATCCAAAGATTCCCTCGCCGTGCCCCAAAAGGTCACGGATTCGTCTCAAGTAAAGCTCTGGTGCATTTTTCTTAGTTGAGTGAATCATTGCAAGGTAGTCAGAGAGAGCTACGCAACGCTCTTCGTCAACACTCATTAGACCGCCGTCACTTCTGATTCGATCCAAATCAGAGTGGTAAAGTTTGCCTTCAGCAAACTCTGTTACGATGAAGAATTCGCGGCAGTCGCCGAGAGACTTTAGGGTTTCGTCGTCGCTGGTGAATGCTCCAACATCGACAGAGCGCACATGGTTTAGTAGACTGTTGAATGATGAATGTTGCCAGAGTAATACAGCAGCTCTGTCTGAAAAATGATCATGCCCGAAGCCTTCAGGTCGCATTGTTTCCAAAACGACACGCTTAGTATTCTGACCAACAACGAACTCAATATAGTAAGGCACACCATAACCAAACTGCTTCAAAGCCTGCAAATCCTCGCCCTTCAACGTAACGACGCGAAGGACTTTGGCCTTTTCCCCGTAAACCGTCGTGAGATACTCTTCCAGCCGTCCAACTCTTAGCTGAGGCAAGAAACACCACCCAAACGACAATTATCAGCATAAGTTAAAAAACCTGACTGATGAACGCATGTTGGGAAAAATCAGAAAGTCAAGCTGCCGCAGTCTGTGAGAAACCCATGGAAATCTATTATCAGCCAAGAACTTTCAAGCATTGCCTAAAGTAATCTCGTTCCGCAAAATCTTATACTTGCAGCACAACATAACAGGCAATAATCAGCAGTGTAGACACAAGTCTCTGCGAAACAGACAGAAGGCACACTCATGCACATACTCATCCAAAATGGAACCGTATTGACGCTACGTAACAGAAAAGTAATTCGTGAAGCCGCGATTGCCATAGAAGATACAAACATAGTCGACGTTGGAAAAATACATGAGATGAAGAGAAAATACGGACGAGGCTATGAGAAAATAGACGCCAAGTACAAGGTCGTAATACCAGGCTTCATAAATACGCATCAACACGCTGCGATGAGTTTACTGAGAGGATACGCAGACGACCTACCACTCCAAGAGTGGCTCGAAAAATGGATCTGGCCCGTAGAAAAACATATGACGTCCCAAGACGTTTACGCTGGAGCCCTATTGACAGCAGCAGAATCCATAATGAGTGGCGTCACAACAGTCAACACAATGTACCATTATACCCCAGAAAAAAACGAAGCAAAAGCATTTGAAGATGCGAGTTTGAGAGGCATCGTTGGGCATGTGTGTTTTTCATGGAGAAAAAAGGAAGACAGGAAAGCGCTGGAAGACTTGGCTAGGAATTGGCACAACAAGAAGAGCGGGTTGATCCGTGCAAGTGTAGACCCACATGCACCTTACACGGTTGATCCAGAATACATGAAAGAATTGAGAAGAGTATGTGATGAACTAAACGTGAAGTATGGTTCTGAAAAAGCACCAATAATATGGCATACACACGTCGCCGAAACGGAGGATGAGAAAGAAAAAATCCGAAAAGCCTTCAAGATACGGTTGAAAGGTGGAATAATGGAGTATCTGGATTCACTTGGAGTTCTGGATAGACACACAATTGCCGCACACTGCGTGGTAATGACAGACGGCGACATTGAAACAATGAAAAGACGGCAAGTAAAGGCTTCACACAATCCGATTTCAAACCTCAAACTAGCCTCAGGAGTCAGCCCAGTCCCAAAAATGCTTGAAAAAGGAGTGACTGTTTCACTGGGCACAGACAGCCCCTGCTCCAACAACACAGCAGACATGTTTGATGTCATAAAGACCGCGGCAATACTCCACAAAGGAATAAACAACAATCCAGCACTGTTGCCTGCACAACAAGTCTTGGAGCTGGCAACAACAGAAGGAGCTAAAGCATTGTCATGGGAAAACGAAATAGGCTCAATAGAAGTTGGCAAGAAAGCAGACTTGATAATAATAGATTGCAGGAAACCCCATCTTCAACCGTTACACAACGAAACAAGCCACATAGTTTACGCAGCAAAGCCTTCTGACGTCGAGACAGCAATAATAAACGGCGAAATCGTCATGGAAAGCAGAAAATTGACAAAACTGAAAATAGAGGAAATCATTGAAAATGCAGAAAAAGCCAAAAGCAATCTCCTAGAAAAGGTCGAACACCAATTTTAAATAACCAAAAATGTAGATGAGCATAAAAGAAGGGATCTTGACGGGCAAGCATAAAGTGAAAGACCTTTCACTGGCTTCAAAGGGCCGTTTACAAATGGAGTGGGCTCTGAAGCACATGCCAGTTCTAAATCAAGTCAGAAAAAGGTTCAACGAAGAAAAACCTCTTGAAGGCCTAACATTAGGTGCATGTTTGCATGTGACAAAAGAAACAGGAGTCCTTGTTGAAACTCTTCTTGCAGGCGGAGCAAGTGTGGCACTATGTGGGTCAAACCCGCTTTCTACACAAGACGATGTGGCAGCAGCCTTGGCAGAGAAGGGAGTGCATGTTTTTGCATGGCGGGAACAAACAGCTGAAGAATACTACTGGTGTATAGAAAGAGTTGTAGACTGCAAACCTGTAATAACTCTTGATGATGGAGCAGACCTTGTAAACACAATTCACAGCAAAAGAAAAGATGCGCTGCCAAATGTTAAGGGAGGGACAGAAGAAACAACAACAGGCGTTCTGCGATTACGAGCTATGGAGAAAGCTGGTTCACTCAAATACGCGATAATAGCGGTTAACGACGCTTACACCAAATACCTGTTTGATAACCGCTACGGAACTGGACAAAGCACACTTGACGGTATTTTAAGAGCAACAAACATCCTTTTCGCGGGCAAAAATTTTGTCGTCTGCGGCTATGGATGGTGCGGAAAAGGCATAGCTATGAGAGCACAAGGCATGGGCGCAAATGTTACAGTCACCGAAGTAAACCCGATTAGAGCATTAGAAGCAACAATGAATGGGTTCCATGTAGCGTCATTGACAGAAGCCGCAACAATAGGCGATATTTTCGTCACTGCAACAGGTAACGTAAGCGTCATAAGAAAAGAGCACTTGGAGAAAATGAAAGATGGTGCAATAATAGCTAACAGCGGTCACTTTAACGTTGAAATAAACATAAAGGATCTTGAGCAACTTGCAACTGCAAAGAGAGACATAAGACCAAATCTGGAAGAGTACACGCTGAGAGATGGGAGAAAAATGTATCTACTTGCTGATGGAAGACTTGTAAACCTATCAGCGGCAGAAGGACACCCGTCAGAAGTTATGGACATGTCATTTGCAAACCAAGCACTCTGTGTAGAAGAGTTGGCAAAAACCGAAAAAATGCCGCCGAAAGTCTACCCAGTGCCAAAAGAAACAGATGAGACAGTCGCAAAGCTGAAACTCAAAGCAATGAAAATAGAAATAGACAAGTTGACAGAAGAACAAGAGAAATATTTGGCAGCATGGGAAACGGGAACGACCTAGAAAAAAACCGAAAACCACGGTAAAACTTAAAAGGTGTAATAGTGTAAACATGGCTTACATGTGGTGAAAAGTAAATGGTTAGTAAAGATCAAACAATCGGCGGAATAATATTCACTCTCTGCGCAGTAATTGCTGTGCTCTATATTGTAACTCTCTTCTACCCAACATGGATAATAAATCTTGGATGGGCAAGTAGCTCAGACGCAGTGCAATTCTGGATTATAGCCTTACCCGTATTCGTCGCGTTCATTGCGATAATGGGTATAGGGGCATGGATAGGGTGGACGATGGCAACAACTCCACCGCCAAAACCAATAGAGGAAATAACGACCGAAATAGAGGAGAAAAAAGAGGAAGAGGTAACAGCAACAGAGAAACCAACAGAAGAGAAGAAAACTGAGAGAAAGAAGAAAAGCGAGGAATAGCAACAGTTTTCGAAGAAAAATAAGCTGAATTCACGTTTTGTATTGAGGTTTGAAACGAATCTAGCGTAATATGCCGTGTTATAACCCAAACATCTTGAAAGCAAAATACAACGCAACATAAACAGCCATGGAGACGCCGAACATCGTCAAAAGAGTTTTCGGAGAAATTGAAACAACGGAAGCCTCCTCACCTTTCGGCTGTATCTCATACGACTTGATCTCATGAGTTTTAGAATCAACCTGCACGATTGCAGCAAATTTCTTCATCTCAACCTCAACAGTGTAGATGCCTTCTTCTAATGACACCCTCTTTGCTTTTAAGTTACCCTTGTTTCCGATTCTCTTAAGAAAACTCGTAGCAATTGCAGTCACTGTTTCAGCGTTCAATTCCCGCGTCTGAGGCTGTGACGACGTAAGAACTCCTGAAACTCTTTTTTGCAGAGTTGCTGACAATCATGTTGTCTCCTGTCCGTTTTTTAGAGGCCCTTGAGAGGTTTAAAAGACCATGTGTGTATCATGAGTTACCAACTTAACCAGTTACTGCTTTAAGCATGCACTTAACGATGTTTGTGCACATCATGCATTCTTCAGGTATTTCTTCTTTTGCTTGTCGCTGGCTGAGATAGCCAAGATGATGCTTGCACTCCTGCGGTTTGGTTGGAGCGTTAGAAAGATGCTCTTCTGCACGTGGCACGCTCGTTTGCCTATTGTCGGGCTTTTCCACCGACAGTTTTTCTTTGCCCTCAACAGTCGCAGAACTATTCTCAACAATAATCTCCGTTAAACAATAAGGACAAGCTTCATAAGACTGGACGTCATTTGCGCACAGGTTTTCAGCTCGCAATGGGTTGGCGAATATCTTTCCGCATGATGGGTTTGGGCAGGCGAAACTGTGGCTTTCGCTTGTCGATTCCTTCTTTTTTGTGATTTATAATCCTCCTTCAAGATAGAATCAGACTCCGACTTTATAGTATTGATGAAGCTGAAATATGTATCCTAACTAAGTCAGACAGCCTGACCATAGAAATATCAACTACGCCTAGAACCGACTGCTGTATGGATCGATTACTGACAAAATGGCGCAGGCTGCACTCTCATAGCGGTCGGTGTTCTGTGCTGGCGCCTCTCTACTCCCCTATTATATAGGTTCGACTACCGCTTCAACAGAAAACTTCTGAAGGACTCTTCTTCAACATGGCTTATGGTATGGTTTGGTTTCCTTCGGATTTATTGATCTCAGGTCCGTATCCATTCTCTTAGAAGCAGAAAGCAAGAAAGCATCTTCCCAAAGAGTGCTTCCAATCAGAAGTGTAACGACAATTAATATTCCACTTTCATAACCGTTTAATTGAGCAGACGCTAACCTTCCACGATTGCACATTGGTGGAAACATTGTACACGATATTGGTGAAAGTTGACGAAACTTTGCCATGGATTGAGCTTCAGGGAATATATCAGACGAGAAAAGCGGCACAAGAAGCTTTGAGCAACATAAGGACAAAAATCGTCGAAGTGCCAGAAAGAAAGAGGCAAATCAAGGCATTAATAACCGTAAAATAGTACTGCGAATATAAACACCGTGAACTGTTCTGAAACTTGCCATCTTAAGAGAATGGCAGAATAGAGAAGTGGAAACATTTAGTCGAATTCATTTGTAATCTATTCCTAACGTGTAGAATGGCGCCGGGGAATAGGTTTACATCTCGGTTTAAATTCTCGGCGAATTTCAAAAAAGATTTAGCCAAGCTCCACTGAGAGAATCGACGAGGCGGTCGAATGCAAAGATTGATTGAGTTCGCTCTTTGTGGTTCTTACTCACATGAGTATGATCCCTACGCAGTAACAGGCGACATGGTTACGCAAAAAATACTGTTAGCAATAAATTCAGAACCACTCTCTCCGCGAAAAATATCAGTGGAAACCAGCCTCACAGAAAAAGAAGTTGTACAACGTTTGAAAACGTTAGAGAGATGCCAGCTTGTCAAGAAAACGAAAAGGGCAGACGAACTTTATTATCGACCGAGTTTCGCAATTTTTTCACTTCCGGACCAGAAAAAGCTACAACCATTGATTGAAAAGCTTAGCAGGTCTTTAGTGAGCATTACTGAAGATTTTCTTCCTAAGATAAAAGAAGAGTTGACAAAGGTCAGATGCGTTGAGCAAGGCTATCATTTCCCAGACCTAGCATATATTGCAATTGGTGCTTATGCCTTTGATTATGGTGGTTTACAGGTCTTCGAGAAGGAAGGCTTACTTACAGTGACGAAGGAAATGCCTGGCGGTAACTACGTATTCTCAGGTCTTGAGGTAGGTCTTATTGACTTAAGAAAAGCGTGGATGTGGGGGCATAATGGCAAATATGGTAAATACACTTTTAGCACTCATGGAAGACTACCCCCTAAACGTAGTAGAAGAGCATTTCCAGATTTAGGTTCTGTTTGGACATATTGTGCTGAAAATGAACAAGAAAGGAAAAGCATAGAGCAAGAAATTATTCATTATGGCGATTTACTTTACGCGCTCCTCAAAGGACCCGCAACTTTTGACCATTTAACCAAAGCGCTCAATAGGCGCAAAGTTGAATTGATTTTGGATTTAACGTTTTTAGAAGAACTTGAATATGTGAGTTCCACAATTGAACAGGACAAGCGAACGTACGCATTGAATAGACCAGCTTTACTTCTTGAAGACTACGAACGCATAAGTAAACTCTCTAAAAGAATACTGATGCAATTTCTTAATCGCTCCTTAAAAGCCAGCTACGCTAAATTAGAAAGCTTATACAAAGAAACATCTCCTGCCAAAAATGGTATTGCTATGCAAGAAGCTTTCAATCCTATTTATCACAACATATTTGAAAAGGCGTTGGACAGGCTCATCACTTCTAAAGCTATTGCAGCACCTCCTCTGAGAAGGGATGGCGGTAGATATTCACCTTGGGTTGCAATAGAAAAAGCTCCAAAATGACTATCAGTATCCGTGAACGCAGAAACCGAGAATTTAAACGCAGTTCGTAGAGTTTGGCGCCGGGGAAGGGATTCGAACCCCTGCGAGCCCAAAGGCCCACTGGCTTACTTGTCCCAGTTTCATCCTAGCCCTTTTTGTGCATACAGATCTCGAGGCCAGCGCGATAACCACTCCGCCACCCCGGCATTGTTTGAAGTTTTGCATCCGTGGCTTTTAGCTTTATCCAAAAGTCTACTGTTTGCCATTTTGTGCATAACACTTTTCCAGTCTTTGCTGCTTGTTTGGTCTTCACCGAAATTAAGATTAAGGCTATGTCTGTAGTGATATGTTTTGAGGTAGCTGTTTGTCAAGTGAACGTAGACGAACAAAATATGACATCTACGCCGACATAATTGAGATGATTTCTCGGAAAGGACTGTGTTCGCTTACGCGCGTCTCTTACGGCGCTAACATGCCAGTAGACCGTACAAAGAAGGAGTTGAGTTTTCTGGTTGAGCATGGTTTCATTACAGAAACAGTTATCGACGATTCGAAGAAGTATAGAGCGACGAAGTGGGGCTTGGAGTTTCTGGAAACCTACAAGCGCATGCGGAAGTTCTTTGCTGCATTAGAAGAGAAACTACGCTAACAAGTTGTGACTACAGACTGTGTTTTCCTGATGTGCGTCGCCTTTTAAGGCTTCCAGTTTGTTAGTTATCTCCAGTTAGAATGTGAGGTGGTAAGAAATGGTTTATCAGAATGCAACAAGCTGCAATAAGAAACGGGGAAATCATGAAATTTCAGCAGTTAAAATGCCAGGTGTCTCAGACAAAATCTTGAATTGGCAACATTTAGATAAGTTTGCAGATTCTCAGGCGTTTGTCTCCGCAAGATACACTAGTGTTGGTGAAGCAGAAGTAGATCAAGCAAAAGCCAAAGCAGCAACGCAACTCAGAACCAGAATAGCAATCTGGTAAAAGAGTACTAGTCACAATAAGTGAGTCCCCTTTAAAATCGTAGAACAGTTAACAGTTGTGGGGTTGAATAATGAGTGACAAAATATCGGTTCCTCCTAGAAGTACAGTAACTTTGGACTCTGTGAATGGAGATCTTTCAGTAGGCGAACACGCAATCCTGAGAGGTGCAGGAACGCCGCCCACTATTCATGTTTCGGGCACAGTTTATCTTGAAGACGGCTGTGTTGTCGAAGGCAACTTATCAGCAGAAGATCTGGAAGCTCAAGGCAACGTAACAATCCACGGAAACCTAACAATAGAAAGGGACGTTGAAATTGAAGACGGCCAACTAGAAGTTTATGGTGCAGTAGCCGCGAAGCAAATTGACGTGGACGCAACGATGCACGTGACTGAGAATTTGTCGGCTTGGGACGTTGATGTCGGCGGCAGTTTAGAGGTTGGTGGCAAAACGAAAGCAAACGACATAGAAGTAGGTGGAAGTTTCAAAGCGGAAGGCATTGTAGAGGCAGAAAGCATAGACGTGGGCGGAAGTCTAACGGCAGAGGCTACTGTAGAAGTGGAAACACTGGAAGCAGGCGGCACAATAATAATTGGCGGAGGTAAAACCCACTGCATAGACGTGGGTGGAACTTTTCAATCTAAAGGTCCGCTGGAGTTTGAAAGCATAGATGTAGGTGGAGTCGTCAGACTATCAGGCAGCAACAAAGGTAACCATATTGACGTTGGCGGCAGAATAGAAGTTGAAGGAGACATAGAGTTTGACACTATTGAAGCAGGCGGTGGGATTACAATAACGGGATCAGGCAAAGGTGGAACAATGGAAGTTGGGGGCAGAATAGAAGTCCGCGGTTCACTGAGATTATCTGGAAGCTTGTGCGTCGGAGGGGAAAGCAAGGTTGGCGAAGACGTGATGGCGAGGAACATCGAAGTGGGTGGCGCATTCCATTCTAGGAAAGCTACAGTAGAAAACCGTGCAGAAATTGGCGGTTCAATAAAAACTATTGAAGGCTTAACAGCACATCTTATTGAAATAGCAAAAAGAAGCGAAGCTTGTGGTCCATTAAGAGCTACTGAAATCACCATAGGAAGAGAGTCCCATGTAGAAGATGTCTATGGAAGAAAGGTTCTACTGAGAAGCGGCGCCAGCGCCAAAAATGTTTATGGCGACGAAATTGAGCTAGAATCACATTGCCAAATCGAAGGTGAAATACAGTACACACGCAACCTGAAACTCGGCGAAAGTGTCTCCCTAGCCAAACAGCCTCAGAAAGTAGACAAACTGTCGTTTTGAGCCGCTAAAGACTATGTCTTTTTTGGCATCACCAAGTCTGAAATATCGACGCTATGTTCATAAATCTGCCTCAACGTGGAAGCAATAGCCAAGATTTGAGGAACGATATCCAGAGATTGCGCCCGGGCGGCCTTTTCAATATCAGCAAACAAAGTCTCAATTTCTTCGCGTGTGTTCCGCACGCTTTCTGCCAATCCTGTGTCTCCTGCAAAGAAAGCCTTCAACGCGTTTTCATGTGTCTGAAAGCTGGTAATGTGAAAGGTGACGAATGCCTTCTTCAAATTGTCCGCAAGTCTTGCACCTTTCAAACCGACAAGCTCTTGTGCAGTGCGCACACATTCGTCGCCTATTGCCTCCACCAAACTGGCTACAAGGCGATAATCTAGACATTCAATTTGCCGCACGCCAAGTTTTTCACTTAAGCTTGGGTTTTGAATTACCGTACGCAGAATACGAACCAACAGAAAATAGAGTCTGTTGACTTCTTCATCGCGATCTACAACGCTCTTTGCCAGATGCAGGTCACCATCCACCAAAGCATTGACAACATCACGGTGCATGGCGGCAGCAAAAGCATAGCCGCGGCGAAGAATTTTCTCTGGCGGAAAACCTGAAGGCTCTAGCAAACATTGCAGAACAATCCCAGAATAGTCTTCCTCCACAATTTCCAATCCAATCAAACGGCTGACTGCTTTCTTGACGACATCTCGTATCTCGAAGTTGACATGTTCTTTTGTCTCAACATGTATGATGTCAAAACCAAGTAGATATTTACCTATAATTTCGCGGCTCAGGTAGGGTCCAGGCTTTAAGGTAACTGCGCGCGGAGAGGGTTCAGCGCTATATTTGGGGTCAATGAGAAGTTTGCCATCAGCCTCACTGACAGCCACAACAGATCCTTTTTCCAAGCCATATTGCTCGGCCCAAGGTTTTGGTAAGCAAACGAAGAAAGTGCCACCTGGCGTGCGTTGAACTTTTCGAACTTCACTCATCCAAACCACCAACACCAAGTTAATATTCTGAGGAGGAATATTAACGCATCTTGATAAAAGCGGCACATATAGATTTGGGCTGTGGTGTCTGAACTGGCAAAACTGCAAGTGACAACGCGGAATCGTAGAAGCAAAGCAAGCAACATGGTTTTCCAAGGCAGGTCAGACGGAAGTTTGTGTCCGCAGAGAAAACGCGCAATTTCGACAACACAAGCAGTAAGATAGAGAATTTGTGTCGAAGCACTAGGTATTTTTAAGAACACTATATGCAAATAAGCAATAGACACAGGGAGACGTTTGAGGAAGACCTATGACTAGCGAAAAATCTTGCGGAGCAGTTGTGTTCAGAAGAAATTCGGAAACGGAATATCTTCTTTTGCATTACGAAGCAGGCCATTGGGATTATGTGAAAGGCCAGGTTGAGCCTCATGAGAGTGAAAGAGAAACCGTCATGAGGGAGCTCAGAGAAGAAACGGGAATTGTAGATGCATACTTCGTTGAAGGTTTCAGAGAAGAAATAGGCTATTTCTACAGAAGAGCTGGCAGAACTGTCCGTAAAATGGTTGTCTTCTTTCTGATTGAAACCCGAAAAGGTGAAGTCAAACTGTCGTATGAACACATAGGTTATGAATGGCTGAATTATCAAAAAGCGCTGGAGAGACTCACTTTTGACAACGCCAAAAACGTACTAAAGAAAGCGCATTCATTCTTGATGACAAGAGGATTGGTAAAACAAACTTGAAATAGACCTCTCCCACCCCGCGCTGCATTGCTAACATCACCATTTTGATACCCGCTCAGTAAACTGCAAAGGAGGTAAGCATATGAACTTGATGTTGCAGTTCATTGACAGTGCAAGAGAGCCAAGAAGTCATCACCATACTCGCGAACAATTGGAAGCACCTGGATTCAATCTCACAGAACACCATTAATACTCTAGCAGACTCCGTCTAATGAACACAAATTCAGGAAACTTTCAAAACAGGGTACACATACAGAAAACAGATAGAAACCTAAGAAACGTAAGCCTGACAGAACAACCCAAATTAGGAGATAGAGTCTAACGGCAAAGCTGGAAAGATTCAAACACTCCCAGAGGAACACAGATTAGAGAGCAGTTTCGAATGGACGCCAATAAAGTGTCTCTGCGTAGCTTGAGAAACGCACGCCTACATTCCAGAATAGAGCAAAAGACAGAGGGAAACTCAACTCAAATGGCGCGCCGAGAAGGGAAATATTGGAGAAGCTTACATGAGTGAAGCTGAAAGATTACAAAAAGCTGTTGCACTAACCATAGCGGCAGGCTACCAGCTCAACAGAGAGGCCTTCGAATTCCTAAGGCTCATAGCAGCAGTAGAAGACCCTTCAGAAATAATGGATAAAGCAATAAAGAAAATTGTAGCTTTATCAGAGAAGCCGTTGTTTATAGATAAGACTTTCCTTGAAAACCTTCTAGAAGAACAGAAACCCACACGAGAAAGCGTAATGCAACCATCTGAAGTTTTCCGAGAGACGACCGTGCCACGGCCACAAGTGACAGAGGACAAGAAAACGTTTCATCCGTATGCAAGCGAGGTGGAATCAAACGTTAGCATCATCGATGATCCAGGTTCAAAGCTTGCTTCAGGTGGAACGATTGAAGATTACTTGGGATACTTCCAAGACAGATACAGGCGTATAGAGAGACTGTTGAGACAGAGGATGGATGCTAAAAGTGCAGCGTCGATAATCGATGTCTACAGAGCCTCTGCAAATGCGCGGCTCAAGATAATCTGTATGGTAACGGATAAGCGGGAGTCAAAGCAAAGAATCATTCTGACTGTTGAAGATTTGTATGCAAATGCTACGGTTCTCGTGCCGCAGAACGCTTCGCAGGAAGTTCAGAAGAAAGCTCGTATGTTGATGCTTGATCAAGTAGTATGTTTGAGTGTCGTCAAAACCAGAGGCAACCTTCTGATTGCTGAAGACATCATTTTACCTGACGTTGCCCAGAGAAAACCTCACAAGGCCCCTGTTCCAGTTTACGCCGCACTCACATCTGACATGCATGTAGGCAGCACGAAATTTCAGAGAGGCAGCTTCAACCATTTCATATTGTGGCTTAATGGAAAATACGGAAATGAAAAAATGAAGGAAATCGCAGGCAACGTCAAATACGTTTTGATTGCCGGTGATATTGTGGATGGAGTGGGAGTTTACCCTAATCAGATGAAGGAATTGGTGGTCAGAGACGTGTGTAAACAGTACAGGCTTGCTGCGAGATATCTTGAACAGATTCCTGATTATATAGAAGTCATAATTGCTCCTGGAAATCACGATGCTCCACGAAAGGCCTTGCCTCAACCGCCAATTTCACACACTTTCTTAGAGATGCTGCAGGAATCAAAGAAGGTCTACTCTCTTGGAGACCCATGCACCCTCAGTTTGCATGGTGTAGAGATCTTGATGTTTCATGGCCGCAGTCTAGATGATATCGTCTCAACAATTCCCGACATGACGTACAGTCACCCAGAGAAAACGATGAAGCTTCTCCTGCAAGGGCGACATTTGGCACCATTATACGGAGGAAAGACTCCTTTAGCGCCCGAAAACAGAGACAGCTTAGTCATAGAGCGGATTCCAGACATTTTCCATGCAGGACACGTTCACACATTGGGCTATGACAACTATCGGGGCGTCTTGATAGTCAATTCAGGCTGCTGGCAGGAGCAAACGGAATATATGCGCAGAAACGGCTTTGTTCCTGATCCAGGAAAAGTTCCTGTGGTGAACCTTCAAACACTAGAGGTTACGACGGTTTCATTCAATTGAGCCGCTCCTTGCAGTTTATTATGCCGCAGAGGTTGCTGAGAGTCTCTGATTAGTTGAAAAAGCTCAAGAAATCCATGTTTCCTCTTTCAGGTCCCACGTTTGGGTGGTTTTGAAAGACTTTTGGGTTCATAATCAATCAAGCGCCCAATTCTGCTGTCGCTGATGAAAACATCTTTAATGTGAGTACGTGCCAGCTCTAATCTGATCTTCTTTGTACGACCATATCTCCCCATACTTACGACTTTCGCATTCAGCAACCCCATGGAGTCAAGTTCATTAATCAATGTACTTAGACGCCGTTGCGTTAGAGGTGTGACGCCCAGTTCACCAGAGATTTCATTGTAGACTTCAGAGATTTCGCCCGTAGTGGCACTATAAACGTTTGCCCTATTCAAGTGATAGACGCTTAGGATCACGAGTTTTGAATGCAAGGTCAGGTTCTGTAAGGCATCAACAACACGATTATGTTCGATGTGTTTTTCAGCTTCTCGCACGTCCTCTTCAGCAACAACTATTGCACCTTTGCGTTCAGCGACCTCGCCAGCGACGCGTAACAAATCCAATGCGCGGCGTGCATCTCCATGCTCCGCGGCCGCCAGAGCCGCGCAGAGCCCGAGGGCAGAATCAGAAAGCACATGTTCATGAAATGCTGATGTTGAGCGTTCAAGGAGAATGGTTTTTAGCTCGTTGGCGTCGTAGGGCCTAAAAACCGTTTCTTCCTCGCTGAGAGTGCTAAGAACTCTGGGATCAAGGAATTCTTTCAGCCGCAGGTCATTAGAAACTCCTATGAGGGACACTTTGCTCTTAGTCAAGGTTTCATTAATCCTAGTCAACTCGTAAAGGAGTCCATCTCCGCGTGCTTTGATCAGGGAATCAATTTCATCCAAGACTATTATAAACATGATGCGTGCGGCATCTAGGCCTGTTCTAAATCTGTCAAAAACCTCTCCTACAGACAAGCCTGTAAATGGGACGGACAAACCGATACTTTGGCACAATCCTGAGAAAACGCGGTACTCAGAGCTCGCTAACCGGCAGTTAACGTAACAAAACCTAATCGGCGCATTAAACTCCTTGGCCTTAACTTCAAGATGGCTTAACACATATTTTGCTACAGCTGTCTTTCCTGTTCCGGTCTTTCCATAGATCAGAAGGTTGGAGCATCTTGCGCCCTTCAAGACTGGAGCAACCGTTGCGCCAAGTGTCCTAATTTGCTCTTCACGGTGCGGCAATCTGTCAGGCAGGTAATCATGGCGCAATACCTCTCGATCCTTGAAGATTGCCGTATTGCTAACGAATTTGTCAAATACACCATTTAAGATATCAGAGTCTCCCATCATATTCCCCAGTAACCTTCAATGGTAACGCCTCTTGTTCTTGTGGAGAAAATAAGCTCTACCGTACAGAAAAGTAAATTGGCAACACAACAAATCTAAAGGGAATAAGCTGGATGCCAGAATTGTTTGCTTCAGCAGGGCCACCCCAAGCTTTCCAGTGGAACTCTGTTTTACTTTGAAAAGTAATGCTGATTTCTTCTTTAGGAAGAAGTATACTCCGACAGGTAAGGATGGCAACAGAAGTTATAATTATTATTATTAAAGATTTTAGATATGGAATCAAAATCTTTACACAGACTTCTTGTTCTGGGCCAC
>JADDYB010000051.1_pt1 | contig 33396 bp, 30 predicted proteins | sample 8641941 | NCBI WGS metagenome assembly JADDYB01 (sample SAMN16275377, study PRJNA637457) | freshwater sediment metagenome | isolation source: Lake Kineret sediment | place: Israel: Lake Kineret | collected 2013
AAACGAGGGAGAGGTCACCACGTACCTTCCTGGTGGTATGTAGGTCACAGGGACACTCTCTGGCGTATACCCTGAACCCCAGTAAGGGACGTATATCACTTCAGCAGTATACAAAATGGGAAGATTCTGAAAACAGTGCTGACTACAAGGATAGTCAGGATATTTGCGGAAGTGGAGGATTCCTCCACTCTGGGCCTGGACAGTTACACCAAAAACCCACACAGCCCTCCCCCCTATGGAAACTGAAGGGTACCACATACTATACCAGCACTGATATCCACCAGGGCACAATCCCGGGACCTCCCTTGCAAAATAACTAGATGGCTGGGCAATATACAGGTAACCTGCATTACCAACAGGGAGTGTTTCCACAGTGCGCACACTGAAAATGAGGAATATGACCGTGAGTGCTGTGAAGACTCTCCTCATGGCATCATCTCGTATGAACTGGTAAATTTCTCAAAAGAAATGAAGCATTTCTTCTCCATCTTCCATAATTTCCCTCTATCCATTCATCTCACCTCCCCTCATAACAGCGACTCATCTATTTAACCTTTTCAGTCACTGTGCTGCATCATGATCGGGATTCAATCAGTAACACTATACTTGGAAGATAGAAAAGTATATAGCAGTACATTTCTACTTTTGCATCGAAACACACCAACCCACTCAACTGTAGGAATCATTTCTTAATCGGAGGTTAAGTCAAAAATTTGGTACTTTCTGGAAAGCAGTTTCAAAAGGAGTGCTGTCATTCCAATATTCAGGAGTACAATGATTACTAATCCCACGTACAACATATGGAGTAATATAGAAAGCACTAGAACGAGCAAAGAAGGACCTAGTACAATAATCATGAAAATCATGGATAGTATTCCAGGAATTATCTGATTTTCAGTCTGCGGTGGGTAATACAGGGCAGAAAAGTTCAAAATTGTCACCATGATCACGCTGAAGAGGGGGAGAGCCACCACACTGAACCCTGTCAAGAGCGCTTTTGATTCAGTGGAGGGGAAGATGACGTAACTTATGATCAGAAAAAGGTAGGAAAAAAGAGTGCAAAATAGACTGGGGACTGCAACCTCAGACAAAACGATTTTAAAATTGGAATCAGGAATCAATTTAATGATCTCAATTCTTCGTAAATCTTCCCTGAAGTCCCAGCGAGCATAGCTGCTGGTGATGAAAACGAGAAAGAACAAAAAGAATAAAGCACTGAAAAATTCAGCTTCGCGTATGAACATGAGAAAAAACAGGAATATGATCATGAAAAAAGTGGAGAGGAGCATCCGTACATCTCTCAGTGTTCCCACCAGGTTCTTCCAGATTAAAGCGGTGGATCCCTTCCCAAAAGGCTTTACCGTGTGAATTCTTTTGACAAAAGACTCTGAGACCAGGACTTCCTGTCTCCGTATTTTCTGGACAGATTCCCAGAGCTCCCTGCTGGTGGCTTCAGAGGCTTCATAGAAATGAGTCTCCACAGAGAGGATGCCCCAGGTGGTGACAAGGCAGAGGAAGAGGAGAAGAAAAATTTTCAATACGATATTCAGGGTAATTTTCCAGGCTACTGCCACATCTGAGGCTGCAGCCATGGGATACATGAAAATCCTCACGACTGAGGAGTTTAAAGTCTTTGTCACTGCTTGTACGGGAGGAGTCCCCTGGAGAAGTAATGAAAAAATGTATCCGATGATCAACCCTAAAAAGAGAACACCCACCATGAGGAGGATTCTCCGATTGCGGCGTTGGTTCAATTCTGGGAGGTGAGAACTGACTAAAGAGACGAGGTTGCCCAGGTTGGAAGCAAATATCATGGCTGTACTGAGTGCTGTCCCCAGAAAGAAGACCCTGGGCAAAAAAGAGAAATGGTAAATGGATGAAAATATGAAGAGGACCAGGGCTGCCATTCCCAGATACTGGAGGATCAGCTTGATAAAGCTGCCGAGAAGATGGTTGAGCAGAATGGTCTTCCGCCGCACGGGCGATGGGAAGAGAAAGTCAATCTCTGGGAGCGAGAATACTAAGGTATTCTTGGTAGTGGAGTGGAAGATAGTTATCCAGGTGATCATGGTGAGAAATGAAAAAATAATGGGTTTCGCTGTCTGGGTCGTGTAGGGAGAGGGCATCTCGGGTATGTCGAGGGCGTAAAAAGTTGCCAGGGGGAAGGTAAAAAAGAAGAGGAGGAACAAGGCAGGAATAATCTGTTTTGGATTCTTTAAAGTCCTCATGAGCGTATTCTTGAAGAGGTGCACATTCAGAAAGAGAAGGGCTTTCATGGGGGTTCCTCCGTGATTTTTAGAAAGGCGTCCTCTAAAGAAGCGTCTGAGGAAGCTAGAGCTGCCCTTCTAATCTCTTCCAGAGTGCCTTCTGCTATCTTTTTCCCGTGATCAATAATTAAGATCCTGTGGCACAACTCCTCCACCATGGGGAGCATGTGTGAGCTGATGATGACTGATTTACCGTGATTCGCTCTCTCAATGAGGAGATCTTTCAAGGTGCGGGCCCCCCGGGGATCGATGCCGATCAAGGGTTCGTCTAGTAGAAGAATTTGAGGGTCGTGTACCAAAGCACAGCAAATAGTTAATTTTTGCTTCATTCCCTTGGATAGAGAGTTCACCAGATCGTTCCTTTTCTCGTAGAGGTCAAATGTTCTTAGAAGTTTTTCAATTTCGGGATCAAGGTCTTCCACAGAGTATAATAAGGAAATGAATTTCATATGTTCTGTGACAGTAAGAATTTCGTACGGGTTTGGAGTTTCAGGGACGAAAGCCATCAATTTCTTGGCTTGCTGTTCATTTTCAAACAAGTTGAACCCATTTACGAGAATCAATCCCTGGGTGGGCAAGGCCACGCCGCACATGCATTTCAAGGTTGTGGTTTTCCCTGCCCCATTGGGTCCTACTAACCCGAAGATTTCACCTGGGTTGACAGTGAAGGAAAGGTCGTCCACAGCGATGGCTGTCTTGTAGACCTTTCGCAGTCCCCTTACCTGAATCATGAGTGAGAGTGGAAGGTTGCCTTATAAAAATTGTCCATGAGGTTGTCACTGGTAACAGCTTGGATGGGTTACTGGTGTGACATCTTTGGGTACTGGTCATCTTTTCTTTTTCATTAATGTCTGTACACTTCCTTGAGGATTCTGAGCATTTGAGGGTTTGGCAGATAGCTGAACTCGATGATGACCTTGTCTCTTGTAACCTGGGACGCTGCCTGCAGCAGCATGAAGAGCTCTTCGGGAGTTAACTCAGCCTGTCCTCGGGCCGTGTCTATCTGGATGTAGAATTTCTCTTTGAATGGAAGGGATTCTTCCCGTGCAACATTGATGAACTCAACGTTGGGGGGGACATGCCTCACTACCCTGTCTACCAGAGGATACACCTGCAGCAAGGACTCGATTATGCCGCGGTTCCCCGTGATGGGGGGCCCTAAAAGTGCGATTTCCAGGTTAATTCGAGGGTCCAAAGAATTTCTTACCGATTGAATAAAGTTGAAGGAGATTCTATCGGGAGGTATGACCAATCTCACTGATACAACACCGGCTGGGGGTTTTATAGGTTGTATCTTCTCTTCCACGATGATACTGAGCCCCACCTCACAAACAGGAGTCAATTCTGCGATTAACTGCTTTACGGAGGGGTTTTCAAGATCTCTCTGGAAAATGCCAAGGTATACCCTCTGGGGGTTAACCTCTTTTATGGTTTTGGTCCACTGGGTCACTGTCTGAGGGGTTGGATGTTCTATGAGGATGAAGAGGTCAGTAAGGTGGAGGGGGATCTCTTGTGGGATAGGTTGGGATTTCATGCCCTGGAGAACCAGGAGGTTCCCAAATCGTGCCAGGAGAGTCATGCCGAGTGGGGCAGATTGTTCTCTGAACCTTCCTTCTTCTATAACGAAGATACCGCTCTTCTTTCCTTCCCGGATAGACTGGAACAATTCGGGGGAGGTGACCTCGCGGTACATGCCTGCATCTGTCCTGCGGTCGGTGAATAATGCCAGGTAGTCGGCGAGCATGCCGTTCTCTACGTGGAGGATCTCATCGGGGGAGGTGTTGGCCTGTATCCAGGTGATGAGGTCACCAATTTGCGGGTTGGTGATCTGCCACATACGTTGAGGGCGTTTCCCTGTCTTCAAGGAGATGAGCATATCGATGAGGGGGGAAGGCTGGAGATGGATTTGCAGGGTTCTGGATTGCAATTGCGAGCGTGGTGGCTGTCCCGGCTTTTGGGGTTGGTCCGAAAGGGGTTGCGGTGGGTTCAGTTGCTGACCTGGTGGAAACTGACCAGGTACCTGAGGTATTTGAGGCTGTCCCGATTGAGGTTGTCCAGGAAGTAAGGGCAGATTCTGTGGCTGCTGACATGGTGGCTGAGGTGGCTGGGGTTGCTGCAGCATACTGGAACCTGCATTCAGAGAAAAGGCACCCAGAGGAATTAACAGCAACAGCACTATGGCTGCAACCTTTTTCTGTGACGTACTGCTGAGAATCCTTGCATATACCATTTCAAACCCAATCCCTGTCACCACACAATTGACAATGGGGGAATGCATCTTGTAGCGCCAGCCATAGACAATGACAGCCAAGAATCCCACAAAGGCGGAAAGGACCAGCAAATATCTCAGGTCAATCTTTGCATTTTCCACACATTTCAAAATTCCCAGAACAAAGAACACAGCAACGAGGATATTAACGCCCGTAAAAAGGGAGAATACGTTAAAAAATCCTGGGGGCCCGGAACTGATCCAGTCTCTGTACATGAGTACATGAACAGCCCAGGGGAGGAAGAGTAATAAAGAAACACCAGTGACGAGGGCAAATTGCTTCACATAGTCTTTCGTCTGATATAGACTGAGCAAAGAGAACATGAATGTCGCTAAGATTACGACGTAAGGGAGCCCCAGATGTAAGTACAAAAAAGACGTCAAGAGGAGTATGGATAAAAGAACTTTTTTCTGGTAAAAACTGTAGAGAAAAAGGGGAACTAAAGATATGATCAAGGCAGTGGGAGCAACAGAGACCTGCCAGAACCAGAAGTCTTGGCTCACCGACAGAAATACCACAGATGCCAAGGCGGTAACTGGGTTAAACAATTTCTTAGAGAAGAACCACACAGCAACCAAGGGTAAGGGGTACTGGATCAGACTGATGAATCGGCCAATACTCCACCAGTCTGCACCAGAGAGATCGTGCATCCACCACAGCAGTACGTGCTCTAAAGGCGGGTACAAATTGGGCCTGCCTGCAGGGGCGTACTCGTAATAGTCCCAGAGCATGACCGTGTCATAGTCTGAGAACATCTTTCCCATGAGCAAGTGGTAAGGAGTATCTAACTCTGCAGAGGGGAGCAGGTTCCAGTTTAAAATGAGGATAATTGTCTGGAACAAAATAAAGGCTAAAGTAATATAATCTATGGTGGTGAGCTTTTCATGGACCCGGTTCATGGGGTGTATGTGCACACAGAATTTATAAAAGTGTGGGTTACCTTCCTTCTTGGGAAAACCTCTTATTTCCTGCACTGTAAGAACCTTCATGGTACAAGAACCGTTCATCCAAAAACTCTCCGGGGACCATCTGACATTCCACCTTGAACAAGGGAGTGTCGTTTTCCATCAAGTTATGAGCCCTCCTGTAAACCTCCATATCTCTGAAAGTGGGTTTCCAAGGTCAGCATGAAATTATTGGCAAGATTCAGGAATTCACTTTTGCCTGTCAATCCCGAGCACAAATTCAACGATCACCAGTATTGCGAGCAAAGATATAAATGCTGCTGCAAAGAAGAAAATAGCTATTTCAGCGAACCATACAAGTACAATTAGCTCTACAAGTAACAAAAAAAGTGCAGTAACGAGTTGGTATAAAGCAAACTTCCGCACCGTTGGCCTGTCGATCGTGTAAACAGAAGCTGATAGGAATAGGGTAGCTGCCAGTGCAAGGGAGGTAAAGACATTTTGTGGTCCAAAAGAGGAAGAAGAATGGTTCAAGGCTCTGACCAGCAAAGGTGAGAGAATAGCCACCTGAAAAAGGAAATATAGCGAGCGCATAAGAGGGTTGATTTTCATCTTGAGGACCACTGAAGGTGTTTTTTCCCTCCCTGTCTCATCCTTGCATGGTTTTTGAATTTCATTTATTTCAGTCGGTGAGAAAGAAATGTAGAGTAGCTTCTTAGAAGAATAATTTTCTTTTTTTCTCTTGTTTTCTACTACCATACTATTTTCCAAATCTTCAAATTCAAAATCAGATATTTCAACGCCTTCAGGAGGGATTATTTCTAGATGAAAGGACTTTGTTGAGGGTAATTTCAACCCAAATTCGTGTTTCATGTAACCAATAAGAAATGATAGTTTTTTCCCTATTTTTTTTCTTAACTCTCTTCTTGGTTCTTTTTCTAGTCCAATTGGTCGTTCTATTGTGTATCTTATTACTTGATGTTCCTCTAGGTCCAAGCGATTTTTCAGTTCAATGAAAGGACAGTAGTATCTTTGGTTGGATATCAAACCAAGAAGTGTTAGTACTGTCTCTCTTTCCTTATCTTGCGGCCTTTTCTGATCATAGATCTTCTTGAGTATTTCTTCTGCCTCTGTTATCTTCTTTTCAACATCTCCGTATTCAAATATCTGTGTGAAATACGGTCGAAGTTTCTTTGTTTCTTCACTGTCACTTCTTATCCTATCCAGGTATTCGTTTGATAACGTTTTGAGCACATCATGAATTTCGTGTGAAGGGATTATAGGGAGCTCTTTGCCACTTTCATCAAATACTTTTAAGCTTCTCTGTGTTATGCGTGGCATAGGCGGGAGAGAAATGTAGCATAGATTCTTTTTTTCTCCCCGAATGTCATTTTTCCCCTTCTTGGCATAAGTCAATGTAAAATGTTCTGAAAGGCTCTCATGAGAGGTAATTTTAACTGATCGAACAACACGAACTATTTCAAAGTCTAGGATTGCAGATTCAATTTCTTCCTTCAAATTATCCTCCATTTATTCCTCTTATTATTCTCAATTTTTTCCATTCTCTGATCCAACCTGTATGCAGCTCTAGAGTCTTCGATAATCTCTTCTGCTGTATGGTTTCGTGCATCTCTAATAGAGATGCTCACAGCCGATATGTCGGAATCAATAATATATCTATCTCTTTTTGCCATATTTTATCTTTATTATCCCTCCTTTATAAAAGTTTCGGTTATTGCGTCTTCACAATCATCCTCCATGTTGAACCATAAATGAGGTGATAAAGGGGTATAGGAGGGACTGATGGCAGACCACCTAACTATATCAAAACCAATATGTAATCGTATTTTATTGGTGAGAAAAAAGCTCATTTTTTTGATCTATTTGTTGATTCTAAAATGATTATGATGTTTCTAAAAGACCCAAAAAACGAATATTTATTGGTTACACTATATGATCTAAAGGAAGTAAGCTGTAATGCACGATACCTACGATGCACACAAGAGAACTAAAATTATGCTCGCTATTCTATCACCCACGATAAGGGATCCTCCTGTTGTCGAATTGACGAACATTAACCTGGAACAGGTAAGGAGAGTACCCCTTGCGTGATGACTAACTATATAAGCCAATGACAAACAGGATACGCAGAGGGAATCTCATGAAAACGATATTACTCATCCTCATCAGCATGGTCCTGATAACAGGGGCAGTCCCCTGTACAACCTCTTATCATCCCGATTCTCATCCAGTTCTCCTGGATTCACCTCTTCTGTACCAATTACCCTGGAACACCTTAGAAACGCCTCATTTCACCATTTACTACAGAGAAAGCCACACCATCCTTGCACGAAAAGTTGCTGAACTTTCAGAGTCTGTTTACGATGATGCAACCTCTTTCATGCGGTTCAACCCTTCTCAAAAAGTTGACATTGTCATTCTCCCCTCTACCTCCCACGTCTTACCCTGGGATTCTTCTTTTGCCAACAGAGGCTACGCTAACGGTGAAGAAAGGAGCTTTACGCTCTTCTATGGGTGTCCTTTCAGTACAGAAGTTTTTGGGTTAAACTATTTGGATACAAAGCGGATTATAGCCCACGAGTTGACCCATGTGCTTCTCTACGGCGTGTTGGAGGACACAGTGTACATTAGTGGATTATACAGCACTCATCAGTGGATTTCAGAGGGGATAGCCACCTATTACGAAAAGCATTCCTGTGCATCACTGCGTGAAGATGATTTGATGCTGCCCGTCATTATTGAGTACCTCGAAGATGAGGGGAAGTTCCCTCGTTTTTTAGAGGAGATCTCAATCAGTAACTTAGATCGGTTAGCCTATCCCCTGGCGTGCAGTGTCATAGAATTCATGATCGATCGGTGGGGTGAGGAAACGTTTTTCGCATTTTTGGACAGTCTCAAGAAGTGGGAAAGCTCTGCATCTTCCACACAGAATGTAGATAGGGCATTGAAAGAAGCTTTTGGCAAAACGAAATCAGACTTTGAGAAAGAATGGGGTTCATACGTAAGAGAGAAGTATCCTGGCAGTGAAGAACAAGAGATTGAGGCAGCACAGATCACTGATCCGCCAGGCTGGAGAGCAGTCTCAAGCTGGCATGGTAGTACTATATTGTTCGTTTCTGATACTGAGGGGAACCTGGATATTTTTTCAGTGAACACAAGTCTTAAGACCATGAGTCAGTTAACACAGGACGAAAGTTCTGATTTTGATCCTAAATACTCTCCTGACGGTAAAAAAATAGCGTTTACCTCATTACGAGATGGGTATGCGCACATCTATTGCATGGATGCTGATGGCTCTGATGTGGTTCAGGTGACGTCTGGGGAGTTCATGGATGTCATGGGCTCCTGGTCTTCTGACGGGAAGAGAATTGCCTTCACCTCGAACAGGAGTGGTAATTACGATATTTACGTTATGGACGCTTTTGGCTCGGCGATGACCCAGGTGACCACCTACGAGGGGGAGGATGGGGGACCTGTTTTCGCTCCTGATGGGAGGATACTGTTTGTCTCAGACAGGGACGGTGACTACGATTTGTATGTCATGAATAGTGACGGGACAGGGATCTATCAGTTGACCAACACGCCAGAATACGAGAATTTTCCGCAGTATTCCCCTGATGGGAAGAAAATTGCCTTTGTATCGAGGTGGGAGACGAAATCTGAAATCTGTATCATGAATAATGATGGAACAGAAAGAAAGACTATTTTTACTCCCCCAGACCGTGTAGTGGACCCGAAAGCGCGGCACAGGGACGGCATTCTTGGATACCCCGTGTGGGCTCCTGATGGGAAGAAAATAGCATTCACTGCAGTGAATCAGGTCTTTACCATTGCTGTACCTGAGGAGACGACGGGGCGTGTTCTCGAAAGACAGTGTCACTGGGTGATACTGGTTCTGGGGATCGGAGTCAGTTGCGTCTTCTTGGGATTGAAGAAATACGTGAAGAGACGTGATGAGGAACCTTCATAAATTGAGGAATAGTAAACAAGAGAATATGACAACTATTACGATTCGTCAGGCTGCTCCTACTGATTTGACCCTGATAGTGAACCACTATGGGTCAGGTGATACTCCCTGGGACCCTTTTGGTGATGTCGAGAAACTTCAGTGTATTCCACTGGAAGGGTTACTCGTGGCGGAAGTGGACGGGCAGTATGCAGGCTTCCTCTACTGGTTTTCAGGCGAGAATCCCTGGTTTGATCCTTCCACCAAGAGGTTTGCCTACATCACCGAGGTACAGGTACTGGAGAAATATCGGGGACAGGGCGTGGGGAAGAACCTGCTCACCTTCGCACTGCAGCAGTTGAAAGAAACGTTTACTGTCTACATCAGTACGACTGAAGAGAATGCAGTTGCCAGGCACTTGTATGAGGATGCCGGGTTTCGACCGTTTTCTCGCAGCATCCACTACAGGCTCGTGACTGGTGAAAACTCCACATAGATACTACCGCAAAAAAGGAGAATAACCTGCTGCTCACGTACTCGTCACGATGACTTCAAGAGTGACTCTCTGCTGGTCCCCCATATTTTTTGATCCAATCATGAACAGTAGACTCACCCACCCGAACCCTGTACTGATTCCCAATTCTCTCCACTATCTGCCTCAGAGTCAATCCGTTCTTTGAAAACTGCACTGCCGTTCTGATGACTTCGGGAGAAAATCTGACGCCCTTGAACCCATCATCTGGTGTGAACTTGTGGCCGCATTTCTTGCAGTAAAACGTTTGCTTTGCAGCAGATTTGTTTATCCTCTTTCCATAGCCCACCACATTCTCTGAACTCCTGCACAGATCACACAGAGGGTAGTCATTGAGGGATCGCTTTCTTCCTCGCATACCTCAACTTGGGGGGAGCATATATAAATTCACCGTTTGACCAGTTCTCTATCCTATTTGCTGAGTTTTTGTGGCACAAATCATGTTTTTATGAGAAAAAAAGAGTATATCGAAATGGTGATAGGGTTGCTCTTGAGCTCTTTGAGTGCATGCGGGCTGTGAGGGGAAGCCTTTTATTGTGACGTGAAATAGAGACGGTATGAGGAGTACATTTGTGGAAACTATGAGAGAGAAAAAGAGCCTCTTGTGCGTCGGGTTAGACCCTCGTCCTGAGCATATGCGGCCTGAAACAGTGTACGAATTCTGTTTAGAGATTGTTGAGAAGACGGCGGACCACTGTTTTTGCTTTAAACCCAACACACAGTACGTGATGCCCATGGGATTTGAAGAGATGAGGCATTTAAACGAGTACATCCATGAAATGAGTTGTGTGAGCATTTTAGATCATAAGCTGTCAGATATTGGCTCGACAAACGAGGCGGCTCTGTACTGGCTGAGCAAGATGGGATTTGACGCTTTAACGTACAGCCCGTTCCCGGGAAATGTGAAGGAGACAGTGGAAATGGCGAAAAAGTACAATCTGGGCGTGATTACGTTGACATTGATGTCCAACCCTGAGGCAGATTTCTTCATGAAAGCGCAGATGAAGGGGAAGTACGGGTACGAGTTGATTGCAGAAGAGATTGTGAAGTACGATGGAATGGGAGCTGTGGTGGGTGCTACCTGTCAACTTGAGGACATCAAGAGGATTCATGAGATACTGCAGGACCAGTTGATCCTGTCTCCGGGCGTGGGGGCCCAAGGTGGTGGCTTGGACATTGTAAGAATTTTTGGAGAGAGAACGATGGTGAATGTGTCACGGGACATAATCACGCACGATAACCCGGGAGAGAGGGCGAAATACTATCAGGAGCTCATTAACGAGGCGATGAGGAAGGGATGATGGATTTATCGGTGAACTTGTGTGGGTTAGTCTTGAAAAATCCCCTGATTCTAGCGTCAGGCATATTGGGTACGAAGGGTTCTCTGCTAAAGAGGGTGGCCGAAAATGGGGCTGGAGCCGTTATCACCAAATCCATTGGGATTGAACCACGGAAAGGGTACAAGAACCCGACAGTCGTTATCGTTTCTGAGGACATTGTTTTGAATGCCATGGGATTACCCAACCCTGGATGTGACGAGTTTACCCAGGAAATCAAAACTGCGAAACAAGGATCTGTCCCCGTCATAGCCTCTGTATTTGGGGGGTCACGAGAAGAGTTTTCCCATGGAGCAGAAGTGATGGAAAAAGCGGGTGTAGACATGCTGGAATTGAACGTGTCTTGTCCTCATTCTTTACCACGATATAAGGGGCTGCACCTTGGGCAAATTCCAGTGGAAACCAAGGGGGTGGTCGAAGCGGTGAAACAGACTGTTTCCATTCCCGTGATGGTTAAGCTCTCCCCCAATGTGACGAGTATAGTGGAAGTGGCTGATGCCTGTGTACGGGGGGGTGCAGACGCTTTGTCTTTGGTGAACACGGTGCAGGCTCTGGAGATAGAGCCGTACGTGGAGAAGCCTGTGCTGGGCAATGTATGGGGTGGGCAGTCAGGGGCGTCTATACGGTGCGTAGCGCAGAGGAAGGTGGCTGATGTTCTGGTAGCCATGGAAAAAGGGGAGATTGGGGAGGTTCCGGTGGTGGGTGTGGGGGGGATTGAGAGTGGAGAGGATGTGGCCAGATTTGTGTTGTTGGGTTGTAAGTGTGTGGAGATGGGGAGTGCTGTCATAAAGTATGGGGTTGATACGTTTGTCAAGGTGAGAACTGAGTTAGAGGAGTACATGCAGAAGAAGGGTTATGAAAAATTGGATGATTTCAGAGGAAATGCTCTGAAGTGGCTGGTGTAAGTATGAATCGAAACAAAGAAGTGATTGCAGATAAGAAAATGAGAATATTTGCTATAGAGAATATTGTTGAGGAAAATGAAATCGTGAAGAGTTTTTACTTTACTGATGAGAGGATAGCACAGGCTGAACCTGGTCAGTTCGTGATGTTATGGGTTCCTCACACTGTTTCTGGTGATAAAAATTTTGTAATCCCTGATCAGATCCCGATGAGTGTGTCAAGTGCTGAAAAAGATCACTTTTCACTGACTGTGAGGAAGTACGGGGAGACGACTGGAGAGTTATTCAAGTACAAGAAGGGGGATAGAGTTGGTATGACAGGTCCATTGGGGAGGGGGTTTACCACTGCAGGAGATCGTGTTTTGTGTGTGGCGGGTGGGATTGGGGCTGCTCCCTTGTTCTTGCTGGTGCAGAAGCTTCAGGGAAAAGAGGTTCATTTTATTCTGGGTGCGAAGAAGAGAAGTGAACTCTTTTTTGAGAAGAACCTGAAAGAATTGTGTGATTCTGTTTGTATAACGACGGATGATGGTTCCTGTGGGGAGAAGGGATTTGCTTGCGATCCGGTGGAGAGGATAGTTGGAGAATATGGTATTGACCAGATCTATTGTTGTGGACCTGAGATAATGATGCGTAAAATTTTTGAGATTGCTGTTGATCTGAAAATAAAGACACAATTTTCGTTAGAGCGTTACATGTATTGCGGGTTGGGGTTGTGCGGCCATTGCACGGTGGATGGGTTACTGGTGTGTAAGGATGGTCCTGTTTTTGCTGTAGAAGAACTGGAAAATGTGAAAGATTTTGGTGTGAAGAAAGTGGATGAAACAGGGAGGAAGATAGACGTATGAAGTCCATGAAATAATACAGGCCCTGACCTTAACGTACTTCTATAAGGGTGTCATAACCTATTTAAGCAGAAGAGAGAATGCGTTATTGGTGTCTCTATGAACGAAGAAGAAACTAGGATACAGAACCTAGAGAATGAAGTCAAGTTACTGAAGGTTGAAATTGCTTATTTGAAGAGAATTCTGGGACTAGAAAAAGAAAAAAAAGATCCAGAAGCCTGGAAAAAACTGAGAAGTGTGGGCAGAAAAATAAGCAATTCTTGGAAATCTGATAAACAAAGCTGGCAACTTATCTCAGAAACAAGGAGATAACATGTACTGTGTTGATGCCAGTGTTTTGGTAAATTCTTTCATGCAGGATGAAGATCATCATGAGGCAAGTAACCAGTTGGTAGAGAAAATAAAAAGAGAAGGAATCACTGTTGTTCTCCCAGAAATTGTCTTACCGGAGGTGTCTTCTGCAATAGCGAGAGGCACTGATGATTCTCAATTAGCTTTGGAATTTGTCGAAGATTTAAGAAATATTCCTAACTTTGTTTTCATACCAATTGATAGCGAAATATCAAATCTAGCAGCACAATTTGCAGCTCACTATAAGATCAGAGGTTATGATTCTGTGTATATGGCAATTTCCTACATCTTTGGTGTGAAGCTTATCACGTTGGATACAGAACAGATAGAAAGATCAAAAAAGATGATAAGTAGCTCAACGCCTGAAGATGAATTAAGTATGGGGGGATCTTGAAAATTGCCTTTGGTATCTCCTTTTTTATTTCTCCTAGAATCTCCAGCGTGTTACAACCTAGTAACACTTTGCCACCATCTGGAAAAGGGGAAAGGTTTAAGTAGGTGAACTATTAACAGCCATCATGGTAAGGGATGGTCTCTACAAATCACTTGATGAATCCGAGAAAGATAAATTGTCCAAGATTGAGGAGCATGTTAAAATAATTTTTGAGAAAGGAACAGTCTTCCATCCCTTTTACACTTTACATGGAGTAGATCATTCTCAAGCAGTCATTGAAAAACTTGATAAACTCACTAAAGACCTCATGAAATCCCCATTAAAATTGAATCATTGCGAAGTATTCTGTTTGTTGGCAGCTGCCTATCTTCATGACACCGGAATGCTTGTTAAGAACCCAGATGATGAAGAAAGAGTAGAAAACATGCAAATTGCTGGGGAAGTCCCAATGACGTATCAAGTTTCCGATCTCATTCGGGAAGAACACCACATTCGAAGTGAAAATTATATCAATACGCATGAAGAAGAGCTTGGGTTAAACCATGTGGAAGCAGCAGTTATTGGAAAAATTTCAAGAGGACACAGAAAGGAAGATCTCAACACTACATATTACGAAGAAGATGTTGTTGGAGACTCAATCCGTGTCTGTTTCCTTGCTGCTCTCTTGCGACTTGCAGATGAGTTGGATGCAGATTTCAGAAGAGCTCCCACAGAACTCAGAAAGCTATTAGAAACAGAAATGAGCCCTCTTGAGAAAGTTCATTGGATTAAACATTACTACACAAAAGGCATAATATTTAGCGAGAAAATAGAACATGGTCTTCGAACCATTACTATAGAACCTCGTCTCCTGTCCCCCAGTGAAGAATATGGAAGAAAATATATTGTACCTCTTGTTGTTGATCCGATTAGACAAAAACTAGATCCTTCTGCAGGAGCAGACTACATTGGAGGAATCTTGAATAAGTATGGTATAGTCATTGAATGCGAAGAACCAAACATAGAAACTAAATCAAACCTTGATACCATCCCTCCTGAAATCTTTGAAAAAGCAAAAAAACACGAAAGATGTAAAATAATACAGCCTATAGATCCAAATTTTCCTTTCTTTACTGGAATTAGCCCATATATCCCTGAAACATTTCAAGAACCCGGAGTCCCGAGACCTTTCTTTCCATTAAAGACAACTATGCAATCTATCATTTCAGTAATGTTTGTATCACCTCAAATAACCCCAATAGGAATTCCACAAGTATCTCGTATGAGAATTTGTTCTTCAAAAGAAGATATCCAATCAGAATTCAAAAAAATGAAAATAAAAACATTTAATGTGGTAAGAAGTCGGCAATTTGAAGAAGCTCAAAAATATCTTCAGGAAAAAAACATTGTCGTCATTGCCGGAGTAGAAGATTCTGGAAAAACTTCATTTGCTTACGCCTTGTGTGATAAATTGCTGGAAAAAGGTTGGAAAATTGTTTTTTATCAGGAACAATCCACCCTAGAAAAAGAGGATATAGAAAATGTTCCACCTGTGCTCATACTCATTGATGGACTGGAGCAACTTGGAATTGAGGAACAGGAAGCTGCTTATAGACTCTGTAAGTCCCTACAAGATGACTGCTCATTCTTGGTGACATACCGCACAGAAGAACTTGACCGGATCAGTTCCAAGTGGCAACGAGAAATTGAGGGAGCAGAACACAAATATGTGGTGAGGTTTGAAACTGATGAGTTCGAAAAAATAATTAAGGTCCATGCCACCGAACTAGACATAAAGATCTCAGAAGATACGGCTAAGCAATTCGCATGGCATGTGTCTCAATTTGCTGGATTACCATCCCACATCGTATATTCATTTATGGCAAAGAGAGGAAGCGAGTTTGGATCAGATGATGCAAAAAAAGTGCCACCAGAACTTAAGAGAATTCGGAATAAAGTAATCAAGTCAGTGATTGCCAAAACAGAAGAGTTAATGAAATCTTTTCGTTTTTTCTTTCTTTTGTCGGAAAAGAGAGCAATATTTCTTTCTACCAAATTGCTGAAAGTTGCTTTTTCGTATTATATTTCGGAATCTATTCAGGTAATGTTCGATCAAGCTCTTGATACACTTTTGGATATGGGGCTAGTTAGAGAAATTGCTCCAGACATAATTGCTCTTCCTAAAGAAGGTTTCATAGAGGCAGTCGACTTGAACCTACAGGACAGTGACTTTGAGCCTGTTAAGGAATTCGTAAAGAGCAAATTTTTAGGTGCAATCAATGAAATAAGATTTGATGAAATTCCACAGGAGCTTTGTATCCAGGAGATGAGGTCAGAATTCTTTTTAGCCAGAGTTCTGGAGATACCTACTGTAGATTTTGGCGATGTTGTCCTCAAAAAAGATCGAAAATTGGGAGCAAATGCCCTCCTAGGTGTTATGGAAAATGTTCCAAAGGACGTACAAAGCGAGATCTGCAAATTTATCATAAATAGTTTCGAATGCTTGATTGATAAAGATGCAAAAGATTGGCATCTTTTAGGTGTTTCGCATGGAAACGCAGGAGATCATGTAAAAGCTAAAGAATGCTTTGAAAGAGTAGTGGAGTTGGATAAAGAGAATGTAGGAGGATGGCTAGGGTTAGGATGGATAGTTTTCAATCTAAAAGATTATCCAAGAGCTAAAGAATGCTTTGAAAGAGTAGTGGAGTTGGATAAAGAGAATGTAGAAGGATGGTTAAGGTTAGGTCAAGCAGTTTCTAACCTAGAAGATTACCCAAGAGCTAAAGAATGCTTTGAAAGAGTAGTGGAGTTGGATAAAGAGAATGTGAGAGGATGGCTTGGGTTAGGTCAAGCAGTTGGAGATGCAGGAGATCATGTGAAAGCTAAAGAATGTTTTGAAAGAGTGGTAGAGTTGGATAAAGAGAATGTAGGAGGATGGCTAGGGTTAGGATGGATATTTTCTAACCTAGAAGATTATCCAAGAGCTAAAGAATGCTTTGAAAGAGTAGTGGAGTTGGATAAAGAGAATGTAGAAGGATGGTTAAGGTTAGGTCAGGCAGTTTTCAATCTAAAAGATTATCCAAGAGCTAAAGAATGCTTTGAAAGAGTAGTGGAGTTGGATAAAGAGAATGTAGGAGGATGGTTAGGGTTAGGATGGATAGTTTTCAATCTAAAAGATTACCCAAGAGCTAAAGAATGCTTTGAAAGAGTGGTAGAGTTGGATAAAGAGAATGCTGAGGGATGGTTAGGGTTAGGTCAGGCAGTTTCTAATCTAAAAGATTACCCAAGAGCTAAAGAATGCTTTGAAAGAGTAGTGGAGTTGGATAAAGAGAATGTGAGAGGATGGTTAGGGTTAGGTCAGGCAGTTTCTAATCTAAAAGATTACCCAAGAGCTAAAGAATGCTTTGAAAGAGTGGTAGAGTTGGATAAAGAGAATGCTGAGGGATGGTTAAGGTTAGGTCAGGCAGTTTTCAATCTAAAAGATTACCCAAGAGCTAAAGAATGCTTTGAAAGAGTAGTGGAGTTGGATAAAGAGAATGTAGGAGGATGGCTAGGGTTAGGATGGATAGTTTTCAATCTAGAAGATTATCCAAGAGCTAAAGAATGCTTTGAAAGAGTAGTGGAGTTGGATAAAGAGAATGTAGGAGGATGGTTAAGGTTAGGTCAAGCAGTTGGAAGCGCAGGAGATCATGTAAAAGCTAAAGAATGTTTTGAAAGAGTGGTAGAGTTGGATAAAGAGAATGTAGAAGGATGGTTAGGGTTAGGATGGATAGTTTCTAACCTAGAAGATTATCCAAGAGCTAAAGAATGCTTTGAAAGAGTAGTGGAGTTGGATAAAGAGAATGTGAGAGGATGGTTTAGACTTGGAGGTCTTCATGCAGACCAGTTTTTCCAATACACAGATGCCGTTAATTGTTACGAAAAAGCTCTCCAGATCAATGCAGAAGACATTAACCTTAAAGCCAACTTAACTGAGGCTTACCTTTGTTTAGGAAATTTCGAAAAATCATTGATTCTGGCTCAAGAATTACTAGTGAAGGATGAAAACCCTGCTCACCAGTTAAGCATGCAATTCTTCATCATTTGCAACCTGCTTTTCCTAAATAGAATACAGGATGCCATTTCACAACTCAATAAGTTCCAAGACATAATGAGAACCCTACCCAAAGACATAAAAAATACATGGGGTTATTCAGGAACTAAGCATTTTATCAGGACCAGCACCCTCAACGAAGAATATAAAAAGATTATTTTCTCCGTCATTGAAACCCTAGAACAGCTCAGGTAACACAGAAAAACTAATGAAAAGCAGATATAACAGAGCGTACTGCCAAAATCAAATATGCACCCTGTGGGCAATTGTCAGAAAAATACCTTTATTCATTTCAGCATCTACAGAAATGAACTTCCCAATCACATAAGACCCACGATCCTCGTAGAGGGGACTTAGAATACTATGAGAAATTCATATGATGTGAAAATCATTACAAGAATCATCCCAAAAAAAAACATGGCATTGAACGCTTCAGCGTCCACATTAATAAAATTCATGAAAATTACAAGGATACCCAATTCAAGAATTTCTCATCTTTTTAAAAGAGGATATTTATGAGTTGGCACATTTTAGATCATATTCTGGAAGAACTTCACATTAAAGTCATGATATTCCTATGATCTATCGAGAATTAGTAGGCATGCTCTCGATGGTCTATCCAATTGAGATAAACTATTTTCTCTACTATGTCTGGTGTAAAAATGAGACGATATTTCTTTGTTATTCTTGTTGCCTTCTTTCCATGTAGCTCACCGGAAAGCCAACCACCAACGTGTATTGGATCCTCCTGTAGCCGTTTAATTTTCTTATCAAGTTCTTCAAGGGCTTTCTCATTCTTTTTGATGACCTTCAGTGATTCTAGAAAGGTGCCTGTTCGCTTCACTACCCAAGTCATGTTCACAGCTCGTCAAGCAACTCCTTAACCGATGTAACTTCTCTAACACGACCAGCTTCTATATCGTGGTCGCTTCTATGAAGTGCTTCCATCGTTTTAGGATTATTGAGAATTTCAACTGAATCAATGAGTGCTTCAACATCTTCTCGTGTAACCATTTTCTCTTCTATCCTCTTTAGGGCTTCATATACATCTTGAATTGTAGCCAATTCTGACATATTCTCCTTTGAGAACCGAGCCCATATAAGGGTTGTGATTTGCACATTCTGTATGGCAAAGGTAACGCACGATATTTGGTTCTGACAGTGGCAACCTCCACACTAGAGAATCCATGAAAATTAGCCTATCTCTTCTTTAATAACTCTTGAAAAATCAGAATCTCCCTTACATTTTAATGTCCATTCAATATCCTCTTTTGTGTCAATATCTCGAAAATGATCAGACTCAACTATTCCATACGGTAAATTCTCCTTCTCAAAAATTCTTATATGCTTTCTAAGACTATTCTCCCCGAACTGTGTTTTAACCCTCACATTCAATGGCAAAAATAAAGCGTTCGTCCCCCCATCCTGAGAAGGAACAATCATCACCTTTCCTCCCATCAACCTATCCACGTCCTCCCTCTCCACAAACGGCAAATCACACGGAAGCACCAACAAATCATCTTTTATAACCTCCCTTGCCTTCTTAATAACGCTATTCACATCTCCCCACTCGTCCTTTATGACTACAAAATCACCTGAAATATCATCTGAAGTCCCCACATACACATTCAATCCATTCAAAACTCTTATTAACCTCTCAAACAAAAACAAAACTAATCTCCGCCTCTCCTCCCTCGTGTATATATTTCCTAATCTCTTCTTCCCATCCAGCTTCACCAAGACCAACACAGAACCCATATCAATCCACAATTTCCGTCCCATACATCTCCTTCATAAATTGCAAGGCATACTCCTTCTTCTCATCTGAAAACGTATCCGTACATGATCTCGGAACTATCGTTTTATAACCCCTGAAAAAGGCATCAGCGGCCGAATGCTGGATACATATATCTGTTAAAACGCCTGTCAACCAGATCTCATCCACTTTCAATTGTCTCAATATCACATCCAATGGAGAAGCAAAAAACCCACTATACCTCACCTTTTTCACCACGTAGTCGTCCTCATCAGGCTTCAAATCCTCAATCACCTCATTACCCCACGTTCCATCGACCGTGTGGCTCCCCCACTTCTCAAACTCCTTATCACCCCGAATGTGCGTGTCACACACATAAATGACAGGGCAACCCTCCTTCTTCATTTTCACCTTCAACTGCTTGATAGGCTCCACACATCGTTGAGCTCTCTCCACTCTTAAGACTCCTCCTTCAGCAATGAAATCGTTCTGCATGTCGTTGATGATTAAAGCTTTCATACAACCACAACCTTATTATGTCCCCCCTCTATATAAACGTGATGACCAGATCATTTTTTACAGCTACAGAAGACGAAATCAAGAAAGGGAGAACCACAGACATCTATTTTGCCAGAACCTTACAGATCCTCAGACAAAAAAATATTTCCAGGAACGTCGTAGCAGACGTCACCTGCGGCGGCATACCCAACCACTGGCCGTATGGAATCCTCTCAGGTACAGATGATGTAGCCCATTTGTTCGAGGGAATTCCCGTCACTGTCTACTCCTTGAAAGAAGGCACTTTCTTCCGTCCAAAAGACGAAAAGGGTGTGAGAACCCCCGTCATGTTCATAGAAGGGGATTACGCTCACTTTTGTGTATACGAGACACCTTTATTAGGGTTCATCTGCCAGGCCTCCGGCATAACCACTGCTTCTGCCCGGATCAAAAAGGTGGCAGGCGACAAAACAGTGTTATCCTTTGGCGAGAGGAGAATGCACCCTAGTATCTCCCCCATGATCTCAAGAGCTGCTTACATTGGTGGGTTTGACGGTGTTTCAACCGTGTTAAGTGCTGAAATGCTCACTATCTCACCCTCGGGGACCATGCCTCACAGCTTGATCATTGTCATGCAGGACCACAAAAAAGCGTGGTGTGCCTTTGATGAGGTCGTCGATAAGACGGTGAAGAGGATAGCCTTGTGCGACACGTATCTTGACGAGAAAATGGAGAGTGTCATGGCAGCAGAAGCTGTTGAAGACTTGTTTGGCGTACGGTTGGACACCCCCGGATCGAGAAGGGGTAACTTTAGAGAGATCATCCAGGAAGTGAGGTGGGAATTAGATATACGAGGGTACAAAGACGTGAAAATCTTTGTCTCTGGCGGACTGACGGAAGAGAGCGTTCAGGAGTTAGCTACTTACGTGGACGGGTTTGGCGTGGGTACCTCAATCTCGAATGCGAGAACCATTGATTTTGCTTTAGACATTGTGGAAATGGAAGGGAATCCTGTGGCCAAGAGAGGAAAATTCTCTGGGAAAAAGCAGATTTACCGGTGTCCTGAATGTTTACGAGATGAGATCGTTCTATGGGACGCCAAGGTGCCTCAATGTCATGGGGAAATGGAACCCTTGCTGCAGCCACTGGTGGACAATGGAAAGATTGTTCAGAAAGCTGAGAGTGCTGCCAGAACGCGGGAATACGTACTGGAGCAGGTCAAAAGACTGGATCTCTGGTAACAACTGTGGAATTAAAACTCCCTCCTCGCAGATGAGAATAAAAGGGGAAGAAAGTGTCACACCGTCGCGGGTTTCGTCATTGAGATTTCGTGCTCGGTGCATCCCCCACGTTAGAGTAACCCCTGGATTCCCAGTATCCCTTGTACTCGTAGTCCACGAGCTCGATCTTGACGATCCACTTCACCCATTTGTACCCCACCTTACCGGGGACCACCAGCCTCAAAGGATACCCGTGCTCTTTGGGGAGGGTGACTCCATTCATCTGGTAAGCCAGGATAGTATCGTCTCGTAACGTTTCTTCCAAGGTAATGCTGGAGGAATAATCATCTGCCGCGTAAAAAACCACAGAAACGGTAGAGTCCTTGTAACCCGCCTTCTCCAGTACGTACTTCAAAGGTACCCCTGTCCATTCTCCCGTCCCCTCATACCCCGGCATGCAGTACAGGTAGGTGACCTGGGTCACTGACGGGAATTCGAGTACATCCTCGTACGTCAACACTAAAGGATTCTCCACCAATCCTGTCACCTTCAAGGTCCACTCCTCAATGACAATATCAGGTGCCCCCCCTGTATCCATGACAAAAAAGTCTTCTATGGGAGTTATTTCCTGTTTTTGAGCTTCTTCTGTTGAAGTTGCCACTCCAACTCCTTTATCCTCTGGTGTTTGACCTACACATCCAGCAAACATGAGCACCAGAAGGATAAATCCGATGTATTTCATACTTCAGTGTTCGATTTGGAATATATAAGATAATCTACTTTATACCAAAGTCCTTTTTTCAAAACTCATTATAGCTTATATCTTTCCGCGGTGAATTACCTGGGGCTCATGCGTAGACTATCACTGATCTGGAGAAGTTATACTCTTACCGTGGAATCCTCTGGTCCACCCAGATGAGGGCCAGATCTGCAGCAGCTGCCAGGACGAGCAGGAACACATCCACTATTTTCCCTTTGATTTTGAATCGCATTAACTCAAATCGGGCAGCCAGTGCGACGTGTGCCACAATGAGGAGGAGAAAAGGTAAGTCCAGGTTGTTGTGTAGATCAAAGGCTAACCCTCGATTCATAAACCGGATTTTCCGTGTGTAGGCATATCCAGACACGATGGAGATCGCCATGAAAGGTACTAGAATCCAGGATATGAACCGATGTACCTGGTGTAGGAACCGGTTTAGTGTCATGTCTGCACCCCCTTTGCGTCTGCTGTCTTGAAATGGCAAGATTTTCCGGAAGCTTTGCAATCGTGGCCCATTAATCCCAATTTGACCATCCACTTCAGCCATGTATCAAGGTCCATAAACCTGAGAGAGCTTCTATATTCATACTCATATTCATCAGGTGGAATGGCTCCATTTCTCTTGTAGATGTATGTCATAGTGTTCTTTTGATTCAGGAATATATAAATAAAATCCTCTTATGAGAAATTCATTCTACATCAGTATTCTCCATTCCTTCTGTAAGAATCTCGTTATGTCATTCATAATAACTCTGAATTAGAATGAAAGATTCTGATTCCCATCTTCTCTAAAAGGTATGCTGCAATCGTGTCACTGTAATCGCTGTCATCAGAAACAATCCTTTTCCCACACACATGTGCAGTAGCCACGAATTTGATGTCATCAGGATCAAATTTCAACTTTATCAAATCTTTTCTTTGTCTTTTTCCAATAGTTTTCTTGACGTAACTGATCTTGGCAGCTCTCTGCATGTTTTTGAACCATTCTCCTGAATATCCTTTGTATGCATTTTCTCCATATTCATTCAAGATCTCTCTTTCAGTATCTACACATATTCTGTGTTCATGTAAAATCTTCATCAATAATCTGAGAAAGGGGAAGGCTTCCCCAGGTCCATTGTGATTCGCTCCTGCCAGAATACACGTATCCACTACATACTCGCTCATGCAGTGCCCTCTTTTTCAATCTTTTCTGCAATTGCTTTCGAATGCTCATACGCCTCTACGAGGTCTTCTTCAAAGAACCCTTCAGGCCAGTTGGTGAACCTCCCAAATTTATCCAATTGCAGCTCTGTAATCTCTGCTCCATCTTCTTTCAGTTCAAAATAGTAGACTGCCACATCTTCTTTTGGAATTGATCCTTCTGCTATTTTTCTCTGAATTCTCAGCAGCAAATGTTCACTGTGAGTTTCGATGATCAATCGTTTCCCTGTTTTGGCTATATCTATGAGTAAGTCACCCATTTCTGCTTGTAATCGTGGATGGAGATGGATTTCAGGTTGTTCAATAATGATGATAGCATTTTCTGGTGCATAGAATCCTTCAACTATGACTGGGAGTATTTGAGAGGCTCCAAACCCTACTGAGGCGATGTTAACCTCCAGGTCCTGGTGTCCTTTTTTGACAGTTTTTTTGATTGTGGGATGAGTAACAAGCAGTGTGTAGAGTGATTCTGTGAGAGGCTTAATGGAGATTTCACCAAACCCAAGTTTTCTAAACCAGAAATTTATTTTCTGAAATACGTCTTTTGACGTTCTCTTTGTCACATGGAGCACTTCTACTGCTCTTTCCCCCTTTGTACCAACGTGAATTGGCTTCTCACCGGAAATAAAGTAGTACCTTTGGGGATGTTCCCTCAGAGGGCCGACATAGAATAGGTTCTTAAATGTTGTCGAAAGGTCATAAGGAAAAAATCTTAGATTCTCAATACTATTTGAAAATTCCTCAATATTAGCTAAATATTCTGATACCTTTTTCTCTTCATCTTTCGGCTCTGTTTCATATCTGGCCAATGAAGATTCATGTGCTTCACTTCTTTTTTTCCTCAAAGGTTCTCGGAAGTAGTAAATATCTCTCAACAAGAAACAAATATCAGGTGGAAAATCAAAAGGGGTGTAATAAAACTTCTTTCTTCTAAGAAGTTGTTTTTTTTCAAAAAACGACAGAAGTTCTCTGGATATTTCAGACATTAGACTTTTATATCCGTGATTCAGTTCAATATCTCCATGTGAGGGGATTTTGGGTATTTCGGACAGCAGACGTTCATCGATAAGATTCTGTTCAACCTTTCCCTCTGAGTTGATTTTGATAGTCTTCCCATCCAAATCTACGGTGAAACTGTCCACGTAGACCTCATCCTTTTTGTAACGAATGACAGTTTCAGTCTCAATAGTCGTCTTCCCTTTGAAGTAAAGTTTGAATGACAAAGAACTGTCTTTTTCATTCTTAAAAATATAATCCTCATAACTGCCGACATCAACATACCCTTCCCTCTTATGTGTGCTGAAAGGGCTCTCGCTATCGGTAGCTTCAACTGTCTGTTTCAACACGAGGAGGAACTGGAGAAGGCTACTCTTCCCGCTGTTGTTAGGGCCAATAAAGATGGTGAGCGGTCTAACCTCGATCTTTCCAGAGTCCCTTATGCACTTGAAGTTTTTAACTGAAAAAGCTGTAAGCATAGGGTCACTCTTCATTGGTTATACTATTTAAAGCTATTGATTGATTTTATAGCAAAATTCTTTTCGCAGAATCATGGTTAACTTATAGTTTCCATTCACTGAAAATTCATTTTACATGCACACATATATGCAGTAGCTACAAATCTGATATCAGGGTCTTTTTCAATCTTTTCTGCAATAGTCTTTTTGAATAACTCGTATCTATGGCATTGCGTGCATTCACGTTCACCAGGTTCAGCTACTCAGAAATGAGTAAGCATCATGAGACGTGACAACCCTCAGAAAACCACAAGGTTTTTAAGACACACAAAGACACAGCCACCATGAAGATAACCAAACCGTACCTTGCTTTGGTAGTCGTCATTGTTATTGCAGCATCAGCCCTCGTCTACTTCTTCCAGTTCTATAAGTCAGTGGAAGTCGGAGACACCGTAACCATAAACTACACAGCTTACCTAGACACGGGAGAGATCTTTGATACAACCTTAGAAGACGTTGCTATGGACGATACACAGCCCAAGATCTGGTGGTTCACGTTGAGGGCATCTTACGAACCTGTAAAAATCGTGGTAGGCGAGGGAAGGATGCTGCCTGACGTTGAGATATCGTTAATCGGTATGCATGAAGGAGATAGAAAGGAGATTACCATCCCCCCTGAGAGAGCTGCAGGACTCAAGGACCCTGCCAAAATCAAGGAGGTCCCCTTAGCCACAAGCCTGTCAAAGGAGGAGGAGATTACTGTTGAAGAGTTCAAGCAAAGCCTCGGTCAGGACCCTGTGGCAGATGAACGTTATCAGATGCAGGGGCTCTCCATCCACGTCATAGAGGTCAAAGATGGAAAAGTACGATTCAATTACGAGCTTAAAGTAGGACAGGAGATTCAGATCAGCCTCGGAAAAGCTGTTATTAGTGGGGAGACAGAGACTGAATACCAGGTTACCTTAACTCCCAAGCTGGGTGATGTCATATTCTCCCCTTATCTAGGTAAGGGCGTGGTCATAGAGGTCAAAGAAAATGCTATGTTAGTGGATTTTAATTCCCCTCTAGCAGGAGAAAATATCCACTACATTATCTGGGTGATAAAGATAGAGAAACCATAACAGTTTTCCTACTCTATTCATCCTTAGTAATTTCCAGCATTATGGGGCTTTCGAATCCACACTCTTCACAGGTGTACCAGGATCCAGGGATGATGCCCATGAAGTGGCTTTTCCTCTTCAACCGAGTACTACCGCATTTCAAACAGACTAGAATACTCTTTTTTTTCATGATTATCTCTTTTTTATTCGGATTATATCTCCAATAGTTAACTCATCAAAGTGACTTCTCCTGTGCATGAGTTCTGGTTCCTCAATTTTCTCCATCAGTTTTATTTCCAGGAATCCTTCCAATTTCTGCACCATTGTGCGAGAAGGTCTCATTTGTGCTGTTTCTATTCTGTGGATCACTGATTCTTTCTCATTGATTTTCTGTGCCAGGTCTTTCTGGGTTAACCCTCGTTTTTCTCGAGCAGTCCTCACTACTTCAGGATAATCATCTCTTATCTCAAAACTCACTTCCTTGGGAGAAGAAGTGGTGGTTGCAGGAGTCCATTGGGGAGGTTTTTTGGGTTCTTCCCTCACTGGAGTTCCATAACGGACGCAGTTCTTACAAACAGTTAACTTCGCCCGTTCTACAATGATTTCTTTTCCCTTCCCACTTATTGATCTTCCACATATTTCACACATCATTGCTCAGACTGAGTGTGAAACCTTATTAAACTTTTCGCTAATCAATGCTATTAACCAAAAGCTTTATAAAGGGGTGCAACAATATTAGTAGATAATGCTTTTGCATAAAAGGGAGGAAATTCATGTCATTTGAAGCGAGGTATGAGGATGCAGATCGGCGCGATAAAGGTCGTACCGATACAGAAACGTACCTGCGTAACCTGCAGAGACAGTTGAAGAGTCTGGAACTGCAGAAACGCAATGCTGAGACTGAATTAGTACGATTAGAGCGTGAAAACGTGGAACTGCGCAAGGAACTGGATCGTTTAAGGTCACCTCCACTGATTACAGCAGTGGTGGAGGATGTTCTCGTGGACGGGAGGGTTGTGGTGAAGAGCTCTTCTGGTCCCAATTATGTGGTCAATGCTTCTCACTTTGTCAACACGAATGACATCATGGTCGGCTCGAGAGTCGCTATGAACCAGAGAACGCTGTCCATCATTGAGGTTCTCCCCTTCTCCAGAGACCAGATTGTCTCCAGCATGGAAATCGTGCAAAGACCCAACGTGAGTTACAGAGAAATTGGTGGACTGGAGATGCAGATCCGGGAGATCAAAGAGACGGTGGAGTTACCTTTAAAACACCCCGAGCTGTTTGAACGGATTGGTATCGATCCTCCCTCAGGAATTCTGTTCTATGGTCCTCCGGGGAACGGAAAGACCCAGCTTGCAAAAGCAGTGGCGTGCGAGACTGAATCGACCTTCATCAAAGTGGTGGGTTCAGAGTTTGTGCGCAAGTTCATCGGAGAGGGAGCCCGCATCGTCAGAGAGGTCTTCCAGCTGGCACGGGAGAAGAACCCCAGCATCATATTCATCGATGAGATCGATGCCATAGGTTCCAAAAGGATTGATTCAGATGTGTCGGGTGACCGGGAAGTCCACCGCACCATGATGCAGTTATTGTCAGAGATGGATGGATTCAATCCTGCAGGACATGTGAAGATTCTGGCTGCTACCAACAGGCCCGACATTCTGGACCCTGCATTACTGAGACCAGGGAGGTTTGATCGGTTAATCGAGGTGCCCTTACCTGACAAGAACGGGCGGCTGGAAGTTTTGAAGATCCACACCAGGAACATGAGCCTGAAAAATGTGATTCTGGAGGAGATAGCAGAAAGGGCAGAAAATGCTTCAGGAGCAGACTTGAAGGCCGTATGTACAGAAGCAGGGATGTTTGCCATACGGGATAAAAGAGATTACGTAGAACCTGAAGACTTCATGCAGGCATGCGACAAAGTTCTGGGTTCTTACGAAGAGAAAGATGCAGAGTCCGGGGTAATCTACGGGTAAGGTTCATTGAACGTGATTTAATTACTTTATAAAAAGGTTGATGAAGCTTATATTTGGCTCTCGAGAAGCCTTCTTCGCGACTTTAACTTCTGTACCTCTGAGAAAGGCTTTCATTTGTCGTGATGTCTCTGAAAAAAAATGAAAAGGAGGATGGTATATGGCGATGACATTATTGATAATCAATAGTATATAAAGCTTTCGGTAAAAATAACTGTAAGAAGTAATGTGAACCTTTGTCATACAACAATGATGATGTAAGCTCCTGTGGTCAATGTCCTCACGACAAAAAAGAAGCTCAATTCTGTCTTTTGCAGGCGAAGGTAACTGCATACCATACTAAGGAAAAGAACAGTGCCAAGACACATACCCTCTTCTTCTGATCACTGTGTGAAGAGTTTACAAGCTTTTCTCTCAAGTGTCGATGAAGAAGCTGTACTTTGTCGTATGACTGTACGACAATTAGCTCAATTGATACTTTCTCATCCTTCAGCTGTCATCTCCAGCAGTTCTTATTCCTTAAAGAGATTTTCAACCCTTTCAAGTACCTTATCGAAGTCTGGTAACCCACGTAATGTATCAAAAGCTCTTTCGCTCTTCAACTGGTCACAGAACTGCCTCGGATCTGGTAACCCTCCATCAATTATTGCGTCAAGACGTTCAAGAGCCTGCTCATACTTGCCCACTCGTGCAAAAGCACAGGCAGCATTCATGTTGCGCCCAGCCGAGATGGGTTTTTTCTCCTTCTCACTCAGGGTGATGGCTTTCTCAAACCAGTGAACAGATTCTTGAGGGTTATCCAATTCAACCAAGTAGTAATACCCCAAGTAGAGGTCATTTTGCAGAGACTCAAAGAGAAAACCGACATAGAAGTACTCATCGCAGATGTATTCAAATCCCACTTTCTGGTTTGTTTTCATGGAGGCAACATTCCCGTGGTAGCATTCCCAGATGACCTCTAATCCCCTTTCTAAAGCTTCAGTTACCACTGCACATGCTGTGAGAGTGGCAAACCCTCTCTTTCTGCAGTGCTCAACTGTCCCTATACCCAATGCACAGCCATGCGGCACTGCTAGTTCAGTCTTACATCCTGAGACGATGTCACCTGTATCCTCCTCCAGGTAGTAGGCGAACCCATGTTTTTTGAACTTTTCAAAGGATTTCCAGGGACTTATTCCCTGAAAAACAGGGACATTCTTTTCAAATACCTCTTCTGTTTCTACACGCTTCAAGGTGAAGCCATCAGGGATTCTTTTCCTCCAGTTAGATTGAAGCTTGTGAAATGTATGGGGGTTCAGTCTGTAATAGGAATCTCTATCTTTGATGAGGGTTTCATCCCTGAAAACTTTCTGCAAAACCTTCTCCCAGTTTCGATCGGGGTAAATCTGGAAGGCGTCCGCCCCCCTTTCAATACTCTCTGGTTTAATCTTCTCAGTGAGATAGGTTTGCAGTGCTTCATTAAACGAGCTGTCATCAGTGGCCCCTGCTGCAAACAACGAAGCTTCGCTCTCTGTTGCAGCCCAGACTACTGCAGTTTTCGGGGTCACAACGTCGTCAACAAGGATTTCACCTTCACAGTTCCCTTCTATTACTGACTCTATGGCGAGGTGGTGATCTGCAGATGGAAACAATGGAAGTATTATTCTCTGGTTCTCCTCCAGTTCGTAGAGCGTCATGGTGGGGGTTTTCACGTATCCTTATTTAACCTTTTTCATTCTGTTGGCCTAACGTGTCTCCACTTTCCTCTTTCCCACAAAGTATTTACACATCCACATCCATGACCATCCATGAAAGATACAGACCCCATAGCCATTGCCATCCAGACTGAAAAGGAGGGTATAATCTTCTACGAGAAAGCAGCCGGGAAGACTACCCATCCATTTGGGAAAAAGATGTTTCTTTCCTTCATAGAAGACGAAAAAAGACATTTGCAGATTTTAGAACAGATCTCAAAGGAAATGAATACACCATTTGACATGGAATACAGTCCAAAAGAGCGGGTAAAAACCATCTTCGAGACTGTTTCTCGCGAAGTTACAGAACATGTCATCCCCACAGCAGACGAGAAAGAGGCTCTCGACCTTGCTTTGAAAATTGAAAATGAAGGGTACAAATTCTACAAGGAACAGGCACGGACGCATGCTAGTCACGCAAAAGTCTTCGACAGGTTGGCTAAAGAAGAGAGCGAGCACATATTTATCCTGCAGAATCTTTCCGATTACTTGAATGATACAGGGCACTGGTTCATGTATGAGGAGCACCAAATGGTGGATGGAGGCTGACGAGTAGTCATTACCGAGAGAGATTGCTGAAAAGAACACTTGAGTTGTACCTGGTTCATTCTGGAGTTCAGACAATGAGGTAGGTAGTGCTCTTTAAACCACTGTGAGTGTGCCTGCTTTAGAGAGTTGAAGGTATGTTCATTTTTCACCAAGCGCTTTCTTCAAAAAAGTTTATAAATTTCTCAAAGTCAGGATAATCATGAGACAACAACACCGGATGAATGATAAAGAAAAAGAGCTGTTAAATGTCATCGGCAGACATCCAGATATGCCTCTGAAAGAACTCTTCAACCACACGCAGTACAAAAGGGTGAACTCTATAGTGAGAAAAATTGACCATTTCAGAAAGGCTAATATTCTATGGGGGCCCTCATATGATGTCGATTACGGCAAATTAAGCAGAAACCCCCTCTCGAAGTTGTTTTGCGCCGTAGAATTAGGCAGGAATTATGAAACAGCCATTGAGTATTTAAAGCTGATTGAACCCCTCGAATGGACGTATCGCGTCCTCTCCCCTCACAAGGAGTTACTGAGTGTGGGGTTCCTCTCTTCAAATGATGCAGAAGTTGAAGCACTCCTCCAGTTACTCAAAGACAACAGCATCATTACAGACTTTATTGTCCGTGTCTATCGCTGCTGGTTTGCCATAGAAAATCCTGACTTTTTTGGAGATCCTAATCCATCTATGGAGGCGCTTTGTGATCCCTGTGAATTCCCTGACATTTCTTTTGGACATTACGACACTGAATGGAATGAATGTGATATCAGAACTCTTTCCTATTTGCATGGAGGATTCAAAGATAGAAAACTAATTGAAATACTCAGGGAAGAAGCACAACTACATAAAACGTGGACATACAATCAAGTAAAGTATTCTTATGGAAAAATCTCCAAGAATAAATTGATAAAGAAAATATATTACATTCATCCATTTCCACTCGAGCAATGTGCTGACTTCTTTTTGTTCTTCAAAACAGGAGACATGCAGTTAACTCAGAGAATACTGTACAACTTCGCCAGAGGGGGGTGGATACACAAGGAGTACGCGCTCTGTGATGATTGGGGACTGATCGGCTGCATATCTCATCCTCAGTTTGTGCTGGATTTAATGCACAAGCTGGATCAGGTAGAAGAGATCAAGAAGAAAGAACTGTATCATCTTCGCTCCTTTCCTCCTGGTATTCACTATGTGGGTCAGCACTCTGAATTCAAATATTATGACGTTGAATCCCAGACTTTGGAGTACCCGTACCATGTATTCAAAGAGAGGATTAAAGAAAAAATTGAGAGTGAATTGGACTGAAATAGGTCTCTGGATGATGATATATGTTTTGTCAATGCTGAGTGTTTCAGTTCATCACCATGCAAACTGCATAACCTGAATGTGAAGCTCTCTACCCTGTGGAGTATCTCACTGAAAAGCGCCAGAAAACCCTTCAGAGCGTGCCTGTCTCCCGATTCCTCTTCACGTCGTCCATATCAACATATTGTCACGCTTATGGTTACATCCTATGGATATGTGAGATTTCTACATACAACATTTCTTAATATATCCTTCTATCTAAATTGCATCTTCTCAATTTGAACCAAAGAAATGAGCCAAAAGTCTTAAATACCCCTTTTTTGAAGAATTATAACTGATGAGAATATGCATCCTCGAAGGCTCCTATGAGAATTCGGAGGCTCCTTTCAAGGACTACGATACCAAATTCGTGATTTTACCTTATTTACAGGAACATGAGTGCGAAGAACACGTCATAGAGAAAAAAACTGCAATCAAGCAGGTTCGTGAACTTGTTAAGAAGGGGTTCGACGTGTTTATCAATTTATGTGACGGTGCATGGGAAGAGGATCGTCCCGGTATAGAGGTAGTGCAGGCATTGGAACGACTCGATGTGCCCTTTACCGGTGCAACCTCCTCATTTTATGAACCGACACGCGAAGTGATGAAGCTTGTTTGCCGTTATTGGGATGTGAAAACACCGGCCTGGGTTTTCGCCGAAAATGCTCAGGATATTGACTATGCAGTGAAAACGCTTCACTTTCCACTCATAGTCAAACACCCCAACAGTTACAGCAGCATTGGCATAGTCAAAGCTTCACGGGTAGAGACTGCAGCACAGCTCCGTACCCAGGTATTGAGGACGATCAATGCGTACGGCAGCGCGCTCGTTGAGGAGTTTATTGAGGGCAGAGAATTCAGCGTGCTGGTGGTCGAGAATGTGGATGATCCCTTGAATCCGTTTATTTATGAACCAGTTGAATTCCTATTTCCCAAGGATGAGTCTTTCAAACATTTTGATTTGAAATGGATAGATTACAAGCAAATGGATTGTATTCCTTGCAAAGATCCATTTTTGGGAGAAAAATTGAAGGATATATCAAGAAATTTGTTTGTTGGATTGAATGGAACAGGTTATGGACGCTGTGATATTCGAATGGACGCCGAAGGTGTGTTGTACATGCTTGAAATAAACCCAAACTGCGCTGTTTTTGGTCCTTTAGATGAACCAGGAACTGCTGATCTTATTCTGATGAACGATCCATTGGGACACAAAGGATTTGCCGAAAGGATCATCGAGATGGCTATCAAAAGCAATCAAAAGAAAAAAAGGAAATGGAAATCACTATTGGACACAAAAAACCATTATGGTATGTATGCTGCACAGGATATTGAAGCTGGTGAGATCATTGAACCTTTTGAAGAACAACCCCACAATGTGGTGAGCAAAACGCATGTACAGAAAACCTGGAATGAGCTGAAGAAGAAGTGGTTTGCAGAGTATGCCTATCCCCTCACAGACGAGATGTGGGTGATATGGAGCAGCGATCCAGCAAATTGGAAGCCAATCAACCATTCCTGTGATCCTAATGCCTGGTTGGAAGGCTTGAATTTAGTAGCACGGCGAAATATTCCCAAAGATGAGGAAATCACCATCGACTACGCCACTTTCTGCTGTGAGGAAATGGTCGAATTTACCTGCAATTGCGGCTCACCTCAGTGCCGCCATACTATTCGCGGCACCGATTACTTGCAGCCCTTCGTTGAACGCTACGGTGGGCATGTATCAGATTACGTGCGGACCAAACGCAAGCAATTATAGCTGATTCTGCCCCCTGCCCCCTGATGTGGAAAACTGTTAGGTTTTCAACTAGTACTAGAAGATTTTATATATGACTAGTTTGAATATAATACATGGTAAACAAAAAGTATATCGTGCGTCTCACTGATCGGGAGTACAATTTCTTGCAGAAATTTGTGTCTTCTGGAAAACATTCTGCAAGGGAGGTCCGTCGGGCCAGGATTT
>JADDYB010000052.1_pt1 | contig 33197 bp, 25 predicted proteins | sample 8641941 | NCBI WGS metagenome assembly JADDYB01 (sample SAMN16275377, study PRJNA637457) | freshwater sediment metagenome | isolation source: Lake Kineret sediment | place: Israel: Lake Kineret | collected 2013
ACCTCTTTAGGATTCTCTCTTCCGCACTGCGGACACACCGTAATGTCCCTCTCCTTCGGAGAGGTCGACCTAATCAAAGTCTCCAGGTAGTCCTGAGGCCTCAATTTGTTGTACACCTGCATGGGCATCTTGCTCCCCGGCTTCCACCCAAACCCTGCACAAAGTATTTCCCTGTTGACACCCTTGAACCTGTTAAACGCGGTCCGTCTCAGCATGTAGGTACTCACCTTCTTCGTGAGACCCGCCTGCTTCCCAAACCGTTTAAAGATCCTCGTCAGCGAGTACTCGTCTAAGTGCTTTCTCCACTTTTTCTCATCGTACCACAGGGGGTACCCGGGATCACCAGGATACCCGGGGTGTGCATTCAGGTACTGCATCAAAGACGTGTAAGCGTTCAAAGCAGAATCCAAGAAGGTGGGGTCCTGTATGACACTCTCGCCTGCCAGAGGAATGGGCACAGGCCTGTAGATGGTCTTGGTCTGGGGGATGTTCACCACGATGTACGACTGGTGGAGTTCCACATCCCGCAACGTGAGCTTGGCACTCTCTGAGGGGCGAGGTCCCCAGAGTAAGTGAAAGTCGAGCATGGCCAGGTCTCGTGGATTGTCCTTAGCCGTATTCCGCACTTTGATGATTTCTTCGTCAGTGAGTAAATCGTGAATCGTGACAGGTGACACATACGCTCCCGAGCGTATCTTCTCCACACGGGAGTCGTGCTTGTCCCCTGATTCCCATCTTAAAAAGGCCTTCAGCTTACACTTCTTCCCATGCATGGTGGTATTCCCGTACTCTTCCTGCCACTCTCTAAGTAGAGGGACCAGGTCTTCGTAGGTGATGTCTGAGAATGGTTTCTTGATCTTCAGAACGAGCTGGTTTAACAAGTCAAGGTAGGAACGGATTGTGTTCTCAGGGTTCGTGAAGTTTGCATACCTCTCTTCTATGAACCTGTCAAACACTTCCTTCTGGGCTTCTGTCCATCCATATTTCTCATAACTGCTATTAACCCTTCTTACTATCTCTTGATTCTTCATAACCCCGATACCGTCTCCCTTTACAACCGTTTGCATTAGGATTTGGACAAAATGTCAAAAGCCTCGGGAGGGATTTGAACCCTCGACCAACTGATTACAAGTCAGTCGCTCTACCGAGCTGAGCCACCGAGGCCTACCACTTCGTGGTTGTGCAGCTTTATAAGCTTTTCTTCCCTCTACAGTCTGTCTCTTTCGCACTTTTCACCCACATCATTAGAACTTGAGAACTTCCTGATACCCACTCAAGTCCAATAATCCATGACCAGAGATGTTGAAGGCAATCACCTTCTCCTCATTTTTCTTCTTGCACTCCAAAGCCTCATCAATGGCAGCACAAATACTGTACGCTGACTCAGGCGCTGGCAAGAACCCTTCCTTGTGCACAAACAGCTGTGCCTTCTCGAACACGTATTTCTCATCTGACGGATACGCAATCGTGTCTAATAACCCTTTGTGCCGTAACAAACTCAAAATGGGTGAACACCCATGGTACCGCAACCCATCTCCTTTCACAGGTACCATCTTCGCCTGATGTCCCAGCGTATACATCTTCAACATCGGTGTCATTTCCGCATGGTCTGCAAAGTCATACTTGTACTCCCCCTGCAAATTAGGGGCCGCTTGAGACTGAGCAGCTATGAACCGGATCTTTTTCTTCTCCTTTAACACATCATGGTAGAAAGGAATGGCAAACCCACCGAAGTTTGATCCACCGCCCAGGCAGGAAATCACCACATCCGGGTAATCATCTACTATTTCAAATTGTTTCTGTGTTTCCAGTCCAATTATTGTTTGATGCATCAAAACGTGATTTAGTACTGATCCCAAAGAGTAAGCTGCCTTGGGATCTCCAGCAGCATCTTCTAATCCTTCAGATATGGCAATCCCCAGTGAACCATTATGGGTGGGGTCTTCCTTTAACAACTTCTTTCCAATTTTCGTCTGATCACTCGGTGAAGCATGCACTTTTGCTCCATACAAATTCATGAACATCCTTCTCTCAGCCTTCCAGTTGTAGACAGCCCTCACCCAGTAGATCGTGCACTCTAACCCGCAGATACGGGACGCATACGCTAAGGCAGTCCCCCACTGGCCTGCTCCCGTTTCTGTTGTCAGTCTCTCGAACCCTTCCTTTTTCGCGTAATACGCCTGAGCTAAAGCAGTGTTCACCTTGTGGGAACCGGTGGGGGAGTAAAACTCAGCCTTGTAGTATAATCGCGCAGGAGTCTTCAAATACTCTTCCAATCGACGAGCCCTGAACAACTGACGGGGCCTTCCCGCTTGCTCATACAACTGCAGGACACCTTCAGGGATGTCGATCCATCTCTCCACAGACATTTCCTGCTTCAAACATTCACCAATCAAAACGGTGGGCAGAAAATCCAGTCTCGACTCACCTTCTTCAGGGTCTTTGGGTGGAGGAAGCGGCTCAGGCAGGTCTGGAACAATGTTGTACCATTTCCTGGGCATCTCCTCTGGGGGGAGAACAATTTCAGTGTGCATGGTGCCACTTTCATGTACTGCTTAAAAGATTTGTGCCTTGGCAGCAGCTTCAGCAGTGCCTCCCACAGGTAACCTTCTTCCTAACAAAGGCCTGATATCCATTAGTACCAGATGGTGAGAAATCCTAATTATTTTGAACATCATCTTCGTTCTTAACCCTTCAGCGTGGGAAAGAACATACCCACCTTTTTCTGGTATTCTATGTACTCGTGACCAAATTTTTCAATCAAAATCTTTTCCTCTGCCTTTGCAACCCCATAGTACCCAGGAATGCCCAGGACGCACAGGAATATCAGTATATTCAAGAGCGCCAAAGGTAACCCGACAAAGAAGAGGAAGTACGATAAATACAGGGGATGTCTCACAATGCTGTAGGCTCCGTGGGTGGACAATTTGTAATCTTCGGGCATGGCGCGTGACGGTGTAATGGGTCCGCGGGAGACCCTTCCCCAGTCTGCCAGCAAGACACCGGCTAGTACGAAACCAAGACCAGCAACCTGGAATGCGTTTTCGTGAGAACATCTTATAAGCACGGGAGCGAAAATGCGTTCATACTTCCCAAAATAGAAGAGAAGAGGGCTGACAATAAAAGCAATCCAGAAAAGAGTAGTAGAGAAAAAAACCAGCGCACCTGCCCACGAAGGAAACACAAACCCCTCCTTTCTGTATATTTTGGATCTATCAAAATTGACTAACTGAAGCATTCGAATCTCCCTGTACAGGTGGATTGAAAAAAAGAGCAAAAGACAACATGTCAGCATGAAGGCCATACGGGTTGGTTCTATCATGATAAGAGTGTCATTCGTGGATTAATAAGTATTCCTTCTGACGGGTTGGTACAATCTTTAATCGGGCTGCTAAATTTGAGAGCAAATTCGTAGCCTTCTAATACCTATAGACAGTAGGGTATCCTGTTTCTGTTGCTTCTCGGGTTCTCAGCCTAGAGTTCTCGGCTTGATGATGAGCTTGGGGAGGAACATCCCCACCTTTTTCTGGTATTTTATGTACTGTTCCCCGAATTTCTTTGTCAGAATATTCTCTTCTGCCTTTGCAATCCCATAGTATCCTGGAATACCCAGAATGCACAGAAATAGAGGTATGTTCAGCAATGCCAAGGGCAACCCAATGAAAAAGAGCGAATACGACGCATACATGGGATGTCTCACCAGTCCATAGGCTCCGCGTGTCGATAGCTGGTAACCTTCGGGCATAGCACCTGAGGGTGCAATGACGCCGCGGGAGACCCTTCCCCAGTCTGCCAGTAAGACACCGCCCAACATGAGGGTGAGTCCTGCTACTTGAAGGAGGGTTTCGTGAGACCACCGCAACAGAATGGGAGTGAAAGTGCTCTCATACACTCTGAAGTAGAACAGAAAAGGAGTGGCAAAAACCATGACCCAGAAGACGAGGGAAGGTGGGAAAGCAAGAATTTTTGCCCACAAGGGTATCACGAATTCACTGCGATCAGCTTTCATTCTTCTTGAACAGAACATGCGAATATCCATGTACAGGTGGATTGAGAAAAAGAGGAGAATAAATCCAGTGAAGATGACTGCCATCACGATTGGTTCGATCATAGGAGGTCATTCATTCCACGCTATTAAAGATTGCTGCAAACCAAACGTATAAGTACTCCCAAGAAAAGGTTAACCCATGATCTATGACTGTGACTACATAGGTCGTGACCACGCCATCATAAGGCTTTTCTCCAAAAACGGTCAGAAGCACATAGAGTACGACGAGAACTTCCTCCCCTACTGCTACGGGATTGGGACGACTTGCCAGGAGTTATCCAAGGTTCAGGGCATCAGAGATTGTCAGTCAGTCAAAAAAACGTACCATGGAAAGGAAGTGGACGCTGTCAAGATCATCTTTCACTTCCCCAAGGACGTCCCCGTCTTCAGAGAGGAGTTACGTACCTACTGCGAAATTTATGAGCATGACATCCCCTTTGCCCGCAGATATTTAATCGATAATAACGTCTATCCCATGTCGGGGGAAGAAGAGGGAAACCTCACCGTGTTGAGTGTTGACATCGAAACCTACACAGAAACCCGTCCTAACTCAAGAAAAGATCCCATAATCATGTTTTGTTTATCTACAAAAGAAAAAAATGTAGTTCTCACCTACAAACAAACTGATCAGGATTTCGTCGAAATCTTAACTGATGAAAAAGAGATGTTAGAGAGGTTTTTTGCCCTCGTCAAGGAGATCAACCCCGACGTCATCCTCACCTACAATGGGGACAACTTTGACTTCCCCTACATTTTAGAGAGAGCAAAGGAGTTGAAAGTAGATGTTCCTTTAGAGTTCCGCATTCTCGGGAGGGGGGCTACCGCAAAAGTGAGAATTCCTGGATTTGTCCACATAGATTTGTTTCCTATTTCCAAGAGGTTATTAAATTTAACCAGTTACACGTTAGAATCAGTGTACGAGGAGTTAACAGGCAAGAAAAAGGCCAAAATTAAGGGAGATCTCATCTCTGTTTTCTGGAATGAAGGAGGGGAGAAATTAAAATCTGTCATCAGCTACTGCAGGGAGGATGCGGAAGCCTGTCTTGCCATTGGAGAGAAATTTCTCCCACTGCAGTACGCACTGTCACGGATTGTAGGTCAGAGCCCTTTTGACATTTGCCGGGGATCGACCTCTGCGTTGGTGGACTGGTTACTATTGAGGGAAGCACATAAGAGAGGGGAGATAGCACCCAACCCGCCCGAGGGAAAGGAATATCAAAGGAGAGCTGCCTTAAGTTATGAGGGCGCCTACGTGCTGGAGCCTGAGAAGGGTCTCCACGAAACCCTGGTGCAGTTAGACTTCAGGAGCCTGTACCCTTCCATCATTATAACGCACAACATTGACCCTCTCACGATAGGATGTGAGTGCTGTGACAACAGATCGCCCACTGGTTATAACTTCTGCTTGAATAAGAAAGGGTTCATCCCGGAGATTTTGAAGACATTACTGGTGGAAAGAGCCAATGTGAAAGAGAGAATGAAGCATTCCAAAGATAGAATGTTGTTTGTGCAGCAGTGGGCTCTAAAGATTCTGGCAAACGCCTTTTACGGGTACATGGGTTACCCAAGGGCGAGGTGGTACTCGTTAGAGTGCGCTGAGTCCACCACTGCCTGGGGAAGGATGTACTTGAAGAGAATTATTGACATGGCAAAAGACGAGGAGCTGCAGGTCATATATGGGGACACAGATTCTATTTTCATCAAAATGAGAGATTCAAACCTCGAAAAGGCGTATACTTTCTTAGAGAAGGTGAATTCCAGTCTGCCAGAGGCCATGGAATTGGAGTTTGAAGGGTTTTATCAGCGAGGGTTGTTTGTCACCAAGAAGAAGTACGCTCTCATGGATGACCACGGTAACTTCATCACCAAAGGGTTGGAAATTGTGAGGAGAGACTGGGCAAACATAGCGAAGAAAACTCAAAAAGAGGTCATGGAGATTATATTGAGGGAAGGTGACCCTCAGAAGGCTGCAGAAGTCATAAAAAACGTGACTCAAAACCTGAAAAGGGGGGAAGTGAACACTGAGGACCTGATCATCTACACGCAGTTGACCATGCCCTTGTCCCAGTATAAACAGGTGGCCCCTCACGTGCAGATAGCGAGACAGATGCGGGAGCAGGGACAGGAGGTGGGGGTGGGGTCTACTATTGCCTACATCGTGGGGGAGGGGAAGGGACTGGTGAGGGATCGAGCAGTTTTATACGAGGAGTTCTTAAAAAAGGGGATGAGGTATGATGCAGATTACTACATTGAGAACCAGGTCTTACCTGCAGTGATGCGGTTGATGACAGCCTTTGGGTTTTCTGAAGATGGGTTAACCTATCAGAAGACGGAGCAGATGTCTTTAGAGAAATGGTTCTAGGGGGTGAAGCTCTCTGCAAAATGAGTTGAGGAAGGTTTAGGGTTCTGGTGGATTGTTGCACGTTCGAGATAAGAAAATAGTTGGCAGCTGCAAGAAGTCTCTGTGGAGAAATCTATTAAAAAGGTGAGATTTTATCATAAGACAATCCGAAGTGATCACATGTTAGAGGACATCAAAATCCTGGATTTGTCCCGGCTCTTACCCGGGCCTTACTGCACCATGCTGTTAGCCGACCTGGGTTGTGAGGTCATCAAAATTGAAGAACCCCACACAGGGGATTACATGAGATGGATGCCTCCCTTCATAAACGGGGAAAGTGCACGGTTCCTTTCTGTCAACAGGAACAAAAAAAGTATGACTCTAAACCTAAAAACAGAAAAGGGGAGAGAAATCTTCTTTGAACTCGTGAAAAGATCAGATGTCGTTATTGAAAGCTTTCGCCCTGGAACTTTGCAAAAGTTGGAAATTGATTACGAAAGAGCTCAAAAAATTAACCCTGGAATAATATACTGCTCCATAACAGCGTACGGGCAGGATGGTCCCTACAAAGAGAAGGCAGCTCACGATATTAACATTACTGCTTTAGGAGGGGCCCTCAGTATCACCGAAAACTACGCCATACCTGGGGTACAGATTGCTGACACGACCGGTGGGTTACTCGCGTGTATAGCTATTCTGAGCGCTTTGATAGCCAGGGAAAAAACAAAAAAGGGGCAGCATCTCGACATTTCTATGCTGGATGGGATTGTCTCCTTGCTATCTCTACATGCAGGGGAGTATTTTGCCACAAACGTATCACCTGTCCCGGAGAAGATGCCTCTATCTGGTGGGTTAGCATGCTACAACGTGTACGAGACAAAAGAAGGTAAATCAGTCGCTTTAGGAGCTATAGAGCCCAAGTTCTGGATTGAATTCTGTAAAGTAGTCGGAAGAGAGGATTTAATACCCGAACAGTTGGGTGAAGATCAAGAACGTCTGAAAAAGATACTGGAGGATATATTTAGAAAGAAAACCCAGAAAGAATGGTTGAATACCCTTCAAGATGTTTGCACTCCGGTGAACTCTCTCGAAGAAGTATTTGCAGATCCACAAGTCTTGTACAGGGGCATGCTCTGTGAAGTTAACCATCCTGCAGCAGGAGCCATCAAGCAGGTGGGGATACCTATAAAGGGGTTAGAGGGAAAGATAGAAATTCCCCCTCCCTTATTCGGAGAACACACAATACCAATACTCAAGGAGCTTGGGTTCTCAGATGAAGAGATAAGAGGACTAAGAGAACAGGAGGTCATCTGATCTACTGTTATCTTGGAGCTTTTTTTGATCTACTTCTCCATTTTAATCTTTACATAAAATTATGAAAGAAAATAATGTGTACGCTCATTCAAATCAATATTCATCAATATTCACAGTGATTGATGATATATAGAACAAGTAAAAACTCTTGGTCTCATTGAATATAGCAATCGCTAAATAGAGACGCCGTTTTCGGTAGGCAAATTGATTCTTGGAGCATAATATCATGTCTTTCTATTGAGGTAAAGACTATCCCTCACCACCTGCACCTATTTTTCCACCAATAAATACCTCCACTCATTATCGACAATTGTTGATACAAAAGGAGTCAAATACCGAAAAAGATATATAGGTGTAGCTCTCATAACGTCACTTACCTATAAAGGTATCGGAAGGCGGTGCCATGCAGTACTCTACACTTGATGTACAATCTGAAAAGGGAGTAGCGACGGTCGTGCTCAACAGACCTGAAGTTTCCAATGCATTCAATGAGATGCAAATAGAGGAAATTACGAAATGTTTTTCCCAGTTTTCGGAAGATTCAAGTATATATGCTATCGTTCTCACGGGAAAGGGGCGCCACTTCTGTGCGGGAGCTGATTTAACCTGGATGCAGAAGGTGGCATCATTTACGAGAGAAGAAAATGTTGAAGACTCCCGCAAAATGGCCCACATGTTTCATGTGGTAAACACCTGCCCCAAGCCAGTGGTCGGGTTAATTAATGGGTCTGCCTTTGGCGGCGGTGTTGGGTTGGTGGCAGTGTGTGATGTAGCAGTATGCAGTGACCAGGCTGTGTTTGCCTTCAGTGAGGTGAAGTTAGGGATTGTCCCTGCTGTCATATCCACGTACGTGGTGCCCAAGATTGGTCTATCCCATGCGCGGGCGCTCTTCTTGACAGGTGAACGCTTCACTGCTCAGAAAGCTTTAACCATTGGGCTGGTCCACTCTGTGTGTCCACCAGAAGAACTGGATGCCAAAACGAAAGAGCAGCTCAGTCTGCTAGAAACCAGCGGGCCTTCAGCCATGAAAGCTGCAAAAACCTTACTGCAGAACTGGTCCCAACTCTCCGAAAAAGAGTTTCGCGATTACACCACACGATTGATCGCTGATTTGCGTGCTTCAGAGGAAGGGAAAGAGGGTATTCAAGCATTTTTAGAGAAGAGAAAACCAGTATGGAGGTAATTACGTGATTGAGAAAGTCTTGATAGCCAATAGGGGTGAAATTGCAGTCCGCATCATGACTGCATGTAAGGAATTGGGGATAAAAACGGTGGCAGTCTACTCGGAAGTGGACGCGAACTCGCCACACGTGCGCATTGCAGATGAAGCTTATCCTCTCGGTGACCCTGCACCTTTAGAGAGTTATTTGAACATGGACAAGATGATAACAGCTGCCCACGAGACAAAAGCAGAGGCTGTCCACCCTGGCTATGGGTTCCTGGCTGAAAACCCTACCTTTGCTGAACGCTGTGAAAAAGAAGGTATCATCTTTATTGGCCCCACCAGTAAGGTCATCCGATTGATGGGTCACAAGGTAGAGGCAAAAAAAACGATCAAAAAGGCTGGCGTCCCAGTAATACCTGGATACCACGATGAGAACCAGACCATTGACGTTTTGGTGGAAGAAGGATTGAAAATTGAGTTCCCTCTCCTGATAAAAGCCGCATCAGGCGGCGGCGGCAAGGGTATGCGTGTTGTCAGAAAAAAAGAGGAACTTGAAACGCTGATCGAGAGCTGCAAGAGAGAGTCTTTGAAAGCTTTTGGGGACGATTCTGTCTTCCTGGAGAAATACGTGGACAGACCCCGCCACGTGGAGTTCCAGGTCTTAGGTGATGAACACGGGAACATGATCCACCTGTGTGAGCGAGAATGTTCCATCCAAAGACGTCACCAGAAAATAATTGAGGAAACACCCTCCACTGCCCTGAACCCTGCGTTGCGGAAAGAAATGGGGGAGGCTGCTGTGAAAGCTGCAGGAGCTGTGGGGTACACGAATGCAGGGACTGTAGAGTTCATGATCGACGGGAACAAGAACTTCTACTTTCTGGAGATGAACACGCGATTACAGGTGGAGCACCCCGTGACCGAGTTTGTCACTGGCATAGATCTCGTGAAGTGGCAGCTGCGAATTGCATCGGGAGAAGAACTGACCATGACGCAGCACCAGGTGACCCAAAGAGGTCATGCTGTAGAGTGCCGCATTTATGCTGAAGATCCTCACAACGATTTTCTACCCTCTACAGGCGTTCTCTACTACGTAGAATTACCCCAGGGTGTGAACGTGCGGAACGACTCAGGCATTGAATCTGGCATGGAGATAACGTCTTACTATGATCCCTTACTGGCCAAGCTGACAGTTTATGCCGAAAACCGTGACGAAGCTATCCAAAAAATGATGTGGGCGTTATCAAACTACATGGTTCTGGGAGTTACTACTAACGTCAGCTTTCTGAGGCAGGTTCTAAGCCATGAGGCCTTTAAAAAGGGTGATATTACCACTCATTTTATAGAAGAGCATAAAGAACTCTTCAAAGTGTCTGAAATCCCAGATGAAGCCTTAATTGCAGCAGCACTGGTAGAGACTCTGAGGATGGCTCCAGAACGTTCCCCAGTTCACGTTGACAGCAGTGCTTTATCCGTTGCAGACCCCTACTCCCCCTGGAGAATGTCGGGAAATTGGAGCAATGTGTGAGAGGTGATACCATGGAGTTGTATTATGAACACAAGAACGACGTTTACAAAGTTGAGATTGAACCAAAATCGGATGTGTGGGAGATCCACGTGAAGGATAGAGTATACCAGGTATCAGCATCAGAGTTCTTAGACGGGTCAATCCATATAGTAGCGAATAACTCAGTGTTTCGCCCCCGGGTTTTCAGCAACGGCCGGAAGCGATTCATCTTTCTGAATGGAGAGACCTACTGTTTGAAGAGGGCAGCCCGTTCTTCAGGAACTCACGATCACGTGGAGGGAGAGGTTATTTCTCCCATTGGTGGGAAGATTGTCAGGGTTTACATAGCCGAGGGGGGCATTGTAGAAAAGGGTCAGGACCTCTTCATTATTGAATCGATGAAAATGGAACACAGGGTGAAATCCCCTGTAAGAGGGACGATCATGCGAATCCGATTCGGAGAGGGTGCAGTAGTAGATACTAATGAGGTCCTCGTGGACATAGAACGGGACAAAACTACCAATGGTCAGGCGGAGTGGTGATTATGGAAGTGCTGGAAACTGACATAGATTCGGACAGTCTGGAATTCAAGGAGAATAGGGAGCACTACTTGAAGCTGCTCCAAAACCTGAACGAGAAAATTGAGCTCGTAAAAAAAGGAGGTACAGAAGAAGCGAGAACCCTCCACACCTCCAGGGGAAAGATGCTGGTTCGAGAAAGGATCACCGCCTTATTAGATAGGGGAAGCCCCTTTATGGAGTTCAGTACTCTGGCTGCCTACGACATGTATGATAATGAAGCGCCTGCTGCAGGGATCATCACGGGGATAGGGACTGTCCACGGAAGAGAAATCATGATCATTGCCAATGATGCCACCGTGAAGGGTGGGACCTACCATCCCATGACGGTGAAAAAGCATCTGAGAGCCCAGGATATGGCTTTAGAAAATAATTTACCCTGCATCTATCTCGTGGACTCAGGAGGCGCTTTCTTACCCATGCAAGACGAGGTCTTTCCCGACCGGGAGCACTTCGGGCGCATTTTCTACAACCAGGCAGTCATGTCTTCCAAGTGCATCCCTCAGATATCTGTGGTCATGGGGATGTGCACGGCAGGTGGTGCCTACGTGCCTGCCATGTCGGACGAGGCAATCATCGTAAAGGGGACAGGGACTATCTTTCTGGGAGGACCCCCCTTAGTGAAGGCGGCCACCCACGAGGAGGTCACGCCGGAAGAGCTCGGGGGAGCAGATGTGCACTGCCGCATATCGGGAGTAGCAGATCATTACGCGCACGATGACATGCACGCCCTCCAGATCTGCAGGTCTACCGTCGAGAACTTGAACCGCCCTCCCAAGGCCCGGCTTGATGTGAGACCTCCCCAGGACCCCGTCTATCCTGTGGAGGAGATCTACGGCATCATACCTAAAGACCCGAGGGTGCCCTTTGAGGTGAGAGAGGTCATCGCTCGTCTCGTGGACGGCAGTGAGTTCCACGAGTTCAAAAAATACTTTGGAACGACTTTAGTCTGCGGATTTGCCCGTATCATGGGTTACCCTGTAGGAATACTGGCCAACAACGGTGTCTTACTCTCAGAGAGCGCTTTGAAGGGGACGCACTTCATCCAAGTATGCTGCCAGAGAAGAATCCCTCTCGTGTTTTTACAGAACATAACTGGGTTCATGGTGGGGAGACAGTCTGAGGCAGGAGGCATTGCCAAGAACGGGGCCAAGATGGTGTCTGCTGTCGCTGTTGCCCAGGTGCCCAAGTTCACGGTCATCATCGGAGGTTCTTTCGGAGCAGGGAACTACAGCATGTGTGGGAGAGCATACGAACCCCGTCAGCTGTGGATGTGGCCCAATGCGCGCATTTCAGTCATGGGCGCCCAGCAAGCGGCAGACGTGTTACTGACGGTGAAGAAGGATCAGCTGTGGAGAAAGGGGATTGAACTCTCAGAAAAAGAGGAAGAAGCCATCGTAGAACCGATCCTGGAAAAATACGAGAAAGAAGGGAACCCCTACTACAGCAGTGCGCGCTTGTGGGATGACGGCATCATCGACCCCAAGGACACGCGGATGGTGCTGGCACTGGGGATATCTGCAGCTTTGAACACACCCATACCAGAGCCGCCCTTTACTCTCTTCAGAATGTAAAAATTTTCATTTTTTTCGTATTTCTTACAAGGTACCCGTGTTGAACCTATCACATAGAGTGATCCACTCTATTGTTCTATCTTTAAATATAATTTCTGCGAAATATCTACTCTATTTGGACAACTTCAGATTGAATGTTTCTTTATCTTGTGACTCTCTCCCCAGTCTCTCACATCATTTGCATCTATTTCGGTCAGAAGCGAATATTTTTTGATCTCTAATTCTAATTGTGAATTCGATATCGAAAATTTTCAAATTTTCTGCTAAATTTCCAATACTGGTTCATTGCTGCGATTTATGGGTACCGTAAGGTATTTAAGGTTGTGAGTAGAGTAAGATGCACCAATAAAAAGAGAGGTGAAGAAAAGATGAGAAAGGTATATAGCCTGGCATTGATAGGTATACTGGTTCTGGCGATCTACATTCCAGTCACAGCACCGAACAATCAGATGCTGCCATTCATTTTCGAGACTAATGACAAGCAAGCACTCAGAGCTGCTATTGAAGCTGCTGGCGGTCAAGTCACCATCGAGTACCTGACCGTTAACATGCTCGCAGCTCAAGTACCCTTTTCTGCAGTACTCAACATTCTGGCAAATCCCCACGTTGTGAATGCTTACAAAGACGATTTACAGTACATTCCAGATCCGCCTGCAGTGTCAGAAGGAGATAATTTTGAGGCCCATGAAGTCCTGAATTTTTCAGACTTCACAGTAGAGTCTCTTGATGCCCAGGACATTGAAGCTCTCCCGCAAGACTACTACAACTACATGATTACGGGAGCAGAAGATGTCTGGCCTGAAACAGAATACGGTGATGGCACTGTGGTGGCTGTCATCGACACTGGTACGTACCCGAGACACCCCCTGTTCGTGTGGCCCGATGGTAGCAGTTCTGTCATCGGCGGCATCAACGTGTACCCTGGAGAGCCTTCCGATGCATGGAAGAATCCTGACAACCACTACCACGGAACGGTGTGCGGAGGAATCATTGCTGCCCACGGAGGCATAATACTGGCCAAGACCCACTACCTGGCCCAATCTATCATGCTGAATGCCCCTGACAGCTGGCTACCCTACGATGCTAACCGGATTCTCGTACCCTTACTTGGGATGGCACCTTACGCCAAGATTTACTCCATCAAGGTCTTCCCCAAGAGTGGTGCAGGATCACCATCATCAGTGATCATGGCAGGTATTGACCACGCCATCTACATGAGACAGCTGTACGATGCGACTGGTGGTGCAGAAGGTGTACCCATCGACGTCATCAGCATGAGCCTCGGTGGAGGCACTGGGTATGATGGGAAGAACGCTGAAGACCTCCTTGTCGACAAAGCCACTGACACAGGTATTGTGGTCGTGGTGGCTGCTGGAAATGACGGCCCCGCTTTCAACACTGTTTCACGACCTGCCACAGCCTACACATCCATCGCTGTGGGTGCTGCAGCAGATCCTGTGCACACGAGGGTTGGATACGACATGATCTACAAGCAAGCAGGTGTTGGACAGTACTTCTACCCCTACGATGAGGTACAGATCATCTACTTCTCCGGCAGAGGACCCTTGAGTGACGACCGCCTCGGACCTGACGTCCTGGCATGCGGTGTCTATGCGATGAGTGCATTCCCACCAGCCTCTATCGGGACTATGTCAGGAACATCGTCTGCCTGCCCTGCTGTTGCAGGTGGAGCTGCCTTATTAGTAGCCTGGCAGAAGATGAACGAGGGAACTGCTAACCCCTACCAGATCAGGAACGCCATCATTGAAGGTGGTGTCCCCTTAGAGATACCCTACTCTGAGTTTGCTCAGGGACACGGGTACTTTAACGTGCCCAACTCCCTTGCACTCCTGGAGAATGGTATTGACGGCGGGTTACACTTGAAGAAGGGCTACCATCTCGACTCTACTGACCTGAAAGGCGGAACCGAGACCTGGTCTACGGGAGAATTAGGACCTGGACGCACCTTCGACATTGTCATTGCAGTTGACGAAGACACAGAGAGATTAGACGTCTGCCTGAGTAACGTCACCTACTACGGGACGGAGAACCCCTTGGTGGGAGACTCCTTCGAGTTCTACATCCAGAGTGCAGTCCGTACTGCCGAATACTCCTACGTCTACAACGAGAACATCTACGGAGACAGATGCTTTACCATAACTGATCCCAACCCAGGGAACATCCGTATCGTCGTGGAAGGCGACTGGACCAACTGGGGTTTAATGTCCTGTGATGTCACAGTCACAGAAACAGAAGGCCGCGACAACCCAGGTGGACACAAAGAGACTATCACCAATGACGAGTGGGCTGTCTACTACGTAGACGTTCCCGAAGGATTGAGCGCCGTGGTCTTTGAACTCTGGTGGATGCACGACTGGAGCAAGTTCCCAACCAACGACTTGGACATGATTGTCATTGACCCCGATGGCAATGAGTACTACGATGGTGCAATGTTCTTCTCACCTGAAAAGCAGGTCATTGCCAACCCCACACCAGGAACCTACATCGTGCTGGTCTATGGGTATGAGATATACCATGGAAGAGATCCGTATCAGCTGAACATCTACTATATCGCATAAAACTTTTCTTTTTTTCTTTTTTTGATTTTAAACAGTCAACTATTTTGTATTTTGAGAGAATTTTCTCATCATAACCCCCCTCTGCGCTTGTCACACTATCTTCGAAACTCGGTGGATAATTCCAAAAGGAGGCCATTGTGCTCATTTTTGGGGGTTGAGGTTCAAGAGAGAAAAAGGAGTGAGCTGAGAAGTTCAGTCTGGAAAGATGAGAGCCAAACTTACGTTCACATCACCTGCAAACTACAATGGTTTAAACACCACCCTACTAACGAAAACCACTCTTTTCTGAACACTCTCATGTTACAGATTGCGCTTCGACAATGGTGAGATAGACTTAACTTTTGAACCAAAACGCTGAAAAAGACGTTTTCAATCCGTGTTGTCAGAAAACAGAAAGTTATTTAAGGTTGAACAACTATACACACCATCTGAAAGAGTGATACAATGGGTAAACCACACCCTGCATCAGCCCCTCATGATACTCCTCTTGATGAAGGGATCATACAAGACGTCAGCTCCAAGGCTGCAGAGCAGCTTCTGGACCAAAAAGAAGAACACACTCAGGTAAAAGACAGCTCTTCTAATCTGCATCACACAGGACACGAGACAGGCGGGCTGCAGTTGAAGGACAAGACCTTATCCGGGCCCCTTCACATCAGCCAGGCACTCAAGAGACTGAAACCACATGATCATCTCTGCCTCGTCTACAAGACACATGAGGAATGGCGTGCTGCTGTCATCCCTTTCATAAAAATAGGTCTTGAAAAAAATGAGAAATGTGTCTACATCACAGACACCCACTCTGCTGATGAGGTCCGCTCTTCCCTTTCTGAAGAAGGAGTCAATATATGTGCTGCTGAGAGTTCAGGACAGCTCCTCTTCCTGCATGAAAGCGAGGCCTACACACGAGGCGGCACCTTTGACCCCGATACCATGATCAGGCTCCTCATTACAGAAACAGAAAAAGCCCTTTCTGAAGGGTACTCTGCCCTGCGGGTGACTGGTGAAATGAGTTGGGTCGTCCATGCCCCTCATTCAGAGAAAGTGGTAGAATACGAAGCGAAACTGAACAGAGACTTCTTCCCTCATTATCCTTGTGTTGCACTCTGCCAGTACGATCAGGAGCGCCTTGACCCAGACATTCTCAAGTGCGTGCTCATGACCCACCCTTTTCTGGTGCGGGACAACCATGTCTATCACAATTTCTACTACATCCCGCCCGAAGAATTTCTCAGTCAGGAGCGCAGCTCCGTTGAGGTGCACCACTGGCTAGACACTCTTGAACATGAGCGTGTCGAAGCGGAGATAAGGCAGCGCACTGCAGAATTGGAGGTCCTCAACGCGATCTCTGAGACCATCACCCAGTCACTGGAGCTGAAACACCTCTTAGACATTGCCCTCAAAAAGACTTTGGCAGTCTTGTCTGCTGAAGGGGGGTTAATATACCTGTTCGATGAGTCCAGTCAGACCTTCAGACCTGTCATCCACCATGGGCTTTCACCAGGTATACTCAAGGAGGTCACGGGGTTCAAGATGGGTCAGGGGTTATCAGGGCGCGCAGCCGAGAGCGGTGAACCCATCGTGGCGCCTGACCTGGCAGGGGACCCCCGGAACATCTCCCCGACCGCTGTCGCCGATGGATGGCGCTCTCTCGTCAGCGTGCCTTTGAAGGCAAAGGGTAACCCAGTGGGGGTCATGACCCTCACGAGCCAGGTGAAAGCACGATTCGGGCCCGAAACCCTGGGATTGCTGGCAGCCATCGGCAACCAGATCGGCGTAGCTATCGAGAATGCAAAACTGTATGAAATGAGCCAAAGAGAACTGACAGAAAGGAAGCTGGCAGAAGAGGCATTGCGAGAATCAGAGAAGAAATATCGTGATCTAGTTGAAAATATAAATGATATTATCTTTGTTGCTGACAGAAATGGAAAGATAACATATGTGAGCCCTGCCATAAAATCTTTGTACGGATATGACCCCTCAGACATCATTGGTCGGTCTTTTACTGAGTTCATCTATCTGGAGGACAAAAAGTATGTGATTGAGATGTTTTATAAAATTCTTTCCGGGGAGCTGCAACCTAATGAGTACAGAGTCATGACCAAATCTGGCCACGTACGCTGGGTGCGGTCTTCAAGCAGGCCCATCTTTACTGATGACACCATTACAGGGATACAGGGAGTGTTAACAGATGTCACTGAACGGAAACGGGCAGAGGGAGCACTGCAGGAGAGTGAGCAGAAGTTCCGCAACATGGTGGAGCAGTCTTCTGACGGCATCGTCTTGATGGATGAGCAAGGAATTATCGTTGAATGGAACAAGGGACAGGAGCAGATTACTGGGTTAAAGCAGGATGAAGTCGTGGATAAACCTTTATGGGACGTCCAGTTCCTGATGGCTCTTGAAGAGCAAAAGACTCCCGAAAAATACGAGGAGACCAGATCAAGAATATGTGATTTCCTCAAGACAGGGCAGGCACCCTGGTTGAATAAGTTGATAGAGCGAGAGATTCAGCGCCCTGATGGAAAAAGGAGGACCATCCAGGCTTTAACCTTCCCTATCACAACAGATAGAGGTATCATGGTGGGCAGTATCTCCCGCGACATTACAGAGCAAAAGCAGGCAGAGGAGGAATTGATGCAGCTGTCTACTGCAGTAAAGATGTCCAATGACAGCATAATTATCACTGATATGAAGGGGATCATCGTGGATGTGAATGATGCAGCCACGAAGATGTACGGTGTAAAGAGGAAGGATTTGATTGGAAACCCCTTCTTTAGTAGTGTAGCCCCTGAAAACAACAAGAAAGTTATGGCCAGCTTTGAGGAAGTGGTAATGAGAGGATTTGTCAAAAATTCCGAGTATGATGTCGTCTTACGGGACGGCAGCAGCATCACGGTAGAGACCAACATGGCGCTCATGAAAACAGCTTTTGGGGACCCCAAAGGTGTGGTTGCCATAAGCAGGGACATCACCCAGCGGAAGCAGACAGAGAAAGAGATGAAGAGGCAGTTGATGAAGTTCAGCCTGGAGGAGGGTAACTTGTACCTGGTAAAAGAGCACCTGTCAGGTAAGTCCATGGACGCCTTCAAAGACCTCATCAACGTGGGTTACTATGGGTTGATTATTTCAAGGACGCCTCGGGGAAAAGTTGAAGACAGAGATGGACATACCAATTATTTGTGGGTTGCAGAACATGGTGACGAGGCCTCGGTGCCTCCGAACCTCACAGAGATTGAGAAGAAAGTAGAGGCTTTGACTAAACCCACTGCCGTATTAATCGAAAGGCTCGATTACCTAGCGTCCAAGACACAGTTTGCAGAAATTCTCTCCTTTGTCCAGAATGTGAGGGAGACCGCCTACCTTAAGGGGCATGTCATAATTTTGTCTGTAGATCCATCTACCCTGAAAAGCCGGGAACTCCGACAGCTGGAAAAAGAGGCCATGAAGGTGGAACCCCTTCACAAGACGATGCTCCCTGAAGATTTGTTCGAGGTTTTAAAAGTAGCATACGAGCAGGACATTCTGGGTGTAAATCTTTCTTACACTGATGTGGGGGAAAAGATTAAGGTGAGCAAACCGACAGGGAGGAAGAGGATACGAACCCTCATCGACCACGGTTATTTGAAGGAAGTTAAGAAGGGGAGGAGCAAAGTTGTTGCCCTCACTGAAAAGGGGAGGAGCCTCTTTTTGAGATAGGATTGAATTTCACTATTTTTCACCTTTTTTTCCCTAATCTTTATGCTCAGGGAAAAAGGAAAGAGAAGATAACCATGAGCAGTCGGTCACAGAAAGCCCCTGAGCATCAAAATGATACTTCGGTGAGGTATACTGCACTCGCCCAAAGAAGAGGAGTTATCCGAGTGGTGCCCTGTGGTAACCCTGTAAAGCAGGCAGTCCATTCATCCCACCTCCCCTACAGGGAACCCGGAAAGGCTCAAAGGCAGATATTCTACCGTCCTGGTGCCCGATACTGGACCATTCCCAGCTCGGGCAGCTCGGAGGCTTCAGAAGCAATTTTCCCAGCAAACGCAGTAGAGTGCGTGAGACCACAAAACTGTTCAGTACTCCAATCTCTCGGGAGGGTTCCAGTGCGGAGCTCCTCCCACCCTTTGGACGAGAATGCAGTCAAGAGATTCGAGAGAGTGTCTTTCCTGAAGGAGAAGGGGTTGGGAAGGGGAATGAGTTCCATGAGGAAGCTTTTCACTGCAGAAAAGCGAAAACTCGCACACTACCCTCAAATCCTCATCGTTGGTGCTGACGACATGCGGAGGACTTCACATCATTTGGAGTATTCTACAACGTTCATGGTGTCTTCAGGAGAGATCGCAGAGAGAAGGCAAGAATGAAGTGATAGTATGATAGCATTTGGGTACGGGACAGAACGTATAGGGGTGAGGGATTTTCCACCCTTCATCAGGATTACCCTGCAGAAAAGTGCACGGGACGAGTTGTTCTCTCGTGCATTAAAAAAAGTGGGCGAAATTAAAAAAGAGTACACTGTATCAGAAAAGATCTTTGATGTGTTGTACGGCGAAAAGAAGGGCAAAATCCTAAAACTGCTCTCAAAGAATCCTCAACCAATCAAAAAGTTGATAGAAGAAAGTGGATTGAGTCCCAGTGCAGTGTACCATTTTCTCAGTTCGTTAAGAAAACAGCACATAGTGTCAAAAAAGGAGGGTGTCTACTACCTGGAACAGTACAATTCTGGCTCACTCCCCCTCGATGAGATTGTGAAGATTGAGGGAGACCCCCTCTTGAGAGGGAGGTACGGTATCTCGATCAAGGAACTGGAGTTAGCCTATTTTTTAAAAGACGTCTACAGTGGGCTTGCCCCAGGAGAAAAGGATTACGGAAGAACCTACCAGAGCGAGTACACCCTGGCAGATGCTATTCACCGCTGGAGAACTGGCCGCACAGATACCCCTGTGTGGGCCTTGAACAGACTGGTGGAACTTTCAGGATCAGACATGCTGCAGAGAAGAGAGGTCATAACCCAGTATCGTCAGCCCCCCGGCATACCGGTGACCCCCTGTTATGAGGGTGAATACAAAATACCCGTGAGGGTAGACAATAACCTGGATAAAGTGGTCATCCAACTCTTGCAAAAAATGTGCAAAAATCACCTCTACACTTTCCCCAAAAAGGGGAGGTGGCTCTTTGACGAGCTGCACCAGCACTTCGGGGAATTTGATGAATCCACTTCACGCATCCCGTCTGCCATTACTGAAATTTTGAAGTTCCACTACGGAATGAAGACATTGGACAGGTCTTCAGCACACATCCCTCCTCGCATGAGGTCCAGGTGGTCAGATTTAACTCCCCTGTACAGGATTACAGAAGAATCATCAATTCTGCTACACATCATCTCTTTGTCAAGTCATTCAGACAGCGGGTTTGAGATCACCTCTCTTTCCAAGCTATTCTTAGAAGAAATCTCTGCTATTGTCTCTGATTTGGGACTAGGAACACTAAATGTGTGCAAAAAGCAGGGAAGGCCTCACTTCAGGGTGTACATCTCTCAAGGGAAGGTTAATGCCCTCAAAAGGTGTGCCCATCTCTTCCAGGAGTACCCTGACCTGGAGCTGTGGTTGAGGATACCTTTGAACAAGATTGCAGAAGAGCTCGTCACAGCCACTGTGGGTGCTGAATCAGTGGAGCAGATCTGCCGCGAGGAACTGTCCCGGTTCGTGGAGTCCATTTTGAGGTCTTTGGAGAGGAAGAAAACGTTCTCGAGAAAAGACTTTCTGCAGTACAGAGAGGAGATCACCCGTTACTTCTGGGAACAGAAAATGATCCCCTCCCCCAGAAGGGTGGAAGAACTGGTGGAGTCACGGATAGCTGAGGAAGAGGGCCTCCTCTACGCATGACTGTTCTGGAGTTGCAGGCTGTGCGCAGATTTTGATTCAACTCTCACAGAGGAATAGGAAGAGAAGTGATGGCACGTTCTCCACCTGACGTCGTACTCTATGCATAGAGAAAAGGATTTAAAATACCGTCCCTACCTCTCACCATGACCTACAAAATTGCAGTTCTGCCAGGTGACGGGATTGGCAGGGACGTCATGGATGCTGCCAAAATCGTCCTCGATAAGATCAACCTTGATGCTGAATACCTCCGTGGTGACATTGGATGGGAGTTCTGGTGTAAGGAAGGGAATGCTCTCCCGGAACGCACCATCAACTTGATGAAAGAGAGTGACTGCTGTTTGTTTGGGGCAGTAACCTCAAAACCGAAGGAAGAAGCAGCAAAAGAGTTGATCCCTGAGTTACGTGACAAAGGACTCAGCTATTTCTCCCCTATTGTGGGTATGCGACAGCTCTTCGATCTATACATAAATATGCGCCCGTGTAAAGCGTACAAAGGGAACCCCTTGAACTACAAAGACGACATCGATCTCGTGGTTTTCAGAGAAAACACGGAAGGGTTATACGCTGGCGTGGAGTTCCACCCCCTCCCCCAGGATGTCAAGAACGCACTGTTGATCCATCCCAAGATGAAACCTTTCAAAGACGTTCCCAACGAAGACATTGCGGTGTCTCTACGAATTATCACCCGAAAAGGATCCTCGAGAATTGTCAAAGCTGCCTTCGAATACGCTCAAAAATATGACAGGAAAACGGTGACAGTCATCGAGAAGGCCAATGTGCTCAGGGAGACCAGTGGATTGATGGTCCGAGAAGCCCGAAAAGTTGCCCAGAACTACCCGGGAATCGAGCTATTGGAGACCAATGTCGATGCCATGGCCATGTGGCTGGTGAAAAACCCTCAGAACTACTCCGTGTTAGTGACCTCCAACTTATTTGGCGACATCATCTCTGACCTGTGTGCCCAGTTGACAGGTGGGATGGGATTCGCTTCAGCCGCCAACATGTCTGACACATTTGCTGTGTTTGAACCCACGCACGGGTCTGCTCCCAAGTACGCGGGGCAGTACAAGGTCAACCCCATTGCCATGCTGCTGGCCACAAAGCTCATGTTGGACTGGCTCGGCGAGAAGGGAGATGCTGAAAATGTGGAGAATGCCATAGCTTCCGTCGTCAAAGAGGGAAAGGTGCGCACCTACGACATGGGAGGTACTTCTTCAACGTTAGACTTGGCGAAAGCAGTGGCAGTCAAACTGTGATGACAAACCTTTTAAAGGGCTCAAAGACGTGGACACGCTGGTGATCAATCATGTGGTATTATGCTTTCATCGTCTCAGTAGTAGCACTGGTGTTTGCAGGCATAACTGCCTACAGAATCAAAAAGTTAGATCCGGGTACAGAGAAAATGAGAGAAATCTCAGATGCCATCCATCTGGGTGCTATGACTTTCCTCAAAAAGGAATACAGATACCTGATGGTCTTTGCCGTTGTGACTATTGGCGCTATCGCTGTGTTCATTGACCCCAAAACGGCAACCTGCTTTGCCGTGGGTGCCTTCTTCTCTGCCTTATCGGGGAACTTCGGCCTGCGCATTGCCACTGCAGCCAATGCCAGGACTGCTCAGGCAGCCAAAGAGAGCTCAAACGCTGGGTTACGAGTTGCCTTTAACTCAGGCACAGTCATGGGAATGTGTGTCGTAGGACTGGGCGTTCTGGGTGTGAGCTTCTTCTACTGGTTATACGGTAATCCAGACTTGATCTACGGATTTGGATTCGGAGCTTCCTCCATAGCTTTATTTGCCAGAGTAGGTGGCGGTATCTACACCAAGGCAGCAGATGTGGGAGCAGATTTAGTCGGAAAGGTGGAAAAAGAAATACCTGAAGATGATCCCCGCAACCCTGCAGTGATTGCAGATAATGTGGGGGACAATGTGGGTGACGTGGCTGGCATGGGTGCTGATTTATTTGAGAGCTACGTCGATTCCATCATTGCTGCTATGGCCATTGGTGCTGTTCTGGTTGTTGCTGGCAAGACTGCTGCAAGCTACGTGATCCTTCCCCTCCTCGTTGCTGCCTTCGGCATTATCGCTTCCATTATTGGGACATTCTTCGTTTCAGCATCCGGTGGAAACTTAAATGCAGCCCTGAACAGGGGAATCTTTGCTGCATCCATCATCATGGGTGCAGGGACCTTCATACTGGTCTACTTCATGAAAACTGGCCTCGGTGTTTTCTGGGCGACCCTCTCTGGATTAATCGCCGGTATCATCATCGGGCTGGTGACAGAGTACTACACCACAGATAGCAGATCCCCCACACAGGAACTGGCTCATGCATCAGAGACAGGTCCTGCCACTGTCGTCATCGCTGGTCTCTCTTTGGGTATGAAGAGCACGATCATCCCCGTTTTGTCAGTGTGTGCGGCAATTCTGGCAGCCTACCACTTTGCTGGACTCTACGGTATAGCCATATCTGCTGTGGGGATGTTGTCGACTTTAGGAATTACCTTAGCCACTGACACCTACGGTCCTGTTGCAGACAATGCTACTGGCATTGCAGAGATGGCAAAGATGGGTCAAGAGGTCAGAGAGAGAGCAGAAGCATTAGATGCAGTGGGGAATACCACTGCAGCCATTGGAAAAGGATTTGCCATCGGATCTGCTGCTTTGACAGCACTGGCTTTGTTCAGTGCGTACACTACCAAGGTGGCCAGCATCACTGGTAAAACCTTCATCTTAGACATTACCATGCCCCAGGCTGTTGTTGGGTTGTTCCTTGGTGGGTTAATTCCCTTCGTGTGCTGCAGCTTCTCTTTGGCAGCTGTGGGTAAAGCAGCTGTCAAGATGGTGAAAGAGGTGCGAAGGCAGTTCCAGGAGATCCCTGGTCTCATGGAGGGTACGGCCAATCCTGACTACGGTAGATGTGTGGAAATATCGACAGTAGCTGCATTACGCGAAATGCTCATACCTAGCGGGATCACAGTGCTTTCTCCCATTGTGGTGGGATTAGTCCTGGGAACAGAGGCTCTGGGTGGATTGCTGGTTGGTGCAACAGTGACAGGATTTTTGCTGGCTGTGTTCATGGCAAACTCTGGTGGAGCCTGGGACAATGCAAAGAAATATATAGAGAAAGGTCATCTAGGAGGTAAGAGATCAGACCCCCACAAGGCAGCTGTTGTGGGTGATACTGTTGGCGACCCCTTCAAAGACACGGCAGGTCCATCACTGAATATATTGATCAAGCTGATGTCTATTGTGGCTCTGGTCTTTGTACCGTTGTTTGTGTGATTCCATGTACAAGAAGATAACGCTTAAAGATGTCGTTCGATTGCCCCCCGTTCGGTTTGGTGAAGATTTAAAGGGGGCAATTCTTTCCATTTTGCGAGAGACCTATGCAGGCATATGGGACAAGGATTTAGGACTGGTGCTGTCCATTATAGCAGTGCATGGTGTGGGAGTGGGAAAGATCATCCCGGGAGATGGTGCAGCTTACTACGAAGTGGAGTACGAGGTGCTGGCCTATGACCCTGTGATACATGAGGTCGTGGAAGGGGAGATAGCAGAAATTTTGGAGTTTGGTGCCTTCGTCAGACTGGGCCCAGTAGATGCCCTGGTGCATGTATCGCAGATTACCAACGACTTCATTAGCTTTGATGCAAAACAGAGAGTTTTAGTGGCTAAAGAGAGCAGCAGAATCCTGAAAGAAGGAGATAAGGTAAGAGCAAGGATTGTCACTGTTTCAAAGAAGAAGGACGGGACAAAAATTGGGTTGACGTTGAGGCAGCCTGGACTGGGAAAGCTGGAATGGATCCAAGAGGATTTGAAGAAAGAGGAGGGCCTATGAAAGCGTGTAGGGAGTGCCACAGACTGGTAGAGGGGAATTTATGTCCTGTGTGCAAGACGTCCCACTTGACTGACGACTGGAGCGGTATTGTAATTATCCTTGACCTCAATTCTGAAATTGCCAAGGCTTTGAACATTACGCACCCAGGGAAGTATGCTTTAAGGGTTCGATAATGAGAATGACCAGGAAAGCATGGGAAAGGATGCAGGAGAAAATTGGGTTATTAATAACGGGAGAGATACCCGAACCCTACAAAATTCTGAAGAAGATGTTAAAGGAGGAGAAAGTCATAGCTATTGGAGATGTGGTGGTGGAGAACTTACTGAAAGTGGGGATTGAGCCGGTGATGATAATCGTGGATGGAAAGAGCATGAGAAAAGAGAGGAAAACAGAGATGGAATGCGAGATCACGGTGAAAAACCCCCAGTCTGAGATCACGGAAGAGCTGATGGATGCAGTGAAGAAGGGTTATGAGAGAATTTTTGTTGAGGGAGAGGAGGACCTGGCGTCTCTTCCTGCTATACTGTACGCAGATGAGAATACGTTAATCGTCTACGGTGAACCCTCACAGGGAATCATGGTCATCAGGCCGACGAAAGAGAATAAGAGGAAGGTTGAAGAGACCTTAAGATTGTTTGAATGAGGCTCGCTGACGTGGATGTACTTTTTGTCCAAGGTTTAAAGTCAGACTCAGTAGATAGTCAAGACGCAGCCATTGTTGTATCAGTGATGTTCGAAATTCAATTCATAGTTCCACACCTTTCCTGCTCATTTCCTCCTTCATCTGTTTTCATCCTTCATCTTTTGCAGGGATCAGAATTATCCTGTCATTGAGGGGCAAGGCTGTCAGATAAACGGTGATGGTTCCTCTCTCGTTTTTGTAGGCCACGCCCACATTTGTCCATTTGTCTTTGTCATTGACCTTCTTTACCACCCTAACGAGGTAGTCAGGTCGTGGATCACTCATATAATCACCTCTTCAGTCTTTTTGAACTGGTGACCGGTGTCAGAGAAACCCGACACCAATTAACGTTGGATCTTTACTCTTCAGCATCTGGTACTCCTTCCACTGTTCATCCGTGAGGATGTAAACCTTTATCTTCTCATAGGTGGGATTGATCATTTTCACTCGTCCCGTGTTCACGTATTCCGTCACAATGTACCCCTTAATCATCTCCAGGTGCTTTACCTCCCCCCTCAGAACACATCCGAAGTTAAACAGTTCATCGGGACGCTCTTTCCCCTTTTCTTCTTCCACTGTATCACCCTCCGGCACGGATTTCTGTAATCTCAAAGTGAACACACGCTCCCTGATCATCAAAGAGACTCCTCACCACCACCGCAATTTCATGCGGATTGTCCATAGTAATACCAATGTCTCTGTATAAGTGTTCACACGAAACGAGAAACAGCACCTCAGAATCGATGATGCGTACTCCTCCGAGGTGATACACATTCTCCTCCACCACACTCCTTGCTTCAGGGAGATTCACCTCATGAATCTCTTCCCCACACACAGGGCAGATCCTCTCTTTCTGGATGGAGATTGTCCTTTCACCATCTTTGTATTCTGTCTTTTTCTTCATGGCATCGCCTCCTTTCTGTTCTGCCATCTTCCATTGAAAAGAGCTGTCACCAGCTCAAAGGAGGTGAGAATAAAAATGAAAAAATAAAATCAGGGCCATCCACATTCCAGGACACTCTTTTCTTCATGTTCAGTCCTCCTCTTCTTATTCTTCTGTAGAGAAGCGTCCTCTTTTCTTTTCCCTTCCAGTCTTTCCCCTGGTTCTGTGAGATCACCCATGGCTATCACCTCCTTTCTGTACGAATCTCCACCTCAACTTCTCCCAACTCACCGAAGAAAAAAGCCATCCTTCGGAAGGAGTTGACCAAAGAGCAGCATAAATCTTGCTCCCATTTTTCTTAATCAAAGTCACTCTGCTCATCATTAGATAGACATCTTGACCCCAACCTATTTATACTACAGGGAAGCACTAAAGGCTGAGGTGAGCACGCTTATGGTTTGGCCCTATGAAAAGGTGGACCCATACGATTTGTTTCAGCTGCTCAGAGTAAATCCACGTATAACAGGTGCTGAAGTCTCCAGGATTTCTAAGGTGTACAGGACAACGGGGGAGAAATGGCTCAATGCTGCGTTTGAGAATCTGATCATCAGTTATCCCATGTTTCGCAGAAAATCCTTTCTCAACTTTAGGGACTACTTTTATTTCGTAAAGGTTACTAATCCACTCGAATCCTACGAAAGAATTAAGAAAATGGAGAATATATCGTACTGTTCGGTGCAGGCTGGGCCTTTTAATCTTCAAATTGTCTCTAGTGAGAAAATCGATCCTCCTGGTGACATTGTGCTTTCCGGCCCGAGATCGGATTATTTTGTCTCAGTTCCCCCCAATTGCACCTTTCGAATGTCTTTCCAAAATATTCTCGAGAAACTGGAAAACATCGATACGTATGAGGAAACCCCGTCTCCTTTAGTTTATCATGATGAAGTGTTTCCGAATTGGGACAGTGGAATGGAAACAATCTACAGAGAGCTGCGCATGGATATGCGAAAACCGTTCAAGTACTTAGTCGTGAAAAAGGGTGTCTATTCAGATAAAATAATGGAATGGCTGAAAAATCGGGATCAATTCGGAAGTACTATTGTCATGTTTTATCCTGAAGGATTGAAATCTTACGAGGAAACGAAATTCTATGTTCAGACAGATCATGACAGCATTCTCATTGACCTTTTTTCCACTCTTCCAACTTCTTCTACTTTCTATCGGGTTGACAATGTACTTGTAATGAAAGTCGCTTTACCCTTTTCGGCAGAAAACAGAAAAATCGTCGATGAATCGTTGACAAAGTTGATGGAAAAAGGGATAGTGCACGAATATACGTACACTATCGATAGATACTACTACCGTGTAGATTAGGCTTATTCTGGTCCTCCACCGCCACCCGGTCCTTCACCAAGTGGGGAGATGGGTTCGAAGGGCCATTTTTTCACGATGTTCATGTTGTCACCTCTGGTATGTGTAGATTCCTTCTCCTATTGAGAGCATCTGCTGTTGAATATTTGGTTACAAATTGAAAAATGTTGGTGCAAATTTTTCTGCTTAATCTCCCTTTCATTTCGATCTTCGGAGGGAGAATAGATGAAGATGTTGATTTCAGCCACTTTGAGATTATCTCTGCGCCCGGGTATTGCAGCACTTGATCAAGGTGAAGGATTTTAGGCAAGGGTTAAATGTTTATTTTTTCTCTTATCCACATTGCGCACTTCTTCATTTTGGGTGGACTCACTTATGCAGGTTCAGGGCTTTTGCAGTGTTGTAATGGTGATAGTGTGAAAAGAGTATTTTTCTGCTCTCAGAAGTCGTTTTCTGCGGGAGAACCAGAGAGGTATGGGGCGTGGCATGAAGTGAGTACTTGAGAAAGATGATGCTGACAGTGAATGATGGGTTGGCAGTCTTCACCTTCTTGGTCATGCGTTTTCGATGTGATGTGTCAGCTTTCCATTATCTACCAGTGGATTATGAATTGTTGCCATTGTAATGTCGTCGAGATGGGTTATACCAGATTTCTGTTTGTGGTTTTTTCGGAAGATTTGGTTACGTCAGGGGAATCCTCTTCTTTGTTTGCCTGCTAATTTTCTCGATAGAATCGAATGCAGCGTCTCTTACTGCAGTTCCTCTGAGGCCTACACCCTTATCTCTGAGGGCTTTTTTTAGTGGATCAACAGCTTTCTCACTCCTCATGGCTCCCAGTGCTCCTGCTGCACTCCATCGAACAGAACGGTCTTCATCTGTGAGGGCTTCAATCAATAGATCAACAGCTTTCTCACTCTTCATGACTCCCAGTGCTCCTGCTGCACTCCATCGAACAGAACTGTCTCCATCTGTGAGGGCTTCAATCAATAGATCAACAGCTTTCTCACTCCTCATGGCTCCCAGTGCTCCTGCTGCACTCCATCGAACAGAACTGTCTCCATCTGTGAGGGCTTCAATCAGCTTTTCTATTATATTATCAGGCTTAATGAGAGCGATTATGTTTATCACCTTTTCTCTCAAGGAAATAAACTCTGTATTCTCATAAAAAAACCACAGGTCATTATTTATCTTATCTCTTATCTCTTTTTTCGTAAAATCAGCATCAGCAATACATTTTCCCATTAAAATCAAATTACTGCGAAAGATATCTTCCTTAAATCTCATATCCCTCTTCTCCTTCTCCTGAATTTTCTCAATCAACGCTGTCGCATCTCTCTCCATCCCAGCAAAAAGAAGTACAACCTCCTCCCACCATGAATCATACCAGTGCTCCAGCAGTGTCTCATAAGCACGCTGCCCGTACAACTCCAGGGCTGTTAAGTACTCCTGGAACGATAAGTGCGAAAAGCTATAGACACCAATAGAAACCTCATTGAGCAGTCCATTTCTCCTGACAATCTCATCCAGGACGTTCTCAGCCTCTCCTCTGTCAATATTCACTTCCGGGAGATATTCGGCGAACTTTCCAAGCACCTCATCTTTCGTGAATGACCTCCCTCCCGAGGCATGAACCTCCAGAGCCAGTTTCTTGAGGATTCTTTCCTTCGCTCTCATCTCATACGTATTCTTGATCCTCTTTGTCACATCCCATTTATCCAGAAGAACTTCCACACAACGTTGATACAATTCCACCCTTCTCTGGGGTAATTTCCGGTCTTCCTCGTAGATTATGGCAGTGATGGCAACCATTAACGGGTTCCTGACGAGTGTCTTTATCTTTTCATTCGTCCTTATGACCTCCTTCATTGACTCTGCCTTTTCTGGGTCTGTTTTCCCGAACCAATTCGTGATGAACTGCTCTACCTGGTCATCAGTAAATTCTCGAATTTCGAGCTTTTCAAACTCCTTGAGCTCATCGTTGTACCCTGCGATTCGTGAGGTGACAATGAACTGATTCTGGGGGTAGGTGCGGATGAACTCCTCCAGGTGAGCAGTGACTCTGTGCTGCCTCTCCTTGGTGGCTAACTCGTCAAACCCATCGAGCAGTAATTGACACTTGCCATTTCTCAGGTCTCTTTCAATAAATTCCTCTGCCTGAGGGAAGTCAAATCTCTCAAAAACAGTGGTCATGTACTCCCTGAGGGTTTGATGACTGTCAGAGAAGTCACTTAGCCTGATGAAGATGGGAACGATGGTCCTTTCCAGGGTCTCGAGGTTTTCTTTGCAGGATTTGATGGCCACGTGTTTTAAGAGGGTGGTTTTCCCAGAACCAGGGACGCCCACGATGACCATTTTTCCGAACTTCTCCACCGCATCATCGGCATCGATATCAATGCGCCTATCTTCTATCCTCTCCTCTGGAGGTTTACGGTTGTACTCACTTCTTTCCAGTTCTTCTTCACGTTCTTCGCGTTCTCTTTCGCGTTTTTTGAGGAGCATCTCAGGTTGAGGTTCACGCTCACGCTTTTCACTCAACTGGAGGGAGACGTAGATCTTCTCTAACTCGATGGGTTCTTTCTGCCCAATTGCAGAAATATCTTTGATTCTTTCAAATTCTCTCTTCATTGCAGTGCAGTACCTCGTGAAGTGATCGTATTCCTCCCAGAAGGCAGCAGGGAAATGCTCATCGAGGAGATCCACAAGCTGATTCCCATCGATCAAGGTAGTATCTCTGTCCAGGTGAACACCTTTCAACGATGCAATGAGGGAATCTTTGGCTTCTTCTGTAAATACACCTGAGGTGATCACGAGAAATCTATCCAAGCTTTTTTCTCTGTTATCACTCGAGTCTGTGAAGCGTTTACCAAAGGCTTCAGAAATCTGGTGGAATACATTTACAGCTTGTCTTTTTGTGATTTTTCCTCTTTTTACCTGAATTCCTGTGTACAGCCTCCTTTTGTTCTCATCGTCCTTGTAGTAGATGACATCTTTCCCAAACTCCAGCACTCTGTGAGTGTAACGAACGTTCGTACACCCCATTTCCTCAGATTGATAGAGCGGGAGGATTATCTTCTCTGTAAGTGTTTTCTCGTCCAATTTCTGCAGCATGTCCAGCTTTTCCTTCCGATCCACACAACCACCTTGAACCCTCACCACTCTACGGCTCGTTTCATATAAACCTTTCTTTGTTGAAGTTGCAGGAAATTCTGCCACGGTGATGGAGCTCTGAGAATCCAACGTGAAACTCTCCAAAATAGGGGGGAATTCACGCTGGTCACGGGGAGGCAGCTTACAGGGAGAGTATTCGTAATGGGCTGCAATTTTATTTTTGAATAGGTTGCACGTCTTTTATGTGCCTTGATTTTCTGGAATTCTGACCGTTCCAAACCTTTAAAAACGTCTGTTGCAGAGAGGTAACAATGGAACCCCCACCTACTACAGAAGAGTGGAAAGCACTCTTTGAGGCAGCGTCTGAGTTCCGAAGTTTCGAACCCTGGATGTGGATGTGGGACTCAGACCTCTTTGGAGTCCAGAACCCTGAGACTGGCGAAATCGGCTACTGCTCCATCATGGGGAGGTTAGGACAACATTTTGCATTAGCAGTCTACCCGGGTGCAGCAGGGCTTGAAACCTACCGGGACCTGCAGTCTGGAAAGGTCCGTGGCAGCTTTCACGTGCTCGCCACCCAGAAGTGTTTGATGGCATCCTTTGAGGACAGGAACATGCTCTCAGACCAGGACCTCCAGCTCATAAAGAAGCTGGGTCTCGCCTTCAGAGGGAAAAATGCATGGCCCCAATTCAGGGACTACACCCCCACGTACATGCCCTGGTACCTCACCAGTGAGCAGGCCAGGTTTTTGACACTGGCGCTGCAGCAGGCAGTGGAGGTCTCTCTCCAGATGAGGGATGACCTCGATGCTTTGGAGCCACCCGCCGAAGACATGTGCATGGTGAGAGTGCCCCAAAAGGATGAGAAGGGGGAGCACGTGGTGGAGTGGGTGGATGCGTGGATAGCCTTTCCGGTGAGCGAACCTGCAAAAGTAGACGTGAGGGAGGTCAAGATCCCTGATGAGAGGCTGCGAACGCTCGCCACATTTCAGCACAAGGGTACGTGGGAGATTGGATTCTTTTTCACACCAACGCCTGTGAAGGATAAGGGGGAGAGACCTTACATCCCGTACGTGATGTTGTGGGTGGACCACGCTACTGGGTTCATCTTCCACGTAGAGCTGACGAAGGCAGAAGAGTATGAAGCCCCGCTTGTAGAGGGGTTCTTGAGAGTGATGAAAGGACTCGAGAGAGTGCCAGAAAAAGTCCTGGTTGGAAGGGAGAAGGAGGGGGTTGTCAGGGTGGTGGAGGGCGTTGCGTTTCAACTGGGGATTAAGGTGGTCCAGGTGGAGAGGCTGCGGGAGGTGGAGAAAGCCCGTAAGAGCATGGTAAGGCATTTTTCGATGGAATAGAAGGTCTTTTTCATTCATTTTGACGGAATGAGAATGCTTCATTCAAGGTACGCCGCTGCTTTTATTGTCAGTGCTGCACTAAAATGCATTTAGAAGCAATGAGTTCTGTGCATCCACAGGATTCTTGTTGGCGTGAACCTCTCATCCTTTTTATGATAGTTCTTGATATCCTAAGGGTGTCACATCGAAGAGTCCTTCATCTTTATCGTGGAGGATTGAAATCTTACGAGGAAACGAAATTCTATTGTTCAGACAGATCATGATAGCATTCTCATTGACCTTTTTTCCACTCTTCCAACTTCTTCTACTTTCTATCTGGCTGACAATGTACTTATAATGAAAGTCGCTATTCTGGCACTCCTCCACCACCCGGTCTTTCACCAAGTGGGGAGATGGGTTCAAAGGGCCATTTTTTCACGATGTTCATGTTGTCACCTCGAAAGATTTAGTTTACTGCTACTTTTGACAAGGGTTGACAAAAACCTGTCGCGTGAAATTCGATCACAGATTGAAAAATATTTGTGCAAACTAACCAAAGGTTTAAATAAAAAGGCAGGAATGATGTACTTTCTTCTGAATCAACTAATGAAAATTGGACCTTCACCTACGATATGTTCATGTTTCTAATCTCAGCTTCAAGAACTCCAAAAATCATCAAAGAAATCAAAAGTGAATATATGAAAGCTTTTGGCAAAGTTTATGGGAAGCTACCACTCAACATTAGTATTGTCTATTTCAAGAGGAAGATGCCTCTCCATATCGTTTTAGATTCAGCAAGACTATGGAATGTGGATGCCGAAGAGAGTTGAATAAACTACCCCTCTTGTGAATTTCGCAAATCTAGTCCTGTATAACCAGCGGAATGTAGTTTTATTATTTCCTTTTGTGACGAATATTTGAGAGGAGGTAAAATGAAGCCTCGGATTTTTGAGGATTATGGGAAATTTCACAAAAGTCGTGGATCTTTATAAAGGAGGGGGGTAACC